>JFJP01002119.1_pt1 | contig 14354 bp, 15 predicted proteins | sample 431651 | NCBI WGS metagenome assembly JFJP01 (sample SAMN02602958, study PRJNA72255) | Microbial mat metagenome, whole genome shotgun sequencing project. | biome: fresh water; feature: sink hole; material: water; isolation source: purple microbial (photo- and chemosynthetic) mats found in... | reverse complement strand
CGCACCCAGACAAGCGTGATCTCCAAAGGATAGTGCAGTTGTTTGAGAACCTTCCGAAGAGCAATACTAATCATGATTTGGCGGCTATTTTACGTGGTCTGTATTGTCGCAGATTCTTATCGCAACACAATCTTTTCGTGCGCACGCATGCACTATTTCAGAATAGTACGGATGACGCGTTGCAGCAAATCTGTTAGCGGTAAATCTTGTTTCAATTTGTTGCTGAAAAATATTGTGGCAAGTAGCTTTGGTGCTGCTTTTGCCGAAATGCGCGTGGCTGCTGTTTTTTATCCCTTGAAAAGTAGGGCCATAGCCTCATGTGTTTATATATACCCCATTAAGTTAATGATTGTTGGAGATTTCTGAATGGAAGACATGGAAAATCAGAGCGGACAAGAGCAAACCGAAAAAAATGCTGTTGCCGAGGATACATCGATAGTCGCCGAATCGGCGCTGGAAATCCAGTTGTCAGAGGCGCAAGTCAAGATCGCCGAAATGCAGGACGCTTTTTTGCGTGCCAAGGCTGAGGCGGAAAACATCCGTCGTCGCGCTCAGGAAGATATTGCTCGTACGCACAAATTTGCGATTGAGAGTTTTGCTGAGGTGCTAGTGCCGGTTAAGGACAACCTTGAAATGGCGTTGAAAATCGAAACGCCGTCGGTTGAGTCGTTGAAGGAAGGCGTTGAAATGACGCTCAAGCAACTCTCTGCGGCCTTCGAAAGAAATCGTTTGCTGGAAATTTCGCCGGAGGTCGGCGAGAAACTCGATCCGATGAAACACCAGGCAATCTCCACCGTTCCTGCCGAACAAGAAGTTAATACCGTGGTGACAGTGCTTCAGAAGGGGTATACGATTGCCGACCGTTTGCTGCGCCCGGCACTGGTCGTCGTAGCCAAAAAGGAATAGAAAATAGCTTGGCAAGCGCTTGAAAGCGCTGTTTTTCTCCTTATATTTAGACCATCAAAACATTAATCAGATTTCAATAAAGGATATATATCATGGGTAAAATTATCGGAATCGACTTGGGTACCACCAACTCTTGTGTATCGGTTATCGAAGGCGGTCAACCTAAAGTGATAGAAAACTCGGAAGGCGCGCGTACCACACCATCCGTCATCGCTTATCAGGAAGACGGCGAAATCTTGGTCGGTGCGCCTGCCAAGCGCCAAGCAGTGACTAATCCAAAGAACACGCTGTACGCAACCAAGCGTCTGATCGGTCGCAAGTTCGACGAAAAAGAAGTACAGAAAGACATCGCTCTGATGCCTTACCAGATCCTCAAAGCCGACAATGGCGACGCATGGGTCGGTGTGCGCGATCAAAAACTGGCGCCGCCACAAATCTCCGCAGAAGTGCTGCGCAAGATGAAGAAAACCGCCGAAGACTACCTTGGCGAAGAAGTCACCGAAGCCGTGATTACGGTGCCGGCTTACTTCAACGACGCACAGCGCCAAGCAACTAAAGATGCAGGCCGTATCGCCGGTCTGGACGTCAAGCGCATCATTAACGAACCGACTGCAGCTGCGCTGGCTTTCGGTCTGGACAAGGCGGAAAAGGGTGATCGCAAGATTGCCGTTTACGACTTGGGCGGCGGTACGTTCGACGTCTCAATTATTGAAATTGCCGATGTCGATGGCGAAAAACAATTTGAAGTGCTGTCCACCAACGGCGATACCTTCCTAGGCGGTGAAGACTTCGATCAACACATCATTGACTACATCCTAGACGAGTTCAAGAAGATCAACGGTACCGATCTGGGTAAGGACGCGATTGCTCTGCAACGTATCAAGGGATCGGCAGAGCGCGCCAAGATCGAACTATCATCGTCGCAGCAAACTGAAATCAACGAGCCGTACATCGCGATGGCCAACGGCGCACCGGTTCACCTAAACCTGAAAATTACCCGCGCCAAGTTGGAGTCGCTGGTGGAAGGGCTGATCGCCAAGACCATCGAGCCTTGCCGCATCGCGATCAAGGACGCCGGCGTCAAGGTTTCAGATATCGACGACATCATTCTGGTCGGTGGTATGACCCGTATGCCTAAAGTGCAAGAGAAGGTCAAAGAGTTCTTCGGCAAGGATCCGCGCAAGGACGTGAATCCGGATGAAGCGGTTGCCGTCGGAGCCGCAATCCAGGGTTCGGTGTTGTCTGGCGACCGCAAGGACTTGCTGTTGCTGGATGTGACCCCGCTGTCGCTGGGTATCGAAACTATGGGCGGCGTGATGACCAAGATGATTCAAAAGAACACCACCATCCCGACCAAATTTAGCCAGGTGTTCTCGACTGCTGACGACAACCAGTCGGCTGTAACCATCAAAGTTTTCCAAGGTGAGCGCGAAATGGCTGCAGGCAACAAAGGCCTGGGTGAATTCAATCTGGAGGGCATCCCGCCAGCAGCACGCGGCACACCGCAGATCGAAGTGACCTTCGACATCGACGCCAACGGCATCCTGCACGTTGGTGCCAAAGACAAGGCGACTGGCAAGGAAAACAAGATCACCATCAAGGCCAACTCCGGCTTAACCGAAGAAGAAATCCAAAAGATGGTGCGCGATGCCGAGGCAAATGCTGATGAAGACAAGCGCCTGAAGGAGATTGCCGAAGTCCACAACCAAGGTGATGCATTGGTCCATTCGACCAAAAAATCCCTGGCGGAATACGGCGACAAGCTGGAAGTCGGTGAGAAGACTAGCATCGAAGCTGCTATCAAGGAGCTGGAAGAAGCATTGAAAGGCAGCGACAAGGCCGCCATCGATAACAGGATAGCTACTTTGACTACCGCAGCGCAGAAGTTGGGCGAAAAGATGTATGCCGACATGCAAGCGCAGCAAGTTGCTGCCGCAGGCGCCGGCGCCGGCGCCGAAACTAAGTCGAAGGAAGACGATGTAGTCGATGCCGATTTCAAGGAAGTGAAAGACAAGTAAGCTCTTCGTCAGTGATGGCTGGCCACTCTGCTGTTATGATCGGAGTAGCAACGCGCCGGACAGATGCCATCATTTGCGATGTCCTGTTCGGCGTTTTCGTTTAAGTAATAGGACCCGAATTACTGTCGCTGCGTCGTTCCCACGTACGCGGGAATTCATTTTAGTCAGTAGCTTGGATTCCCTACCTTGGTGCCCGCGTGTGCGGAGATGACGGGGTCTTAGAGGTTACCCAAAGGATATACAAAGATGGCGAAGCGTGATTTTTACGAAATATTGGGTGTTGCGAAAAGCGCTTCTGATGAAGAGATCAAGAAGGCGTACCGCAAGCTTGCAATGAAGCATCATCCGGACCGCAATCCGGATAGCAAAGGTGCGGAAGAGAAGTTCAAAGAGGCGAAAGAAGCCTACGAGATGCTGTCTGACCCGCAAACACGGGATGCCTATGACCGTTACGGTCACGCGGGCATCGATCCCAACATAGGCGGCGGCGGCGCGAGTGGATTCGCCGATTCCTTTGGCGACATTTTCGGCGATATTTTCGGTGGCGGTGGTGGTCGCGGTGGCCGGGGCGGCGGACCGCAGGTGTATCGCGGCGCTGATTTGCGCTACAACCTGGAAGTCACGCTGGAGCATGCGGCACGCGGTTTCGATACGACAATCCGCGTGCCAAGCTGGGACGCGTGCGAACCGTGCCATGGTTCAGGCGCCAAGCCGGGTACCGAACCGGTCACTTGCTCCACCTGCGGTGGTCATGGCCAGGTACGCATGCAGCAAGGTTTCTTCAGCATTCAGCAGGCCTGTCCGAAGTGCCACGGTAGAGGTAAGATCATTCCTGAGTCATGTCCGTCTTGCACCGGTGCCGGCCGCATCAAGCGTAACAAGACCCTGGAAGTGAAGATTCCAGCCGGTATCGACGACGGTATGCGGATTCGTTCTTCCGGCAACGGCGAGCCCGGCATGAATGGCGGCCCAGCCGGTGACCTGTATGTGGAAATCCATATCAAGCCGCACGCAGTGTTCCAACGCGAAGGCGACGACCTGCATTGCGAAATGCCGATCTCGTTTGCCAAGGCAGCTTTGGGCGGTGAAATCGAAGTGCCGACGCTGAACGGCAAGGTGTCATTTACGATCCCCGATGGCACCCAGTCCGGCAAGACTTTCCGTCTGCGCAGTAAGGGCATCAAGGGCGTCCGCTCCGGCCATGCCGGCGATCTGTTCTGCCACGTCGTGGTGGAAACTCCGGTCAAGCTTAGTGACCGTCAGAAGGAGTTGCTGCAGGAGTTCGAGCAACTGACCAGTGAAGGTGGTGCCAAGCATAGCCCGCAATCCAAATCCTGGAAAGACAAGGTGAGAGAGTTCTTCGAATAAATCACTTCGATTGCCGATTTTTTGCCCGTAGCACCCCCTGCCATTTAGGTCTGGGATGGGTGATTTTTTCTTTTAGAGATCGCATGCGCAGCGCGCAGTTTGTGTAGCAGAAGTAATTAATTATTTACCAATAACCTTTTTAGTACATAATTTCGCGCACCTCTTTATCCTGTAGATGGTAATAATAATGCGATCGTTCTTTTATGTTGATGATCGATATAAACAAACTCGATCTACAAATCATAGGAGGAGACACGACGATAGCGGCCCGTGTTAGGCGTGCAGGAATTTGCGCTCGTATATTATTATGTGCTGATCTTTTCACGAAAGGTATTTGCGTTGAATGTGGCGAGGATCAAAATCGACGAAACGGCGAAGGTCGGGATCAGGATTTGAAACTGAACGGTGCCGGAATTCGTTATAAAGTGATTTTCGGAGTCTATGCGGCGGCACTTTACCTTGTCGATAAAAATACTGTGCCGGATGTGTTGGCGGCTCCCAGCGTGCGGCGAATCGAGCTGGTCATGCTGCGCGATGTCAGCAGCAGAGATTTTAGTCGTACCTTCATGGCTGGCGTCCAGAATAATGTGGACCGGATGGAAAAATAAAAGATCATCAACCAACTGCTGAAGTTTGGCAAATTTTTTGCGTCGATTCCGGAATTAAAAAAGCGATGCGCTGACTACCGACTGGATGCCCAACTTCGGTAGTCAGATCCATTTTAACGGTAAGCCAGTGTCTGAAAATTTTTCAGACCAAGTTTTCTATAATGGTGTTGCTGAAAATCTGGCCTGGCGAGAAGCCGACGGATAGCAAACTCAAACTCGAGTTGTTGAGACGGGCAGAGTAGTAAGGCTGCAGGTAATATTGGCGCTAGCCGGGCAAGGTTCATAAAAGCCGATGGGATGTGCCAAATTCCTATAAAATAAGGGCTCGAGTGTCGCACATGCATTGTAACAACGATATGTAAATAAAATCTGATTGAATAGAAAACGATGACTGCAGAAAACAAGCAAACCTTGACCAAAGAAAACCTTTTTCAGAAAAATCGTGAGTGGGCGGCGGTAATTACCGGTCGCGACCCAGATTTTTTTAAAAAGCTGGCGGCGCAACAGATTCCTGAATATTTCTGGATCGGTTGTTCCGATAGCAGAGTTCCGGCGAATGAGTTGTTGGGCCTGCTTCCTGGTCAGTTATTCGTTCACCGCAACGTTGCTAACGTGGTAGCGCATAGTGATTTGAATTGCCTGTCGGTGCTGCAGTTCGCTGTCGATGTGCTTAAGGTCAAACACGTTTTCGTGGTTGGTCACTACGGTTGTTCTGGCGTCCATGCCGCGCTCACTAAGCGTCGTGTCGGCTTGGCAGACAATTGGCTGCGCCATGTCGAAGATGTGCACCAGAAGCATGAGTACTATCTGAGCGAAGCGCTGCCGGAAAATATTCGTCACGATCGCCTGTGTGAACTCAACGCCATGGAGCAGGTTGCCAATGTCTGCCGCACGACAATTGTCCGGGACGCTTGGGAGCGCGGGCAGCAGTTGACAGTCCATAGCTGGGTCTACGGACTGCAGGATGGTTTGTTGCACGATCTGGATGTGACGGTAAGTTGCATGGTCGATCTGGATAAAGGCATGCGGGCCAGCCTGAAGCGCTATGAAGATTAAACCCGGATGGTGCTATGATGATTGTGTATTGAAGCGATCATCGAATCAAAAAACGACCAGTAATCTGGTCGTTTTTTTCGTCGTTTCGACTGCGTCGCTTACCTTGGATGGGCTAGCTGGTAGGGTTGCAATGATGCGCACCCTAGGCGCCAGACTCGCCACTTCCTGGCTCGGCGTCTCCATCATTTCCGCGAGGGCGACGCAGTTGAGTGATCGGATCAGATGACCATGGTTTGCGCCTCGCCTTCGGCGCGATCGCGGATTTCACCGATACGGTTGACGGTTTCACCGGCTGCTTGTAATTTGGCTATAGCGGCGTAGGCGTTTTCCTTGGCGACGATCACGGTCATGCCGATGCCACAGTTGAAGACGCGATGCATTTCTGCGTCAGCAACCTGGCCATGTTTCTGCAACCACTTGAACAGTGGCGGCATGACCCAGCTATCGGCATGCAATACCGCCGTTAGATTGTCTTGCAGCACGCGCGGGATGTTTTCCACCATGCCACCGCCGGTGATGTGCACCATGCCTTTGACTTCAATCGATTTCATCAACGCCAGCAATGGCTTGACGTAGATGCGGGTTGGTTCCATCAACACGTCGGCCAGTTTGCGGCCGTGAAAGTCGGCGTCCAGGTCCTGCTGGGTGACGTCGATGATCTTGCGCACCAGCGAGTAGCCGTTGGAGTGCGCACCTGACGATGCTAGGCCCAGCACAACGTCGCCGGGGATGATCTTGGTACCGTCGATCAGTTTGGATCTTTCCACCGCACCGACAGCAAAGCCGGCCAGGTCGTATTCACCGTCTGGATACATGCTTGGCATCTCAGCAGTTTCGCCGCCGATTAGTGCGCAGCCGGCCAGTTCGCAACCCTTGGCGATTCCTTTGATGACATCTATCGCACTCGGCACGTCAAGTTTGCCGCAGGCGAAGTAATCGAGGAAGAACAGCGGTTCGGCGCCTTGCACCAGAATGTCGTTGACGCTCATGGCGACCAGATCGATGCCGACCGTGTCATGGCGCTTCAGGTGGAACGCCAGCTTGAGCTTGGTGCCGACGCCATCGGTACCGGACACCAATATCGGTTCCTTGAATTTCTTGCTGATTTCGAACAAGGCCCCGAAACCGCCGATGCCGCCCATCACGCCTTCACGCATGGTGCGCTTAGCGAAGGGCTTGATTGCTTCGACCAGAGCATCGCCGGCATCGATATCAACACCGGCATCACGATAAGAGAGGGGCACGTTGGAAATGTTTGAAGTGAAAGTCATGATGTGATTGGCGGCAGAGGCGGTAAAATAGAGAAATTTGGCCACGCATTTCCCCATACATTGCTGTATGTGGGGTGAAATAATCTGCCAGCTACAGGCTGCTAATAGCAAAATCAGCTGAAAATACTACTTTCCCATCAGATTTTACTTTTTTAGCTTGTTATTCCCCTGGTGTCGGCCAGATTATTGCGCGGTAGAAGGGGGGTATTTTATCAAACTGATTCATCAAACTCTCGATTCCATGCCATTTTCTTTTACCGACGAACAAAAACAAACAGCTTTGTGGCTGGGACTTGGGCTGTTGCTGATATCCCTGACGGTGGCCGTTGGAGCAAATTTCGATTTCTTTCATCGATTCCGCGATCCTCGTTTACGCGCGTAATCAGGGTGTCGCGCAGGCGCATCGGGAAATCTTTCTTTCCACGCGTGCTGGCGCTGCTGTGTTCCGCGATCGTGTCGGTAGTGGTCAAGTATGTGCACGCACATTACCTGAACAGCAATTTTTATAAAAATTATTCGTTATTAATTAAATAAATTAAAAGGGGCTCGAAAAGCCGTAGCAAGCGGTGCAGAATTGAGGAGTGCAGATTGCATCCCAACCTTGTGCCGCATAGCAGGGTTATCAGGCCCTATCTTAGGTAAAGATAGTATGAGGCAGCTCACGCTGGACATTACTGCGGAAAAACCGCAGACTCTTGACACTTTTGTGGTTGGACAGAATCAAGAAGCTTTACAGTTCTTGCAGCGTCTAATCGCACCATCGACGACATCCATCACCGCGCCTGGCGATCGCTTCGTTTACCTGTGGGGCGAGGCCGGTTCCGGTAAAAGCCATGTGCTGCACGCGCTGGCCAGCAGCGCCGGGGCCCGTTTGATCCGCGGCAACCAATATAACGGTGATGTATTCAATTTTTCGCTGAAGGTATCTGGCTATCTGATCGACGATTGCGATAAGTTGTCGGCCACCGACCAGATCGAAGCCTTCAGCCTATTCAACCAGATCCGCGAGCATGGCGGCTGGCTGGTCACCAGCGGCGAACTGCCGCCGTCAGAGCTGAGCGTGCGCGAAGATTTACGCACCCGACTCTGCTGGGGCCTGATCTACCAACTGCAGGGTTTGAGCGATGAAGAGAAAATTGCCGCGCTGACGCATGCGGCGCAAGTACGCGGCCTGCACCTGTCGGGCGGCGTGTTACCCTACCTGATTACGCATTTTCGGCGTGATATGCGGTCTTTGTCAGCCATGTTGGATGAACTGGACCGCTATTCGCTGGAGACTCAGCGTCCTATTACGTTGCCTTTGCTGCGCAGCTTGTTGCAACTCGAATCCGAAGATAATAAATCACTATGAACCTGGCTTTATTCGACCTTGACCATACTCTGTTGCCTGTTGATTCCGACTATGAATGGGGGCAATTCCTGATCCGCATCGGCGCCGTCAATCCCGATGCCTTTGAAAAAAGCAATGCAGCATGGTTTGCCGAATACCGGGCCGGCACGCTCGATCCGGTCAAGTACCTGGAATTCGTTCTCGGCACGCTGGCCAAATTCCCGCGCAAGCAGCTCGACGCCTGGCATGAACAATTCATGGCGCAAGTGATTCTGCCGCAGATTACCCCGGCGACGCGCGAGCTATTGCAAAAATATCAGGATGTCGGCGATCTGGTGGCGATCGTGACGGCAAGCAACAGTTTTGTGACAGAGCCTATCGCCAAGGCGCTAGGCGTCGATTTCCTGATCGCCTCCGATCCGGAAACCACCGAAGATGGTGAGATTACCGGCAAGCCACTGGATACGCCAACCTACGGCCACGGCAAAGTGATTCATACTAATGCCTGGCTGGCCACTATGGATATGACATTGGCGAGTTTTCCGCGTAGTTATTTCTATAGCGATTCACACAACGACCTGCCATTGATGTTACTGGTCACAGATCCGATTGCCACTAATCCGAACGCTCAGTTGACCGCGCATGCCACCGCGCACGGCTGGCCAATCCTGAATTTATTCGACACGCAATGATCACGAAGCTGATTTGCTCCATCCTCGGGAAAAAGAAAAAAGATCCCACCCAGCCGCTGATACTCGGCCCGAAGCAGCATGGCATCAATCCGCAACTGGTGTCGCCGAATGCGGTCTTGGTTACCAAGACGTTGCAGGATAATGGCTATAAAGCGTTTATCGTCGGCGGCGCAGTGCGCGATTTGCTGCTGGGCGTGAAGCCTAAGGATTTCGACATCGCCACTAACGCCACGCCAGAGCAGGTTAAGCGTTTGTTCCGGCGCGCCCTCATTATCGGCAAGCGCTTTCAGATCGTGCACGTGATGTTTGGCCAAGATCTGCTCGAAATCACCACTTTCCGCGGTGCTTCATCGGACGGTTCGCCCAAGGATGAGCATGGCCGCGTGTTGCGCGACAACACCTTCGGTGAGCAGCACGAGGATGCGGTGCGACGCGACTTCACGATCAATGCAATGTATTACGATCCGGCTAGGGAAATTGTGCTGGATTACCATGGCGGTATCGATGATACCCGGGCCAAGACCTTGCGCATCATCGGCGACCCGGAAGCGCGCTATCGGGAAGACCCAGTGCGCATGCTGCGTATCGTGCGGTTTGCAGCCAAGCTGGGATTCACCATCGATCCGGCGACACGGGCGCCGATCCCGGTGATGGCGGCGCTGATTGACAATGTTCCGGCAGCGCGCGTTTTCGATGAAATGCTCAAGCTATTGATGAGCGGCCATGCGCTGGCTTGCCTTCAGCAGTTACGTCAGGAAGGTCTGCACCACGGCTTGTTGCCGTTGCTGGATGTGGTGCTGGAACAACCGCTCGGCGAAAAATTCGTGACGCTGGCGCTGGCTAATACCGATGTCCGCGTACAGCAGGACAAGCCGGTGTCGCCAGGTTTCTTGTTCGCAGCGCTGTTGTGGCATCAGGTGCTGGAAAAATGGAGTGCCTACAAGACGACCGGCGAACGGCCGATTCCGGCATTGCATCTTGCTGCCGACGATGTGGTGGATGCACAAACCGACAAGCTAGCGTTGCAACGCAAGATAGCCTCCGACATGCGCGATATCTGGGCCATGCAACCGCGCTTTGAGCGCCGTGTCGGCAAGGCGCCATACAAATTGCTAGAGCATCTGCGTGTGCGCGCCGGTTACGATTTTTTGTTGCTGCGTTGCGCTTCAGGTGAGATCGATAGCGCAATCGGCGAATGGTGGACCGCCTTCATGGAAGGCGATGGCGAGCAGCGCGAAAAGCTGCTGGCGCAAAAGACGAAGCTGGCGGCGGAATTAGCTCCGGTCAAGAAGCGGCCGCGTCGCCGCGGTGCTGCCAAGACGGCCAATCCGGACGGCAGCGGCAATAACCAGCATGGTGGTCAATGACACCAGGTTCCAGCACTGGTTGTGGTCCGATGACGGCGTATATCGGCATCGGCGCCAATCTCGGCGATGCCCGCGATCAGGTGCAGCACGCCATCCTGCAGCTTGGTCAGTTGCCAGACACCAGCTTCAGCGCGCAATCAAGCCTGTTCCGCACAGCGCCGCTGGATGCCGGCGGCGACAATTACATCAATGCAGCGGCCTGCCTCATCACTCGTCTTAGCGCACATGCGTTGCTGAAGCAATTGCAGCGGATCGAACAGGATTTTGGCCGCGAGCGTCCATATCCGAATGCCCCGCGCACGCTCGATTTGGATCTGTTATTATACGGCCAATCGACCATCGCGGATGACGAATTGATCGTTCCGCATCCGCGCATAATGGAACGGGCTTTTGTTCTGATCCCGTTGTTGCAGATCGATCCCTTTATCGTCATTCCAAACCATGGTCCGGCACATCAGTTCGCGCCGCAAGTGGCGGACCAGATCATCAGCAAAGCATAAAATTCCATTAATGACGGATGTCTGCCGCGAACGCCTGCATCTGGCACACTGTGCATACCTCGGCGCATCCGACCACCATTCTAGAACATGAATCTAACCAGCTACAAATATATCGTTGTCGAAGGTCCGATCGGGGTCGGTAAGACCACGCTGGGCAACAAGATCGCCATGCAGCTCGGTGGCAAGGTTTTGCTGGAACAGTCGCAGGCGAACCCATTTCTTGAACGTTTTTACCGCGATGCTCCGCGTTATGCGCTATCGACGCAAATGTTTTTTTTGTTCCAGCGCATCAACCAGTTGCGTGACGCTGCGCGGGAAGATATGTTCGACAACCCCGGTAACCTGATCGCTGATTTCCTGTTAGCCAAGGACCCGATTTTCGCGCGTCTGACGCTGGCCGATGAAGAGTTCAAGCTGTACCAGCAAATGTACGATCACCTGCGGCCGCAGGTGGCGACGCCGGACTTGGTAATTTATTTGCAGGCCGAGCCGGAGACACTGATCGGCCGTATCAAGAAGCGCGGCATCGAGATTGAAGCAAGCATTTCGCCCGAGTACTTGGGGCAGCTGTGTGAAAGCTATAGTAGCTTTTTTTATCATTACGACGATGCGCCTTTACTGATTGTCAATAACGAACATCTCGATTTAGCCGGTAACGATGCTGACTTCAACTTGCTCTTGGCACGCATAGACGGCATGCGCGGCAAGCGTGAATTTTTCAATCGTGGAGAGTGACAATGACAAGCTATTTACAGGCCGCCGAGCCGGCCGCAGAAGGCAGCGCGCCGGTGTCGCGCAGCAAGCCGATAACTATTCCGGCATTGCAGGCACTGCGCGATAAAGGAGAAAAAATTACTATGCTGACTTGCTATGACGCCAGTTTTGCAACGTTGCTTGATCGTTGTGGCGTCGAGATGCTACTGATTGGCGATTCGCTTGGCATGGTGTGCCAGGGGCACGGCTCGACATTGCCGGTGTCGGTGCAGGATATCGTGTATCATACTTCCAGCGTGGCGCGCGGCAATCGCACGGCACTGGTGCTGGCTGATTTGCCGTTCGGCGCTTATGCGACGCCGGAAACTGCGTTTATTAACGCGGTGCCGGTGATTCAGGCCGGCGCGTTAATGGTCAAGATCGAGGGCGGCGCATGGCTGGCCCCGACTGTGCGTTTCCTGACAGAACGGGCGATCCCGGTGTGTTGCCATCTTGGACTGACCCCGCAATCGGTGCATCAGATAGGCGGTTACAAGGTGCAGGGCAAGTCGCATTCCGCAGCCAAACAATTGAAGGCCGATGCGTTGGCGCTGCAGGAGGCTGGCGCCAGATTGCTGGTGCTTGAAGCGATTCCGGCAGCGCTGGGCAAGGAAGTCAGCGAGCTATTATCGATCCCGACCATCGGCATCGGCGCCGGCCCTGATTGTTCCGGTCAGGTGCTGGTGATGCACGATCTGTTGGGGGTTTTCCCAGGCCATAAGGCGCGCTTCGTGAGAGACTTCATGCAAGACCAGAATAGCATCGACGCCGCCATAGCGGCGTATGTGCGTGCGGTCAAGGAGCAATCATTTCCGGCTCCCGAGCATTGTTTCTGAGCCAATCCGGCGGCAGTGCCAGTGTTTATCATCATTCCTGCGAATGCGGGAATGATGTGACCGTTACGAGGATACTGCGCGCGACCAGCCACCACTATTGCAACAAAATTTAGTGAGGCGCGGTGATGAATGGTCATTAACCCAGTCCTCAAGCTTCCCCCCCCCCAGAACATGATTTCTCCTACGGTGAATTAATACTTATACTAAGCGGTCGATGGCGACCGACAATATTGCCCGTAGTGCTATCCTTATTGCTGCCCTCCGTCATGGTTGCAGGCGTTGCCGCAACCAGCCGCCATTGGCATCCAGGGTATACAGAATACGGTCATGCAAGCGTGACCGACGCCCCTGCCAGAACTCTACCGTATCCGGGAAAAGTCTGTAGCCGCCCCAATGTTTGGGACGCGGCGGATTGTTGCCGAATTTTTGTTCTGCCTTGGCGTACTCTGCTTCGAGTAGTTCGCGGCTAGCGATGATCTCGCTTTGCGCCGAAGCGATCGTGCCGAGTCTGCTGCACAATGGACGAGTGTTGAAGTAGGCATCACTCTCTTCATGGCTGATTTTTGCGACGCGACCCTCGATACGCACTTGGCGTTCCAGCGCGACCCAATGAAACAGCAGGGCGCCGTAAGGATGTTGTTCCAGGTCGTGGCCCTTGCGGCTTTCAAAGTTGGTGAACCAGGTGAAGCCGGTTTCATCGATCTGCTTGATCAGTACGATGCGCGACGAAGGGCGGCCATTGCTGCCGACGGTCGCCAGGCTCATCGCATTGGGTTCAGGAATTTCAGCGTGGATCGCTTCGGCAAACCATTTACCGAACTGAGTAACCGGATCTGCTGCGGTGTCGGTTTCCGACAGGCTGGCTTGACTATAGTCGATACGTAGGTCTGCAATCGATTTGTCTGCCTGTTGATTGTGTGTAATCATGCTGAAATTCCTCTACGTTGCTCCAAATTGTTGTATCTGCTGTTGATTAAAAAATCGTTTCGCCATCGGCGCGATTCACGCCTCTTCTTTTCCAATATGGCTGAAGTAGATGGTGGAAAATTGCTGAACGTCTTGCGTCGATAACTGGCTGTCAGGGTTGCTGGCGGCGACCAGCTTCAATTGGAGGTCGAGCACGTGCCACAGGCGGTCCGTCTGCTGATGCTCTGCCATGATTTCCGGTAGCAGTCTCTGCAGCAGGTCGATTTTTTCATCAGTGTGATGATGCGGAGCGGCGGCTTGGTTGAAATAGCGCATGGTACTATGCATAACCTGCTGGGCTTGAGCATTATTGCCGTATTGTGGCAGATACTCACACAGGTTCTGTGGGATCTCTAATTGCTTGCGTATGTGATCATGGCAATGCGTGAGCACGACGATAGGCTGGCTGAAATCTGGAGCGGCGGCTATGAATGCGTTGGGCATGTGGCGTATTTGGTGAGCGCGCTCATCTAAAAAATGAAGGCTGATTTAATAAATGTTGTCGACGGATGATTTACACATATTCATTATGCATATTAACCGCACATACTAAAGCACTTCAAAAGCTATCCATCATGCAGAGCCGGTAAAAGGTTGCGTTGCGACAAGAATCTTGTGGCAATACGGGCTATGCAAAATAGCCGCCAAATCATGATTAGTATTGCTCTTCGGAAGGTTCTCAA
>JFJP01032933.1_pt1 | contig 14363 bp, 14 predicted proteins | sample 431651 | NCBI WGS metagenome assembly JFJP01 (sample SAMN02602958, study PRJNA72255) | Microbial mat metagenome, whole genome shotgun sequencing project. | biome: fresh water; feature: sink hole; material: water; isolation source: purple microbial (photo- and chemosynthetic) mats found in... | reverse complement strand
AACGATTCAAAGCATTCCTTTAGCCGCGTTGTTTATGTCATTACGCAAAATTCCTCCTCACGAATTTATTGGTTCACAACGCATCGATATTGCTTATGCTTATTTAGTATTAAGTTTAGTTTCTGCAACGGTTTTAAAAACGCCAACGTTCTTCTATGGATTAGCATTTTTTACAATGTGGGGTTTCAGTTTTTCTATAGGAATGGGATTTGTTGGACAACAAGGTTTATCTTCATTACAAACTCAAATTGAAGAATGGGCAATGAAATGGTTAGAAAGCCGTTGGTTAGATCGTGATCCCTACAAACAACGTACCGCCATTGGTGAAATCGGTGAATTAAAGCTATCAGGAAGAATTTTGTTTAGAGTTAAAAACGCCCGTAGTCCTTTATTATTACGACAATCTAGTTATGATACTTTTGGAGGACAAAGTTGGTACACAAAAAACGTTAAATTTGAGCAACTGTTTTTAGAAAAAGCAGGAAGTTGGCAATTATCAGAAATCCCCGTTAATTCACAATCTTATATGATAGATATTGCGAGTTATTTTGATGGCGGACAGGGAATGCTTCCTCTCCCTTTAGATACCTATAAAATTGAAACAATTACTGGGTTAGAATTATGGCGAAATGTGTATGATGGTTCAATTAAGTTGCTCAATGCACCTGATTTCTTACATTACAAAGTTCATGCGGTATTTTTAGAACATGTAAATGAACCACAATTTCTTCCAATTTCTAAACAACGTTTCTTAGAAATTCCTTCAACCGAATTAGAAACTATCCAAATGATTGCTGAAAGGTTAGATTTATTTAATCCAAATATTTCTGATAAAGCAAAAACTGCAACCATTTTAAATTTCTTTCAAAACAACTTTGGATATTCTTTAATTCAAAAGCGTTCTTCAAATAATAAAACGCCACTTGCTCTCTTTTTAACTGAAACACGGGCGGGTCACTGCGAGTTTTTTGCAACGGCGACGGCGTTATTATTGCGGGCGGCGGGGATTCCTTCACGTTACGCGACAGGGTATGCGGTGCAAGAATATTCTTTTCTTGAAAAGGCTTACGTGGTGCGTCGTCGCCATGCCCATGCGTGGACTATGGCTTATATCGACGGGCATTGGCAGGACATTGATACCACACCCGCCGTGTGGGCAACGGAAGAAAGTGAAAAAGCCGAATGGTGGGAAAGTGCTTATAATTTATGGGCTTGGATGCGTTATTGGGTCGCGGAATGGCAATGGCGCAGTGCCGACGAAATAACACCCAAACAATGGCTTTTTCTAATCGTTTTTCTTTTAGGATGGTTGATTTGGCGTTTAACCCGTTTTTCAAATAAAAAAACACCACAACCTATTGATAATACTAATTTTTTAGAATTAAATGTGAAAGGAAAAGATTCAGAGTTTTATGCGATTATTTCTCAACTTGAGAAACAACATTTTGCTCGCCCTAATTACGAATCATTAACGCATTGGATTGAACGTTTATCTTTAAGTTTAGAAATCAAGCAATTATTACATTTGCACAACCGTTATCGCTTTGATCCAAACGGTTTAACAAATGATGAGAGAAAACAACTTGCTCAACAAACGTTATCTTTTTTGAACGGGAAAATTCGGGAAATAACTTCTGATAATTTCAACCGCAAGCGTTAAATTTAACGGAGAAACACCAAATGCCCAACGCAATGAATTTTCCAAACGATATGCGCCTAAAACTTCTTTATCAGTTGTTTGATAATCCCATGTTTTATTATCAATCATAATTTTATCGGGTAATGCTTGAATAATTTGAGGAAGTTTCTTTTGATCAAAATGCGGGCAACAACGATAAGGTTGTAATTGATTTTCTAATTGATGACGAATCTTTTTCTTATCCCATAAAAAAAGCTGTTTGTTCTCAAAATGCCCATAACAAAACCACGCCGCATCTTTCTGCCAATTCATTTCTGCTTGAACACACCCCCAAATATTAAGATTTTGCTGATTTAATCCAAAACAATGTTCCTCTGGACAATAGCTTTGTTGACGCTGTTTTGCACAAGGAATAAATGCAAATATTTCCTCCCATTTTAACAATTGTCCATCACTATAAATTTGAACTAACTCAAAAGACAAGTTATTAATCAAAGAAAGGATTTCTACAATATGCTCAAATTGCCAATGTCCATACCACCATTCTTTCTCTAAATAAGTAATATTTTTTAATTTAAAACTCTTTGCTAAAACTAAACTATTATTATGCACTGGATCAATTAATAAAGCTAAACCCTTATTGGGAATTTTAAAATTAGAAACGGGCTTTTCTTCTTTTTTTGAATGTGTTAAAAAACGTTTTTCTTGAAACTCACCACAGGTTGAACAATATTTACTATTTGCGGGAATTTGATTTAAACATGCGGGGCATTTCCTCGATTTTTGAATCGATTGGCAACGCTGTTTTGCTTCCTGCATGAAACGTTGAAATTGAGTTTGAGTTATCCCCAGTGGTTGAGCAAAATTCAATAGTAATGCTTTCTGTATTTCATCTAAATGACCTGCCGAAAAAACAAACAATAACATATCTTCTAAATTACAAATTTGCTGCGTATATCTTCCCACTAATTGAGGTTGATAATGCTCTTTTTGTAATTGATAGGCTTGCAATAACTCTGCTTTATCTGCTTGAATTTCTTGACAAATTATTTCTAAAGTTGCTTCTTGCCATTCATGAATTTGTGAAGAAGCTAAACTCAAAATATTTGCTAAATAATGAATACGTTCTAACGGGGTCATGTTTCTATTCTACATTTAATGAACTCATTAATAAACGAGCAAGGCTTTTGGTGAAAGGAACGGCTTGACGATAATCCAAATGTGAACCGTCAGGTAAATTATATTGCAATTCTACATGATCTTTGAAATGTAAAAACTCGGCGGGAATTTGTTGTGCAAAAACATCCCAATATTGAGCACGAGGCAACAGTTGCTCATCGAGTTCTAATACGCCTCCACTGGTTGGGAAACGCACAAAAATAACTTTTCCTCCTCTCTTTTGAATCTTCTCAATATCATTTCTAATGGTCTTTAAGTTGTTTTGAAAAGTTGTTTCATTAACAGGCAATAATCCAGAATACATTCCTTTATGGCGTTCTAATCGCATATTGTAATGCGCGGCAATGCTGTAATTAGGGTATTTATTAAGCAATAAATAATCACCTGCTTTAAATCTATCGGCGTGCAACGTCAAATAAAATGGCAAAGGTAAATGACCCGTTGAATTAACTTTTGCCCAAATATTGGCGGGTTGCAATTCTGGCAAGCGAAAAACAAAGGTTTTTTGAACAAATGAACTCAATAAAAATTCAAATTCATCATTAAATTTGCTCTGTTGATAGGTTTTAATCCACTGATCCGCAGTATGTGGAACTGGCTTGGAAACTAAGTTTGTTTCATTAATATCACAAATCACTGTTCCTTTAAAAGTTTCATCATTTGCCAAATGCGTTAATACTGGAATCGGTGATGTGCCATCAATCGCTAATTGAAATAAAGAACGTTTAATATATTGCTTAAAAATTTGAGTATCTAAATCTAATTGCATTCGTGAAGAACCAATTAACACAATTGCTTGCGGATCATTTGCTGGAATGCTCTTCCGAACATTAATCCATAATAGTGCGTCATCATTTAAGGACGGTTCAAAGCCTTGCAAACGCCAAATGCTTTCCCAAACACCCAATCATGTTTAGGCAAACGATCATTAGAATTGGAAATAGATGAATGCACGTTGATCTCCGGGTGCTAATAAAAGCCATAACATTAAAATTGCAAGAATTCCCGCCCATAGTTTAACAGGTAATTTTTGAACCACTTGCTCAAGATGATGCTCACGATTAAACCATTGAAATAAAAACAAACTTCCAATCACTAACATAACCGTTAAAGGTTGAAAAGTTAGAGGAACGATTTGAGCCGTTGTTTGCCCTATAAACATGACTTTTAACATGGCAAAAGCAGTGAAAACATCAGGTGCTCTGAAAAATATCCATGCAATACACACTAAAAGATAAGTCATTAATGCTAAAGAGAATTTTACAAGCGTCAATTCCAACCATTTTGCATCTTTGAAATGCGGTTTTAAAGCACGTTCAACCATCAAATAGAAACCATGCAATGCGCCCCAGATTAGAAATCCCCACGCCGCCCCATGCCACAAACCACCTAATAACATTGTAATTAATAAATTACGATAAGTTTGATATGTGCCATTTTTATTGCCACCTAATGAAATGTACAAATAATCTCTTAACCAAGTTGATAATGAAATATGCCAACGTCGCCAGAAATCACTAAAACCAATCGCTGCATAAGGTGCGTGAAAGTTATCGGGTAAAATAAAACCAAAGCACAAAGCTGCACCAATTGCACAGGTTGAATAGCCCGCAAAATCAAAGAAAATTTGTCCAGAAAAAGCAAACATTCCTAACCAATTTTCAAATGCACCCGTTTGAGTGGCATTGTTAAAAACTTGCTCAACAACAGGGGCTAATAAACTATCCGCTAGAATTGATTTTTGAAATAAGCCAATAATTAATAAACTTAATCCCCAACCTAATTGTTGAATCGTTGCTTGTTTAGGGGTTTCACATTGCGGCAAGAAATAACTTGATCTCACAATAGGTCCCGCGACTAATTGAGGAAAAAAGGTAACAAATAACGCAAAATCTAAAAAGGATTTGCAAGGTTTCTCACCTCGATAAACATCTATCGTATAAGAAAGCGTTTGAAAGGTATAAAAAGAAATCCCTATGGGTAGAATAATGCTCGGTAATGCAGGATGATAAGAAATGCCTAAATTATTAATGAATAAAACAAAATTATCTAAAATAAAAGTTGCATATTTAAAATAAGCTAATAAACCTAAATTAACGACTAAGCTAATGATTAATAAGAGTTTTTTCTTGCGTTGATTATCGGTTAATGCCATTTTGCTGGCAATGAACCAATCAACTAAGGTTGAAAGCCACAATAATAAAACAAAAGGCGGATTCCACGCGGCGTAGAAAAGATAGCTGGCGGTAAGAAGATTGAATTTTTTGAGTTGCCAATTAAGCGGTAAATAATACAATCCTAATACAACCGCAAAAAAGATGAGGAAGGTTAAAGAGTTAAATAACATGTTGTTTTTACATGTAACTAAAGAGAGAAAAAGCCAGAGCAAAAGAACACTCTGGCGGTGTTTATTAATTAAATTGTTGTTTAACTAAATTGCTCACTGCGGTCATATCGGCGCGACCTTGCAATTGGGGTTTCAACAGCGTCATGATTTTACCCATATCCCGAGAGGAAGTTGCACCAGAAGTTGTAATGGCTTCGGCGATAAGTGCATTGATTTCATCGTTGGTTAAAGGTTGAGGCAAATAAGTTTGTAAGAGGTTGATTTCAAAGGTTTCTTGATCTGCTAAATCTTGACGATTGCCGGCTTGATATTGTTGAACGGAGTCGCGGCGTTGTTTGATCATTTTGTCGAGAACGGCGAGGATTTGGGGATCATCGAGGACGATGCGTTCGTCGACTTCGCGTTGTTTGATCGCCGCCAATGCCAAGCGAATCACCGCCAAACGGGCTTTTTCACCCGCTTTCATGGCGGTTTTCATATCATCACTGAGTTGAGTTTTCAGGCTCATTTTTAGTATAAACGCTCACGGCGTAAGGTATCGCGGGAAATGCGTTTGAGATGGCGTTTGACGGCGGCGGCGGCTTTGCGCTTGCGCACTTCGGTGGGTTTTTCGTAGTGTTCACGGCGATGAACGTCGGCTAAGGTGCCGGCTTTTTCACAAGACCGCTTGAAACGGCGCATGGCGACTTCAAAAGATTCATTATCACGAATACGAACATTTGGCATCTGGTCAATTTTCCTCGAAAAGTTAAAAATGGGATAATCGACTATTTTAACCCGCTATTTTTATTCAAGCAATCTTTAAGTTGAAAAACAAGCGCCTAAATTCCCACAATAAAAAAAGGAAACGCCTTCTCGGGTTTTATCGAGCAACTTCAAAACAACGCCGTTTTAGAAAAGTTTTTGTGATGCGAAGAAAATAACGTTGAAATGACAACCCATCACCAAAATATGTCCGCCGCAATGACCACTAAGTTGACCCAGTTTGAAGTGATCCGCGCGCCTAAGTTTTTAAAGTTTAGATAGATATTTAACATCTTGATTTACCAGTAACGATGATGCAAAAAACTTGGCATTTGTTTAAGATGATCCGTCAGATTCCTGTTATTTTTTTATGCGGCGCGCTGTGGAGTGCGTCGGTGCATGCCGAAAAGGAGGCAACCTTGATTAAGATGCAAACAAATTTAGGCACGATTACCCTCGAACTCGATGCCGAAAAAGCCCCGAAAACCGTCGATAATTTCGTGCAATACGTCAAAGACGGCTTTTTTAACGGGACGATTTTTCACCGCGTGATCGGGAATTTTATGATCCAAGGCGGCGGCTTTGATCAAAAATATCAACAAAAACCCACCCGCGCGACCATTCAAAACGAAGCGAAAAACGGCTTGAAAAACGTTAAATATTCCATCGCAATGGCACGCACGAGCGCCCCTCATTCCGCATCCGCTCAGTTTTTTATCAATGTGAACGATAACGGATTCTTGGATTATCCAGGGCAAGACGGTTGGGGCTACGCCGTATTTGGCAAGGTAATTGAAGGCATGGACGTGGTCGACAAAATCAAGGCAGTTAAAACCGGGCGCGGCGGTCCTTTTCCTACCGACGTTCCTCAACAAATGGTGATCATTGAAGAAGTCACCTTAGTTGAACAACCCAAATAGTCTTTTTTTATCTCTTCCAATAACCTACAGGGTTTTCAAAATCTTGTAGGTTTATATGAAAGCGGATTTGCCATATTTTATTGAATTTATTAGTGTTTTTAGAGTATTTTTTGCCACAATCGGGGTGCTGTTTATGAAATCTTTTTTTCAAGTGATTGCTTTGATAGGAACGTTTAGCGTTTCTACTCTTTACGCGGCAGAGAAACCGCAAGTTGAATTACAAACCAATAAAGGCATGATCGTATTTGAACTCATGCCCGATAAAGCACCAAAAAGCGTCGAAAACTTTTTGTTATATGTAAAAGATGGTTTCTACAATCATACCATCATTCACCGCGTAATCCCTGATTACACCATTCAAGGCGGCGGTTATGATGATAAACAAACTAAAAAAGAAACCACCCATCCCTCTATTGCAAATGAAGCCGAAAATGGCGTGAAAAATACCAAAGGAACGGTCGCCGTCGCGCGTAAAGCTGAACCCCATTCTGGCACTTCTCAATTTTTCATTAATATGAAAGATAACAACCAACTAAATTACACAGGTAAAACTGATTCTAAAACATGGGGTTATGCTGTCTTTGCAAAAGTAATTAAGGGAATGGATATTCTCGAGCAAATCCAAGACCTTGAAACCAATCAAGACGGTCCGTTCAAATATTTTCCTATCGATCCCGTCATCGTTGAAAGCGTCACCCTAAAAGAAGAAGAACCCAAATCTTCTAAGAAAGCCGTCAGTAAAGATAAAAAAACTGATGCTAAATTAGATAAAGAGGAAAAGAAATCTGAGAAAAAATCTGAGAAAACTGATAAAAAATCAGAGAAGAAAGCGGTAGATAACGATGAGGAAGCTGCTAAAGATGCCGCTGAAGATGCTGCCGATGCCGCCGCCGATAAAAAGCCTGAGAAAAAAGATAAGAAATCGGAGAAAAAGGTAGAGAAAAAAGTCGAGAAAAAAGAATCGTCTGAAGAAGATCAAGCCGCTAAAGATGCCGCTGAAGACGCTGCCGATGCCGCCGCAGAAAAAGCTGCCGCCGCGTCTGAAAAAGCTCACAAGAAAGACGAGAAAAAATCCGAGAAAAAGGTAGAGAAAAAATCGGAGAAAAAAGATGAAAAAGCTAAAACAAAGGACGCGGGCGATGCTCCCGACGAACCTGCGGCAGAATAATGGCTGAAACGCTTTTTATTGCTGATGTTCACCTCGATGAGCGGTATCCCGCGCTTATTGAGGCATTTCAAAACTTTCTAACCCGTCGTGTGAAATGCTCGGCGGGTTTGTATATTTTGGGAGATTTGTTTGAGTTTTGGCACGGCGACGATGATAACAACTCTGCTTATCTTGAAATACTGGATTCTTTAAAAAATCTTACCTCAAATGGTGTGCCGATTTATTTCATGCGGGGCAATCGTGATTTTTTAGTGGGAAAAGGATTTGCTCAACGCACAGGTTGCCAGTTGCTCGAAGATGAAGTGGTTATAAAACTCAATAAAATCAATGTGTTATTAATGCACGGTGATACGCTTTGTACAAATGACATTGCTTATCAAGAATGGCGGACGAAGTTTCAAAATATTTATTTAAGGCGTTTTTATTTAGCATTGCCGTTATGTGTGCGGTATTACATTTCAAATCGGATACGCCAGAAAAGCCTTCGAGCAAACCAAAAGAAACCGCGTGAAATCATGGATGTTTCTCAGCAAACAGTTGAGGAAATGATGCAAAAATATCACGTTCATTATCTAATTCATGGTCACACTCATCGTCCCAATCATCATAAATTTCAATTAAATCAAGAGATTGCCCATAGATTTGTGGTTGATGCGTGGTATGAACGAGGAAATGCCTTAGTTTTCAATGGTGAAGACTTTGAAATGGACTATTTTTCAATTTAAGGTTTGGGGTGATGCGCCTGTTTTGTAGAGGGCTACCATTTCTTAAGTTATTCAAATACAAGGATAAATCTTTAATTATGTTTAATTTTTTTACAAAGATAGGTCAAATAACCTTAAAAGTTTTTCAACGTTTAGGTCGAGGAAGTTTATTTTTAGGGCAAGTTTTATTAGGGTTTCCTCGATTGTTAATGCGCCCTAATTTATTGATTAGACAGATGTTTTTTGTAGGCGTGTTATCGTTATCCATTATCGCTATTTCGGGCTTATTTGTTGGAATGGTGTTAGGGTTGCAAGGCTATACTATTTTGGTTAATTTTGGAGCAACTGATTCGTTGGGAGTAATGGTTGCTTTAACCTTAGTGCGCGAGTTAGGTCCTGTTTTAACAGCAATTTTATTTGCAGGACGAGCGGGTTCAGCGTTAACCGCAGAAATCGGTTTAATGAAAGCCACTGAACAACTTTCTGCGATGGAAATGATGGCGGTCAATCCTTTGCATTTGGTGGTTGCACCGCGTTGGTTGGCGGGGGTGTTGTCGATGCCGTTATTAGCGGCGATTTTTAGCGCGATGGGCATGATTGGCGGACATTTGGTGGTGGTGGTGTTGTTGGGGGTTGATGAAGGCGCGTTTTGGGGCACGCAGGCAAAAGTCGATTGGGCAGATGATATTTTGAATGGCGTGATTAAAAGCGTGGTGTTTGGGATTGTCGTGACGTGGATTGCGGTATTTGAAGGCTATGATTGCGATCCGACTTCCGAAGGGGTCAGTCGCGCGACCACCCGGGCGGTTGTGAACGGATCGTTGGCGACATTAGGATTAGACTTTTTGCTCACTGCCTTAATGTTTAGCAACGTATAGTTTATGTATTACAAAGTTCCTATCAATTGACGTATTTTTAGGAACTTCGCATTTACGATTTCAACGGGCTTGAACCATTAGGCGTTTCATTTCACGGACGGCGGCTTCAAAACCATCAAATAAAGCTCTCGCAACAATGGCGTGTCCAATGTTTAATTCGCGGATTTCTGGAATCGCAGCAATGGCACTCACATTTTGATAATTCAAACCATGTCCCGCATTCACCTGTAATTCTCCTCGATGGGCGCGTTGTGCGGCTAATTGAATGCGTTGGTATTCTGTTGATTTATCTAAAGAATCCGCCCATTTTCCGGTATGAATTTCAATGGTTGGTGCGCCAGTTTGTAATGCCGCATCGATTTGGTGCGGGTCGGGATCGATAAATAATGAAACTCGAACATTCGCGGCGGCTAAACGTTGACAAGCCTCTGATATTTTTGATAAATTTCCCGCGACATCGAGTCCGCCTTCGGTGGTTAATTCTTCGCGACGTTCAGGCACTAAACAGCAATCGGCGGGTTTAATTTTCTCAGCAAATTGCAACATTTCCTCTGTCACTGCCATTTCTAAATTCAAACGAGTTAAAAGGGTGGCTTGTAACAAAAGCACGTCGCGTTCTTGAATGTGTCGTCGATCCTCGCGCAAATGCACAGTAATCGCATCAGCACCCGCTTGTTCGGCGGCGATGGCGGCTTGAATCGGATCGGGATAGCGCGTTCCGCGAGCTTGGCGCAGGGTCGCAACGTGATCGATATTCACACCTAACATAATACTTTGGAAGTACATATTTTAATGTCCAAAAATGAAGTCGTTGTTTGGATAAAAATCAAAGGGTTATACAAAAGAGCACCCTAAAGTTTATCATATAAAATCTCCTCATGTTTTAATTTGAGATTCAATACTCAATATTTTTGCTCGATTTGTTTTATGGAAACCGTTTGAGAGTTTTCACTAGAAATGCTGGGCTTTCTCTGATTTTCAATCGTTTTCTTTTTAGCGCATTTAAAGGTTAAGTCATTCATTAAATTAACGATTAATACCCTCATTCATCAACATTTTCATATTCTTGTGAGCAAATTATTTTGAGAATATTCATAATAAAATCAAGTTGTTATTTACAAAGCCTACCAAAAAGTTCAACATCTGCTAAACTAACACCTTTTGATTCTTAAACTTAGTGAAATGAGATGAATAACGAGCATTTTTCACCCCCACCGATGGATTTTGTTGACGTACAAAAGTTAATGCTAGACGATATGCAAGCGGTTAACCTCTTGATTCGTCAACGTTTAAGCTCTGAAGTGGTCTTGATTAACCAGCTCGGTCATTACATCGTCAATAGCGGCGGCAAACGTCTGCGCCCGCTTCTCCTATTATTAAGCGCAAAAGTCTTTGATTATCAAGGCAATTTTCATCACGTTTTAGCTTCTGTCATCGAATTTATTCATACCGCAACGTTATTGCATGATGACGTGGTCGATGCGTCTGAATTACGGCGTGGTCGTCAAACGGCGAATAGCATTTGGGGTAATGAAGCGAGCGTTTTAGTCGGCGATTTTCTTTATTCTCGCGCCTTTCAAATGATGGTTGAATTGCATAACATGAAAGTGATGGAAATTCTTTCAAATGCAACTAATGTGATCGCGGAAGGCGAAGTATTACAACTCTTGAATTGTCATGAACCAAACACCACCGAAGAACAGTATTTAGAAGTGATTCGTTGTAAGACTGCAAAATTATTTGAAGCTGCTGCACAATTAGGCGCGGTGATTTGTGAGCAACCACCTGAAATAGAAACTGCTTTGTGTGATTATGGTCGGCACTTAGGAACAGCATTTCAATTAGTGGATGATGTGTTAGATTACAGCGCCGATAGTTCAACGATTGGAAAAAACATTGGAGATGATTTGGCGGAAGGAAAGCCCACTTTGCCATTAATTTATGCGTTGAAACACGGAACAACTGCTCAAAAAGAAGTCATTTCAAATGCGATTAAACACGGCGGGCTTGAACACATTGTCGAAGTGAAACAAGCGATTGAAGAAACGGGCGCAATTCAATACGCATCGGCGGCGGCGGCACGAGAAAGCCAAAAAGCCATTGCTGCACTCGCTAAATTGCCCAAATCGATTTATACTAACGCGCTGTATGCACTCGCCTATTTTGCGGTTCATCGGCAGTTTTAAACGGGGTGTAGCTCAGTTTGGTAGAGCACTGCTTTCGGGAGGCAGTTGTCGGAGGTTCGAATCCTCTCACCCCGACCACTTTTAGGCGTGATTAAAAAATAAGTGCGCGTTTTCAATATCTTGGGTGATTTGGGATTTGAGCGCGTCCAGATTAGGAAATTTTTGTTCACAACGCAAATGATGTAAAAGCTCGATTTCTAAGTATTTTCCGTAAATATCTTGATTAAAATCAAAGAGATGCGCTTCTAATAAAGGTTTTAACGCCCCGTTCACCGTCGGACGATTGCCCACATTTGCCACGCCAAAATAAGGTTTTTCATCAATCCCCAAAACCCTCACTGCAAACACGCCTTTAACGGGAATTGCGTGACGATTCAAAGAGATATTCGCGGTCGGAAAGCCCAATTGTCGCCCCAATTTTGCCCCGTGCGCCACTCGCCCACACAACGAATACGGTCTTCCCAATAATCTTGTGGCTTCTTGCATGTCCCCGTTTTGTAAGGCTTTTCTGACCCGAGTGCTGCTGATCCGTTCGTTTTCCAAAATTTGCGTCGGCGTATTCACCACTTCAAAACCATATTGCTTACCCGCTTCTTGCAAAGTATAAAAATGACCTTTTCGTTGCGCACCAAAACGAAAATCATCGCCGACAATCAAATACTTAACCGACAATCCATCGACCAAAACTTGCGAAATAAAGGCTTCGGGCGACCAATTTGCCAAATGTTGGTTAAAACGCAAACAAAGCAGTCGATCCAGAGGAAATTGTCGTAACGCGAGCACTTTTTCACGCAAACGGGTTAAACGCGCAGGTGCTTGATGTGGAACGAAAAACTCTTGCGGCTGCGGTTCAAAACTAATCACCACCGACGGCAATTGCAATTCTTTAGACTTTTCAATGAGTTGCGCAAAAACGGCTTGATGTCCCAAATGCACCCCGTCGAAATTACCAATCGTCGCCACACAATCTTGATGGCGCGCCCGTAATTGGCTCAAGCTGCGAATCACTTCCATCGTTTGCCCTTTCGTTCAAATTTAGGCATTCTACCAGCCATACTCGTATTAATGAACCATTTGCCTTACAATCACTTTTTTTTACTTTTCATTGTAGTGATCAAATTGAATTGAGATGCGGGTTAAATCTATAATTTACTGAAAATAAACATAAAGTATCCAAAAACATCTCTTGCTTTTGATCACTACCCATTTAAGGTAGATATAATGGTATTTGAAGTCTAAAATTTTGAAGAGTTGTTTAATTGAAAATCCCCACGCCGAAGCGCAGGAATTAAGAGGAATAATAATACGATTTTTACCGCATTTTATGGGTTGATAACTTTAAGGAATTACGCCGTAGTTGCTTAATGTCCACCAAAACTTACCATCGTTGGTTGGCATGAATTGCAATTCCGCCCACAAATTCATTGGGTTTCCTAAAGACGGTTGATAAGAAATATTCGGGATGTTTTGCTTCATTTATCAATCATCACGCTGACGATAACGTTTTCCCCGACAATATTTGCTATCTAACTTTGCCAAATACCAATTACTACAAGCACCATCACGACAACGTTGTTCAAACAAATCTTTACCGATACATTTATAGTTTGTTCGACTATATGCAACCTCACTAAATCCTAATGTTACGGTAATAACTGAGATAGAAACTGCTAAAAATTTTTTAAGTTTCATAGAACAACTCCTTTTTAAAGAGAAAATAAAAGTGAAAGGTTAAACGGCTTTTTCAAGTGCATGAAAAAAGATGCGTCCAACATAAAACTATGCTCATTTCCTGACAATCCAATGTTTTAAATTTTTTATCGTGACATTTAATTCATTGTTATTGAAGGATATAATTTAAATTATCCAATATATTCTTGGATAATGTAGCAGTTGGTTTTATAATGACGCATATTGTTCGTTGCCGAGAATTAAAAAAGCAACCCGGTAAGTGTAAAAGAAATAATTTTTAAAACGTTAGCCGCCATTAGGAAATAATGCCTAGCCTTGATTAGTAAATACCAAAGGAATTTGAATTATGTTAGAAGAAACTATGCAACCAATGTTTATTGAAGCCGAGCAATCTTGGGATTTAGGACGGTTGTATAAAGATTTAGCTGGAATTAAAGGAAAACATTTGTCGCCAATGGAGAAAATTTATTTGAAAGGTTTATTGTTAGGGCAAAGTCCTACGAGAATTGCTGAGGTGCTTCATAAAAATCCCAAAGGAGTAGAAGTTGATTTGTCGAAAACCTTATATCAATATGTTAAAGATGTTTTAGATCGTAGTGAGGAAAAAATAGAAAATTGGCGCGAAATTAAAGATTGGTTAGAAGAGGCTGGTTATCGTAAATCTTTTAATTCTATATTTGGGATTCACAACATAACCATAGAAAAATTACAGTTCTCCGTAGAAAAAATCCAAATAGAAAGAATTAAATCTGAAAATAGCAAAGTAATGATTGATATTAATATCCGTTTAACTTCAATTTTAGAATCCCAAAAATAAAATACAAAATAAAATTTACAAAGAGGTTTTATCGTGAAAACAATCCTTTTAGAAGTGGAAGATAGTGTTTATAAAGTTATTTTAGATTT
>JFJP01034805.1_pt1 | contig 14364 bp, 14 predicted proteins | sample 431651 | NCBI WGS metagenome assembly JFJP01 (sample SAMN02602958, study PRJNA72255) | Microbial mat metagenome, whole genome shotgun sequencing project. | biome: fresh water; feature: sink hole; material: water; isolation source: purple microbial (photo- and chemosynthetic) mats found in... | reverse complement strand
AGTCGGGCTTGGTCTGAAGGTGGGCGAGGTATGCGAGAAATTTGAACGGGGACGGCATACCACCGTAGCCGGAGTTCTGGTTGAACTGGTAGACGGCTCGACGAAGGTTATTGATACGCCAGGATTCAGGCGGCTTGCCGTCCGCGGCATCGAGCCAGTTACCTTGAGCGCGTGCTTTCCTGAAATCCGGGCAGCGTCCTCTGGCTGTGCCCTGGGTTCCCGGTGCAAGCATATCGATGAACCGGGATGCAGAGTCAGAGCTGCAGTTGAAGCCGGAACCATCCATGAAGACCGTTATGAAAGTTATACGCGCATTCTCATGGAGCTTGAGGATACGCGTTCGTACGCCAGAAAACCTGGTAGACACCGCGAATACGAAGAGGATGAATACGAGGATGAATGATCACGCGCTTGCCCTTCTTGACTTTGCACGCATACAGGAAGATGTGGCGGCTTACTGCCTCAGTGAAGAAGGTGCACAGGAAATAAAGACCACGCTGCCTTCGGGTGATCAGGATACGGTATCCGACCTGAAACAGCGATCGGATGCGATACGGACTTTGTTCAGGGAGAATCGTGGGGTGCCGACGGGAACATTCGTACCCGTGGAAGAGTCTTGCCGGGTTATCGCCAAACCTGGCACGTGTCTTGACCTTGAAGAATTATGGGCACTGGGGATGTGGGCCGATGCGTTTGGCGGGCTGTTGCGGTGGTTGTCAGGAATAAGGCACACGGCCCTTGCAGGTGAATTGTCAGCTGCACCCGACCTTTCCCCGGTGGCAAAGACCGCGTTCAGGATAGTGGGCGCTGATGGCGAGGTGAAAGACCTTCCCGAGCTCAGGGAAATACGTTCCAGAATAAGGAAGCTGAATCTTGATATCGAGCGGACCACCGCTTCTTTTTTTCAGGACGAAGCCACCAAGGCAATGTTGCAGAGCGACATACCTACCCAGCGTGACGGCCGTACGGTGTTGGCGGTAAAGGCTGGATCCAAATCCAGGCTACGGGGAATAATTCATGAAGTATCGACTACCGGTCAGACCGTCTACATAGAGCCTGAGGTGTTGGTACAGAAAAACAATGAGCTGGTTCAGGAAGAAGCCAGGTACCAGCGCGAGCTCCAGCGGATACTCAGGGAAACGACGGCGGTATTGCATGGGTTCAGCGCTGCGATTCTTGCTGCACGTACAGCATGCGCCGGTTTCGACGCTTCGTACGCACGAGCCAGATATTCACATGTGAACGATGGCGTTTTTGCAGAGGACAGCCAGAACGGAATACTGCTGGTGCATGCCAGGCATCCCATTCTGGGCTCGAAAGCAGTTCCGATCGACCTGCGCATGCCCGACGGCGCCAGGACGCTTATAATCACCGGTCCGAATACCGGCGGAAAGACGGTATCGCTCAAGACTGCCGGTTTATTTGCCATGATGAACCAGTTTGGCTTGGCAATACCCGCTTCCTATGGCAGTGCGCTGCCGGTTTTTGACGCGGTATGGGCTGACATTGGCGACGAACAATCGATGGATCAATCACTTTCCACCTTCTCCGGTCACATGAAAGCCATTTCAGCAATCGTCGATGGCGCAACAGGCAGAAGTCTGGTTCTGCTTGACGAGCTAGGCTCGGGGACCGACCCTGAAGAAGGCTGCGCGATAGCGATGGCCCTCCTCGACTTGTTCATAGACAGGGGAGCCTTGACGCTCGTGACTACCCATCACGGCATACTCAAGAATTTTGGGTATACAAAAGAAGGGGTGATCAACGCTTCAGTTGATTTTGACAAGGATACCCTGTCGCCAACATACCGCATCCTTATGGGCATACCCGGCGAGAGCAGGGCCCTCGACATCGCATTCCGGAATGGGGTCAGCACAGAGGTCGTTGATGGTGCCAGGTTGTATCTGCGTGAAGAAAGGACGGACATCTCCGCGCTCATACGAGGTTTATCAGACAAGCATCGCGAGCTGGATTCACTGCGTGACGAAGAAAAACGCCGGTTGCGCAACGCAATGGAAGAGCAGCGAAAAGCGGATCTCAAAGAGCTGAAACTGAGACAGCAGGAATCCGAATTACGGTCGCAGGGTGTCAGCGAGCTCAAGCGGCTCTTGTCAGAAAGCAGGAAAACCCTTGAAAACCTTGTCAGGGAGCTGCGTGAGGGTGAATTGACCAGGGCTAAAACACAAGAAGTAAAGGAATTCCTGGTATCGCTCGAGGAGCGGGTCGAAGCCGCCGATCGTGACGCCAGGATGAAGGAACGCGTTTTAAAGGCGGGCAACCGGATACCGACCGTGATCGTTGAAGGATGTTCTGTACTGGTGCTCCCGGCGAGGCGCAGGGGTAAAGTTGTGCGCGCGGCAAAGGCGGGTAAATGGGTCGTTGAAACCGACGCACTCAGATTGACCGTTGACGAAGCCGACCTTGAACTTACTGCCGATGTTCAGGTGAGTAACCCGGTTGTTTCGATTGAAGCCAGCTCCAGCAGGGCAAACCGGGCGGTAATTGCTCTTGATCTGCGGGGTTTCAGGCTGGTTGAGGCAATTGCAGCACTGGAGCGCCAACTTGATGCAGCTACCATGGAAGGCTTGTCAGGTTTTTCAATTATACACGGTACGGGAGAGGGAGTGCTTCAGCAGGGTGTAAAAGAAACGCTTGCAAGGTATCCAGGTGTACAGGAATTCCACTACGCCCGCCCGGAGGAAGGCGGGCATGGCAAGACTATTGTTGTTTTAGGTTGAAATTCAGTAAGCGCCAACATCCTTCCAGTTGATTCCTTCGCCATCTGGAATATCCCTGGCTGCTAGACGGCCTGTAATCTCGGGAAGGTATAGTGGATGCAAGCCTGGCATCAGTTTTTTTTCTGTCCTGAGTACGGCAACATCATTGTTCCCTATCCGCTGTCCGCGGCTTATTGCACGCCTGGCGTGGAGAGAACGGTTGGTTCGCTCGTAGTTGGCTTGTTCGCTCGGTGCAAGATTTTTTTTACTATCGCCCAGTGTTGCCTCGACTTTGTCTGTTCCGTACAAGGATGCAAGTTTTTTTATTGTGGCATCCCGTTTTTCTATTTCTGCTTCCCTTATCGACAGAACCATGCGCGCAAAATCTGCCGGTTCCAAAGCAACGGGGTCGTCCAGCCCTTCATCACGCTTTGACAGGCAGATATGCTTTTCGACGATTACCGAGCCCATGGCCACGGAGAGCGCAGGTACCAGTACCGGATCCAGCGAGTGATCGGAAACGCCCACAGGAACCCCGAAGAGCGCAGCCAGGGGTTCGAGTACTTTCAGGTTGTAGTCCGTTTCAGGGGCTGGATACGCGGTGACACAATGCAACAAAGCGAGCCCGGCATTGAAACCATTGAATCGGGAAAGTGCCAGCTCGATGTCTGCGAGTCGTGAGACACCACTTGAAAGTATGGTAGGCAAGCCATACGAGCATACTTCGTCGAGCAACTGTACAAAATTGAGTTCCGGGCTGGCTATCTTCATGAGCCCAACACCCATGGCTTGCAGCTCGCGTGCGCTTCTCTTCCCAAATGGCGTGCAGAGAAAGATGGCTCCCTTTGCTTCAGCCCGTTGCTTGATGCCTGCAAGGAAGTCAGGACCGGTTTCCAGTTGCCTGAATCGGTCGTACAACGGAATGGAGCCTCCAGGCAGGGGCACGAGTCCCGTAGCCGGGTGTATGATTTCATCTGCATAGACGTGCTGGAATTTAACGACGTCAGCCCCTGATGCAAGCGCGGCATCGACAAGTTCACACGCTTTTTCAGCGGATCCGCCGTGGCTGGTACCAATTTCAGCAATTATTAGTACCTTTCCCTTGCCGAATGTCCGCTTTCCGACTAGAAATTCCATCCAGGGAACCTCCCTTTTTATCGACTGACGCTATTCCTCTCGACAATACAGTTTCGATACTATAGAATCGTCGTCATCGACAGCAATCGAGGAGAGCAGTATGAAGCAAATTTTCTGCGATGTCTGCAAGAAACAGATAGCCGATCCTATTCCCGCAAGGACAATTTTCAACGTACGCGAGTTTGACTTGTGCGAGTCTTGCCGTGATGACCTTGAATTTGCCGTCAAGGGCAATGTGCGCGGGAAGAAGCCGTTTGATTTTGCCTGGTTTGACAAGTTGCGCGTCGACCTCATCCAGGAAGGTATCAAGAAGAACAAGATTACGATTGCCAAACAGCACTGAGGGTTCGAACCTCAATTTACCATGCCCCCGCTTTTGCGGGGGCGTTTTTGGGTCTGGTAGCCTAAGTAGAGTTTCTTTGTTTGTCGTTTCTTGCGCTATGGGCGATTATCGCGCAGTTTTATCCTATTGTTGACAGTAAATCGCGGCACATGGTACTATTGTTACCGCAAAAATTCCAACGAAGTACGTGTCGATGTCATAAGGAGTAGCAATGTCAGGCCACAGCAAATGGGCGACAATCAAGCACAAGAAGGGTGCCCTGGACGCCAAACGCGGACAGATTTTCACAAAACTGATCAAGGAAATATCCATCGCAGCCCGCATGGGTGGCGGTGATCCTGATACCAATGCACGCCTGCGAACCGCCATACTAAAAGCCCGTGGCGCAAATATGCCTAAAGACAATATTGACAGGGCCATAAAAAAGGGTACCGGCGAGCTTGGTGCTGCCATTTATGAAGAGCTGGTGTACGAAGCGTATGCGCCTGGTGGCATAGCCATTCTCATAGAGGTACTGACCGACAATAAAAACCGGGCCGCAGCCGAGGTAAGGAATTTGCTCACCCGCTCCGGCGGTACCTTGGCCACATCGAACGCGGTACTCCGGCTGTTCGCGCGCAAGGGTGTCATTTCCCTCGATGGAGAACGGTTTGCCGAAGACAAGATCATGGAACTGGCGCTTGAAAACGGTGCTGATGATATTGTCAATGAAGACGGTGAAATTGTCGTATATACATCACCTGAAGCCTTTGAAACGGTGCTCAACGCCATAACCGCTGCAGGGATGGAAACAGACGGTGCCGAGATTTCGATGATCCCCGAGTCGTATGTGACCCCCGACAAGGATTCTGGCTCGAAAATCCAGAAACTTGTAGACAAGCTTGAAGAGAGCGACGACGTACAGAACGTGTACCACAACGCAGAATTGCCTGAAGAACCGGAAGAATAAGCGTGCATCATGCGCCGGTACCAATCCGCGTACTTGGCATAGATCCTGGCCTTGCGGCTGTAGGATGGGGCGTCGTCGATCTGGACGGCGCCCGTGTCATTTACAGGGGGCATGGTTGTTTTAAAACCAAGGCAGGCAGTGACACGGGTGAGCGGCTTGCCCACATACGCGATTCTCTGGCTGCCGTCATAGTTGAATACCATCCTCTGGAATGCGCGATGGAAGCCCTTTATTTCTCCAGGAACGTTTCAAGTGCTCTTGGCGTGGCTGAAGCCCGGGGTGTCATCAGGCTTGCCTGCCGTGACGCCGGCCTGTCAATGACCGAATACGGCCCCATGGATGTAAAAAAGGCGGCTACCGGCTCGGGTCGCTCCGGAAAGGAAGACGTCCAGGCATTTGTACGGCTGGTACTCGGTCTTGCTGAAATTCCGGAACCTGATCATGCGGCGGATGCCCTCGCCGTTGCCATCTGCCATTGTCAGGGACGCACGATCCGTTCCATCTCGGTTGATGCTCTCCGTAAAGGCCGGATATAATCCAGCTCATGTTCAACGCTGTCAGAGGAACGCTGTGCCACAAGGGCGCAGACGTCATACGGGTCGACAATAACGGGGTAGAGTGGGAATTCATGGTCCCTGCCCGCTCAGTCGACTCTTTTGGGCGGCTCGGGGAGGAAACCCGCGTTCTCTGCTGGCTCCTGCACCGTGAAGACCAGATGCGCCTCTTTGGATTTGTTTCCGAAGACGAGCGTACGCTTTTTATCGAGCTTATGGGCGTTGATGGCATAGGACCGCGGCAAGCAATAAAAATCCTGGGCGGCATCGGAGCGGATGACCTGGAACGCGCTCTGGAAACAGAAGATCTGGCCAGGCTTGAATCGGTTCCAGGCCTGGGTAAAAAAACAGCCCAGAAACTGGTTTTTTCACTGAAAGGCAAACTGCCGTCAAGAATTTCTACCGCGCCGGTTGCTTCCGGTGGAATTCATGAGGACATCGTCCGCGCCCTGGTGGATATGGGGTATGACAGGCGAAGGGTTCTGGAAGCGATCAGCAGGCTTGAATCCAAACAGGACCTGCCCGTTTCCCCCGCAGAACGTGAACGGGAGCTATTCAGGCGTGCGATCGTGGAGATGAGCGCCACATGAAAGGTGATGTGGGCCCAGGCATCGTTTCAGGTGCATTTGATCCTTTGGACGATGATCGAGAAAATCTGTTGCGCCCCAAGCGGCTGGCTGATTTTCTGGGGCAGGCATCGATAAAGGCAAATCTTGCTGTGTTCATCGAGGCGGCCATAGCCAGGGGAGACGCCCTCGACCATGTTTTCTTGATGGGGCCGCCTGGCCTGGGAAAAACGACGCTTGCCGGAATCCTTGCCCACGAGCTTGGGGTTGATTTCAAGGTGACAAGCGCTCCCGCACTTGAAAAGCCAAAAGATCTGGCCGGTGTCCTGACAACTTTAGCGCCAAAATCTGTTTTCTTCATAGATGAGATCCACAGGCTCAAACCTGCAATAGAAGAAATGCTGTATATGGCTATGGAGGATGGCGAGCTTGACTTCATAATCGGCCAGGGGCCGGCTGCGCGTACCCTGCGCATACCCCTGCCACCGTTTACGCTTGTCGGGGCTACGACAAGGGCCGGCATGGTTGGCAGCCCCTTGGTCAGCCGCTTTGGCATCAGCGTGCGGCTCGGGTTCTATGAAAAAGCCGATACCATGGCAATCCTGAGGCGTTCTGCCGGTATTCTTGGCACCGATCTGGACGACGAAGCGGCTGACAAACTGGCCCAGGCAAGCAGGGGAACTCCACGTGTGGCCAACCGGCTTCTCCGGCGCATGCGTGATTTTGCCCAGGTTGCTGGCTCAAAGGTTATTACTGCAGGTGTAGTCAGTGATGGCCTTTCGAGGCTGGAAGTGGATACATACGGACTCGAACGCCACGACCGTGACGTGCTTACGGCAATCATAGAGAAATTTGGCGGAGGACCGGTTGGAGCAGAAACTCTGGCAGTTTCTACGAGTGAAAGCCTTGAAACGCTCGAAGATTATCTGGAACCATTCCTCATACAGTCTGGCTTCATCATGCGCACGCCGCGCGGACGCGTAGCCACGCAGCTGGCCTACGAACATCTTGGTTTGAATAAAAGCAATGTTGACAGCGGATTTCAGTTTTAACGTACCGGAACATCTCATCGCCCAGGAACCCGCAGCCGAACGCGGCACTTCCCGGCTCTTGGTTCTCGACAGGGAGAGCGGCGCAACAATTCATACGACGGTCAAGGAAATAGCGACGTATGTACCCGCGGGCGCTGTGATGGTTTTCAACGACTCAAGGGTCAGGCGCGCCCGTCTTTTTGCTGCGGGCGCAGGCGGTGGCCGGGTAGAAGTACTACTCCTGCGTCAGGAAGGCCCATCCCTCTGGGCTGCGCTGACCACGAGGATGGCAAAGCTGACAATCGGTAAACGCCTTGATTTGCCGGAAGGCCTGGAAGCCGAAGTGGTGGAGACCAGGCCTGACGAACGGCTATTGCGGATCAGGGGAGCACTGGATGACGCCTATCTCGAGAGGAACGGTCATCTTCCCTTGCCTCCTTATATACGGCGGAGTGATACCTCCGCGGATGCAGAACGTTACCAGACCATTTTTGCCAGGGAACGAGGTTCTGCAGCAGCTCCGACCGCAGGCCTGCATTTTACTGAAGCCATCATGGATGGCCTCAAGGAAAAAGGTATTGAACTGTGTTTCGTGACCCTGCATGTGGGGCTGGGCACTTTCCTCCCGGTCCGCTCGCCCACTGTCGAGGAACATCGTATGCATGTGGAACAGTACTCTGTACCCGAGGTAACGTCAGGAGCTGTGAACAGGGCCAGGAAAGAAGGTCGTCCTGTCATCGCCGTAGGTACCACAAGCGTGCGGACTCTTGAAAGCGCCTGGAGCGGGGCGGGTTTGTCACCGGGACCCGGAGCGACGGATATTTTCATGCATCCTGGATATCGATTCAAGGTTGTCGACATGATGTTTACCAATTTTCATACACCTGAATCTACGCTACTCATGCTCGTGTCGGCCTTCGCCGGCCGTGAGCGCATCCTTTCCGCTTATAAGGAAGCCGTCGTGCAGGGATATCGCTTCTTCTCGTATGGCGATGCCATGCTGATACGGTAGGCAACGGCGATGAAACGAAAAATACAGGTACCCGGCGAGCTGAAGGATTTTGCCCGCGTTTTTTCATCTGCAGGTTTTGTCTGCTATTTTGTGGGCGGAGCCGTCAGGGACGGGCTTCTTGGTTTTCCAGTCAATGACTGGGACGCAGCCACAGATGCAACACCGGAACAAGTGCAACGTCTATTCAAGCATGTCATACCGACGGGTATTCAGCATGGCACGGTAACCGTGCGCTGGCATGGCAGGTCAATAGAAACAACCACGTTCAGGGTTGAGGGTGAATACCTGGACGGCCGGAGACCAGAATCGGTGGCCTATACCTCTGACCTGGTTCTTGACCTTTCCCGGCGTGATTTTACCATCAACGGCATGGCCGTAGACCCTGATTCGGGTGACATAATAGACCCGAACGGAGGACTTGCTGACCTTGCGTCAGGATTGGTGCGCGCCATTGGAGACCCGGTAGAACGTTTTACAGAAGATGGCCTGCGGCCGCTCAGGGCTGTCCGCTTTGCCTCGCGCCTGGGTTTCCGCGTCGATCTTGCCACTCTGGAAGCCATCCCCGTAACCCTTGACAGGTTCAGGCTTGTTTCTGCCGAGCGCATAAGGGATGAATTGATAAAAATACTGGTATCCGACAGACCCGGAGAAGGTTTGAGGATGCTCGACATAACCGGACTGCTCGCTGAAATACTACCGGAATTACTGGCTTGCAAGGGAGTAGGGCAGGGCGGACCGCATCGTTACGACGTATTCAATCACCTGGTGGAAGCGTGCGCCGCATCTCCAGCCGATCTTGTCATGCGTCTGTCGTCACTGCTTCATGACATAGGAAAACCTGTAAAAAAAATTGAAAACCCTGATGGAAGCCTGTCATTTTATGGCCATGACCAGGAATCGGCACGACTCGCAGAAATCGTGCTCAAGCGTTTGAAATTCACTAATTTTGTAATCAGCGGAGTAACGATACTCATCCGCAATCATATGTTCGACTATGCCGAAAACTGGACGGATGCTGCCGTACGTCGCTTTATTGCGCGGGTTGGCCTTGAGAATGTACAGCCGTTGGTATTATTGCGTCTGGCCGACAGCTCCGGGCTTGGTCACGGGCGGGCCGATCCCCGCATGCTTATGCCACTGCTGGAACGCGTGGAGAACTTGCGTTCCAGGGACCAGGCTTTCCGCATCAAGGACCTGGCGATTGGTGGTAACGAATTGGCAGCGATAGGTTGGCCAAAAGGGCCATCGATGGGACGCGCTCTTGAGGAACTGCTTGAAGCAGTGCTGGAAGATCCCGATCTGAACACCAAGGAACGGCTCCTGGCAATTGCCGAGAATATCAAGTCCAGACACGGTGTACGGTAACAGTATCTGGATGTGTCCCTACAGGCGCTTCAGCGCGGCGAGTCGCTCGGCTTCATTTCCTCCGGCTGCGATGATCGCGTCGTACGCAAGAGCGGCCGCTGCCTGCTCGGCATCCTTTTTTGTTTTGCCCGAAGATGGCCCGTAAGGTACTCCCAGAAGTTCGCATCGTATCCAGTATGTGCGGTCGTGATCCGGACCCGTCTTTCTGTCGAGTGAATATTCCGGGTAGCACTTGTGCCATTTCTGCGCGTACTCCTGGAGCAGGGTCTTGTAATCCTTGCGGTGCCTGTCTGAAAGTACTTTTTCAATTTCAGGATTGATGAGTGAGAGGATCAGGCTTTCAGCTTTGGCAAATCCTGAATCGAGGTATGCCGCACCGAAGATGGCTTCAAGCGCATCGGCAAGAATTGCTTTCTTGTTCCTGCCACCAGAGCGCTCTTCGCCTTTGCCCACCAGGAGCAGGGCATCCATGCCCAGGTTGGCTGCAATTTCAGAGAGCGTATCCTCCGATACAACAAATCCCTTGATGCGTGCCAGATCGCCTTCGGGTCTGTCGCCAAGAGTCACGAAGAGACGGGCAGCTGCAACCATACCCAAAACAGCGTCGCCGAGGAACTCGAGCCGTTCATTGTTGCCTATCGACGCAGGATCCTCGTTTACGCACGAACGGTGCGTAAGTGCCCTGTTGAGAAGGGTGGTGTCCTTGAAGCGGAATTTGATCAGGCGTTGAAAAGCCGCGAGCGCTTCCAGCCGCCCGCGACTCAAGTCGCTGAAACGGAAGGGCACGACCGCGGCCTCCTGCTCTGCAAATCCGGACGGGTTTCACACCCGTCCGAAATCATCAGACTTGTGACTTTATGAACTCGTAAGCATCCCGGACAGTCTCGAACTCATTGGCTTTTTCATCCGGTATGCGAATCTTCAGTTCTTCTTCAATACCGTAGACAAGCTCGTAGGTATCGAGGCTGTCAGCTCCAAGATCCTGCCTGAAACTTGCATCGAGGGTTATTTTCGACTCCTCTACCTCAAGCTTGTCAGCGATGATCTTCTTGATCTTCTCGTACAATTCGTCCATTGCGAATCTCCTTTACGCGTTGGTTTCGGGGGTTAAAACCTGCCTGCCGCGATAGAAGCCGCACTTCGGGCAAACCCTGTGGAACAAAACGGAATTTCCGCAGTTCGCGCAAGATACGATCGTTGGTGCAACGAGCTTCATGTTGATGGAGCGTCGTCGCCTCGACCGGGCTTTCGAAGTATTACATCTGGGTACAGCCATACAATTACCTCATTCCCAATACATGCCTGTGACGGATATTGCCGCACGATAACAAAAGAGCGGGTGCGTGTCAAGTAACTGTCCGGAATCGTTCCATCGCCTTTGCCACCATGGGAGGAACCATACCTGACACATCACCTCCAAAAGAGGCAAGCTCCTTTATGGCACTGGAGCGTAAAACGAAATATTTCTGGTCAGTCGGCATGAAAAAGGTTTCGACATCTGGCCCGACGCCTTTGTTCAGTATTGATAGTTCGAATTCGTACGAAAAATCCTGTACGCTCCGGACACCACGGAGAAGAACCCTGCACTGGTGCTTGCGGGCAAATTCAACCACAAGCGTATCACAGGTGTGGACTTCGACGTTGGGCCACGGTGCTACAAGTTCCTGCATGAAGGCAACCCGTTCCTCTGCGCTGAACAGGTAGTGCTTCTCGCGGTTGACGGCTACTACAACAAGGACCCGCTCGAAAATGGAGCAGGCTCTCTCTATTATGTTGAGGTGCCCGAAGGTTGGAGGATCAAAAGAACCAGGTAAAACAGCTTTGACCATGGGGAACCATAAACCCGCCATTGTATCCCGTCAAGACAATCATTGTTCCAGTTTTTTGCCAAGGACCGCTGGCACGCAGGGCGAGACCCGTGTATCATAGTGCAACTATGAGATTACTACGCGCAGTCTTGTTGAGTATGCTCTCGGCCACGCTGCTTGCGCTGGCTTTGCCAAACGAGCTGTTTTCATGGGGAAACCCGGCAATCGGGCTTATCGCCCTTACCCCATTGTTTGTGGCTATGACACTGACGGTGAGCTATAAAGAGGCTTTTCTTGTGGGTGCCCTTTTTGGAGGGCTTGCTCACGGCCTTTCAAGCTATTGGCTCTGGTTTTTCAAGGATTTCAGGTTTTGGACCCTTGGTACAAGCACCATAGCCTACATGGTTGTATATGGGTTTTTAGGTCTGTACCTGCGTGGATCCGTCAAGCGTACCGGGATACTGAGGCCACTGGTATTTGCAATGGTGTGGGCTGTATTCGAATGGGGAAAGTCGAATGGCTTCCTGGGATATCCCTGGGGATTGGCAGGATATTCATGGAATACAATCTTGATTGCGACGCAGATAGCCGAATCCACCGGTGTGTACGGTTTATCGTTTGCCCTGGTATTTTTTGCGGCTGCTTTGGCAGAATTGCTCCTTGCATCGCCGACCTTGCCATCATTGGGAAGCGACACGCAGGGGGACAGGGCTCCATTGGGTTGTAGCAGATTTGCCTTTCTGGTCAGGCCAGTGGGGCCTTCCGGCCGTTTGCTGTCAGCTGGTCCTCTTGTCGTATCTGTGGTATTGCTGGCCGAGATCATGGCGTTTGGGCTTGTGGCACTGGAAAAGCCAAGGGTGGAACGCGGTTCGTTTGATATAGTAATGGTGCAGCAGAACCAGGATCCATGGGAAGGCTCCGAGTCCGATAATCTCGCTGTTTCAATTCGCCTGGCAAGGCAAGCCATTTCTTTGCAGGGAATAAATCCTGATGTCATATTGTTCAGTGAGACCACTTTGCGCCGGCCGTGGAACGGTTTTGAGCAGTTTTTCGCCCGTACCCCCAAAAATGACCCGCTTACAAGACTGCTTGAAAATTCAGGCGCATATCTTTTTACCGGAGCACCGGAAATTCTTGATTATGAAACCTATGAGGCAACCAACTCCGTCATCCTCGTTGATCCTCAGGGAAATCAAGTAGGAACATACGCAAAAATACACCCCGTTCCGTTCGCGGAAGCGATACCCTTCTGGGAGTATGAACCTTTCAGAGTATTCATCCAGGAGGTGGTAGGGCTTGAGTCCGGTTGGGTCATGGGATCGGAACGGTTCATATTCAAACTTCCGACACGCAATGCGGGAGAGGTCAAATTTGCGGGGCCAATCTGTTTTGAGGATGCTTTTGCCTACCTGTGCCGCGAGTTTGTGCTTGGCGGGGCTGAAGTGCTCATCAACCTTACCAATGATTCATGGTCAAAAACCGATTCAGCCGAGATACAACACTTTGTAGCAGCCCGTTTCCGCTCGATTGAAACAAGGAGGACACTGGTCAGGTCAACCAACGGCGGTGTTTCAGGCATAGTAACGCCTGATGGCAGAATAAAGGAATTGTTGCCACTTTTCGAATCCACATCTGTCTATGCAAAGGTGCCTGTCTATATTGATGAAACGACTCCATACCTGGTTTACGGCGACTGGTTTATAGTTGTTTTAGCCTGTATTCTGGGGCTATTCATAATTACACTGTTCCTTGATGACGTGCTGTCGAAAAAGGAGGGGCCATGAGTGTTAAAGAGTACCTTTCAGGGGCATTCTACGAAATCCAGGCATACCGAAGCGACCCCCCGCAGGATGCATTGGCTTTTACCGGCTCGGCCCGCAAGCATCCTTACGACGATGAAAAGATAATCCTGATCGTAGAGCCACATGACGGGGAGTCGGCTATTTACGAGTTCAAGGCTGCCGATGTTGTAGGTGCCCAGGATATGCCCAGCCCGGTGACCGAAGCGGGAGAGAGTTACAGGATTGTCCGTCTGTGGGTCAGGCGCGGTGCAGTGGGCATACAGTATGAGCCGTTCGAAGTCGATGCACCTTTGCGTTTCATGCGTGAATCCCATCCGATGCAAGACCGCCTGCTTGGCCGGCGAAGGAATTGATGGCTGGCATAATGCCCGTCGAGGCACGCTTCTACCATATGGGGAATGCAGGCGCGGCAGTGTGTGATCTTTGCCACCATCGATGCACCATCTATCCTGATGCGTCCGGTCAATGCGGTGTCAGGCACAATCAGTTCGGCCGCCTCGTGTTGCCGTTGTATGGTGCGGCAAGCGCATTGTCTGTTGATCCAGTGGAGAAGAAGCCGCTGTACCATTTCTTGCCTGGTACCACTACGTTTTCAGTCGGCTACGTAGGATGCAATCTCCATTGCCCCTTTTGCCAGAACCACACCATTTCGCAATCCACCGAAGCCCAGACTACAACCATTAGCCCCGAAACGCTCGTCCGCTCTGCGATCGATGCCGGCTGCCCGTCAATTGCGCATACCTATTCCGAGCCGCTCATCCATGCTGAGTTTGTGATTGATTGCATGCAGGCGGCGCACGAAGCTGGTTTATATAACATCGTTGTCACCAATGGGTGCATTCTGCCCATACCCGCCAGGGAGATACTGGGTATGTGCGATGCAGTAAATGTAGACATGAAAGCATGGGACAAAGATTTTTATTCGGGTGAGCTGGGCGGCAATCTGGAGACGGTAACGGATTTCATACAGGTGGCGTTTTCAGAAGGCGTACACCTGGAAGCCACTACTTTGGTGATACCGGGTAAAAATGATGAGGATGCACAGATTCAGGGTATAGCATCCTTCCTGGCGTCGCTGTC
>JFJP01000320.1_pt1 | contig 14364 bp, 13 predicted proteins | sample 431651 | NCBI WGS metagenome assembly JFJP01 (sample SAMN02602958, study PRJNA72255) | Microbial mat metagenome, whole genome shotgun sequencing project. | biome: fresh water; feature: sink hole; material: water; isolation source: purple microbial (photo- and chemosynthetic) mats found in... | reverse complement strand
TCCCAATCCAGATCCAGTGCACCCCGTTGGATACGCACCTTCCGCAGGCCTTCGTCCAAGGTGTCCTCGACCTGGAGCTCGGCTAGCACCATGCCAGTAGCGGGGTCAACGACCTCGGCTCGCTTGCCTGGCTTGAGCTTCACACCTGGGCGCACCATGGCTTCGAAAGCCCCATCGGGGAAGGCGCGCAGCAGCAGGGCTTCACCGGCTCCGCCCCCGGACCGTCGGAGCAGCAGTCGCGCATGCCGAACCTTCACATCGTTGGGCACACAGAGCGTGCCGGGAGGGATGAGCGCCGGAAGAGCCCGAATCGAGGCATGATGCAGGGTCTCCGCGGCGGCATCCACCACCAGCAGCCGCGCCCCGTCCCGATCGGGTGCTGGATGCTGGGCGATGAGTTCCTCGGGCAGCGCGAAGGAGAAATCGGTGCGCTTCATGCTTCGGCAAACTGGAGACGATGAAGGCGCGCGTACTCGCCGCCTAGGGCCAGCAGTTCATCGTGACTGCCCTGCTCGGCGACCCGGCCCTGCTTGAGCACACAGATGCGGGTGGCCCGCTGGATGGTGGAGAGGCGATGGGCGATCACCAGGGTCGTGCGGTCCTGCATCAAGGCTTCCAGTGCGGCCTGCACGGCACGTTCACTCTCGGTGTCCAGGGCCGAGGTGGCCTCGTCCAGGATGAGAATGGGTGGGTCCTGTAGCAGGGCGCGGGCGATGGCGAGGCGCTGGCGCTGGCCACCGCTCACGCTGGAACCTGTTTCGGCCAAGGGCGTATCGTAGCCCTTGGGAAGCGCTGAGATGAAGTCGTGGGCATGGGCCCGCTGCGCCGCCGCAATGACCGCCTCTCGGCTGGCTTCTTTGCCATAGGCGATGTTGTCGTGGATGGAATCCATGAAGAGCAGCGTTTCCTGATTCACGATACCGATGCGCCGCCGCAGCTCCCGGGGATCGAACTCGCGGAGATCAACGCCATCGAGGGTCAGCCGCCCAGCAGTGGGATCGAAAAAACGCGGCACCAGATTCACCAGGGTCGTCTTGCCCCCCCCGCTTCCGCCCACCAGGGCCACCGTCTCGCCTCGGTTTACCTCCAGGTCGATGCCCCGCAGGACTTGGTGCTTTTCGTCGTAGGAGAAGTGGACATTCTCGAAACGAAGATTGTCGGGCTGGAGGGGCATGGGAGTGGGGTGGGGCGGGCCTTGGAGCTCAGGTTGCCGGTCCAACATGGTGTAGACCCGATCCAGACTCGCCTGGGCCACTTGCACTTCGGCGTTGAGCTTGGTGAGTCGGCGGATTGGGTCGTAAAAATTGAAAACAACGATCAGGTATGAAAAGAATTTGGCACCGTCAATCCGGCCTGCCTGAATACCGAGCGTGGCGTACACCAGCAGGCCGCCGATCAGGAATCCGCCAAGAATCTCCATGATTGGGTGTGACATCGCCGAGACGCGCGCACTCTTCATTCCCAGACGGTAGAGTTCCTGGTTCATCCCGTGAAAGCGGTCAACCTCATAGCTCTCCCGGGCGAAACCGATGACCACTCTGATGTTGCTAAAGGCTTCCTTCATTCGCTGAAGCAGGCGGCTGGAGGCCTCCATGTTGCGATGGTTGATCTTCCGGATGCGCTGGCTGAGGGCCTTGATGGGGAAAACGACTGCGGGCACGAGAATGAAAATGGCCAGAGTGACCGTGGGAAACATGTACATCGCGGTGATGAAGAGCCCGATGGCCAGCATGATCTCCTGAACGGCGAGGGCGAGCTGGTTTGAGGCGATGCCCTGGACAGCGCCGACGTCGCTGATGCAGCGCGTGAGCAATTCTCCGACGGGGTGTTTCTGGAAGAAGGCGGGTTCCTGATCCAGGATTCGCCCAAAGAGCCGAGCACGCAGCCCCAGGGTTGCCTTCAGGCCAGACCGGACCATCAACATCGTTCCGCTGTAGGTGAAGATGCCCTTCAGAATAAAAATGACGAGGATGAGCGCGGGGACGAAGTAGGCTTCCTGATTCAGAAAGGATTGGTCCGGGAGCAGGTTCATCAGCCAGTCCTTGGCCCGAGTCACGAAATCTGCGTTGCTCGCCAAGGGCGTAGCCTTGGACGCGGCATGGTCCAGTAGCTCGGCGCTCTTGACGCCAAGGTTGCTAAACACGAAGCGAAGGCTGAACAGCATGGCCCCCTGACAAAGTCCCGCCAGGAGCATGAACAATGAACCCAACGCGATGATGGGCAGATTGGCGCGAAGGTGTTCCTTGAAAAAACGGTAGAGATTCGGCATTTGGCGTCTCGTGAATCCTCCCAGATTACCGCCTGGAGGCTATTCCACGGTCACCGTGATGCTGCTCTTGCGATCTTCCACGGAAAAAAGCATCGATCCCTTGGGCAGGTCGGCGGCGCGGTCGGTGAGGTTGCCGAGCTCGATGCCCTTGGCGCGGGCCTGGCGGATCTGTTCGTCGCTCAGGTAGTTTTCCATGACGCGGGCCAGACCCAAGGAGAGACGGATGGTGACGGGATCGCTCTTGCCCTTTTCCCGGATGCGCATCACCAGGAAACGGTTGGCCTGGGACGAAACAGGGGCAGGTTTGACTCCCAGCCCCACGAGGGCGACGCTGCAGGCGTCGGCGTAGGCGGGCATAGCGAGGCCCTTCTGGAGGGCGTCGAGGGCACGGCGGTCCCGAGTCTTGGCAAGCTGGAGGGCAGCAGCCACTTGGACTTCAGAGGTTTCATCCGCGAGGGCCGCGATTAGGCCTGGGGTGGCGCCGGGAGCCTGTCCCTGGCGGATGCCCCAGCAGCGGATCCGGTTCAGTCGCGCCTCTTTGCCCAGCAGTCGCTCATCTGGATGCTTGGCCAAGAATTCCGTGTAGGCAGCCGCGGCCTCGTCCCAGCGCTGGTCCTGTTCGAGGGTGGCCGCTAACCAGAACCGGGCCTCGGCGCTCCAGCTGGATGTGGGATGCTCGGCAAGGTAGCGGCGGTACAGGGCAGCGGCCTCAAAGAACCGCTGGGCATATCGAAGGGATTTGGCTTCGCGCAGGACAGCATGACCAGGGGCATCCTTGGTTACCAGGGACTGAAGTTCCAGTGCAGCGGGGGCGGGGTCCAGAGGCGCGAGGGTGAGCAGGATTGGGAGCAGCATCAAGAATCCTCACCCTTGAGGCGCTCACTCAGACGCTGAGCCTGGGCTTCAAGGTCCTGGGCGCTGGCGAGTTGGCGGAGTTCCTGGGCCCGTTCAGGACTCAGGCAGCCGTCTTCGAGGGAGAGCTCAGTCAGCCAGAAATGTAGGTCGTTTCGGGCTAATTCGGCCTCGGGGGTTAGCGAGGGCGTCGTTTGGCCAGCGAGCTGACGACTGGCTTCCAACAGGGCCATGGCGAGGATGCGCTCTTCGTTGCGGTCTTCGTGGTCCTTGTCACAGAGTGGAGGATTTTGGTCAAATCGCTTGAGAAGGTCTGAGGACTGCTGGAAGAAAGCAGACCAGAGACGACCCTGACCTCGTTGTTGGGCTGAGGCCTCAAGGCGGGCGCGGGCTGATGATTGGAGTTGAACAGAGCGTCCACGCTGGAGAGCGTAGAGGGTTGGCACTACGGCCATGAGGGTGGCGGCGGCGGCGAGGAGCCAGTTGGAGCGCAGGCGAGAAAGGTTAGAATGTTGCCTCATCGAGGGTTGGAGCTCGGAGCTGTGGGCCTGCAGGGCTAGGTGGAGTTCGAGTAGCTCGGCCAGTTCGGCCTGGATGGTGGGGTCCTCGGGCCAAAGCTCGGGATGCTCCAGGAGTTCGAAGCTGGCAGCGTCGGACTTGAGGCGGGTTTCGAGTTCGGGGTTCATGGCGTCACTTCCAGGTTTTTGCGGAGCTTGGCGAGACTTTGAAACAGGGTGGCTTTGACAGTGCCCTCAGCACATCCGAGGTCTTCGGCGATCTGTTTTACAGGGTGTTCGTGAACGTAGTAAGCCAGCACCATAGCCCGTTGGCGGGGGGTGAGACCCTCCAGGGCCCCACGGAGGGCCTGAAGCCTGCGGTCCTGGTCGACTTGGTCCCAAGGCGAGGGTTGATGGGGATCAGGGGCGTCAAAGGACTCGGGAGGAGGTAGCTCCCGACCTCGTTTACGGAGGTGGTCGGTGGCCGCATTAGCCGCCAGCGTAAAAATCCATGCGGAAACGGGTCGACCCTCTTCGAACCGCTGGCAATGCTTCAAACACTTGAGAAAAACCTCCTGAGTGAGCTCCTGCACCACACCGAGTTCGCCGCGCAACCGTCGGTGAAGGAACGAAAAGACGGGCCGCTCAAATCGGGCCATGAGATGGGCCAGGGCCTCTTCGTGGCCAGCCTTCAGGCGCGCCATCCAAAATTCAGGAGTGGCTTCCTCACTGGTCTGAGGTTCGAGCACGCCGACGAAGGTCATGGTTGCCGTTCATCAGAAGGGGCGCCCTTGAACAATCCAGGCTGGGAGATGCGGGACATCACGGATTCGAGCTGGGAGGCGTTCAACTGGGCCTTCAGACCGATGCGATCCTGTTCCTCAAGCACATCTGCTGGATGGGAGGGCGCGCCCGGCATGTTGCTGACCAGGGCCAACAGCCGCTGGACCCAGGGCGCGATCTGGCGGATCCCCTCGGGTGTTCCGGTCACCGCTAGCTCCAGACAGTGGGGTGCATCCTTGGTCGCACTGGGAGTAACGCTCCAGGCCAGGGCCTGGATGCCCTTGGGCAGTTCTTTAGCGAACTCCTTGGGAAGTTTCTGGGAAGCCAGTTCCAGCAGTTGTTCCGGCAACACTAAGCCCTGGATGGGGGCCCTCGCATTGATCCACTCGGCAGCGCGCTGGGTGGGACTGGAAAGGGTTGATGTCCGACCTAAAGCTGCCAGGGCGGAGATATCACCGATCCAAATCCGATCCTGTTCGTCAAAGAGGATCCGCATGTGGAACTGGTTATAGTCCAGGAGAACATAGAGCGGGAGTTCTCGCTTGCCTACCAGAAGGGTGCCTTCCATGGGGAAGGCTTCCGTGATGGCCATCAGCAAGTTCCTGGGCTCGCGAAAGCCCCCGAGCTGGATGAGAAAGCTGGAACCGTCCACACCAGCCTTGAGCTGATCGGCGTTGAGCTTCAGGTCCATAACATAGAACGAGACCCGCCCGGTCTCTTCCATAGGATTGATGTGGGCCCGCTTCAGGAAGAGGTCCAGGGTGCGCTCGGCGATGGGGAACTGCCCCAAAAGGGTCTGGATCTCCTGGCGCTGAACCACCCAGGAGGCCTGGCTAGAAACGGCCATCACGGTACCGATGGGGGCTGAGGTCGCCCAGTCTGGCCCCTTGGACTTGCGGAGGCCACATCCCAGAAAGGTGAGGAGGGTGGCGGAGAGGATGATCTTGGCAGTGGTTTTCATGGCGATCCCAGGTCTCATGGCTACGCAGGCTGGGGGGACCCGCTTAGGATCGGGCTCAGGATGCGAGGTGGCGGAGCGTCGCAGGCAGGTGGGGGCTCTTCAGGAGTTGGGATTGCTCACTCTCGGACAGCAGGCCCCAGACCCGAGTCGCGGATTCCCGCGGGGTCTTGGGATTAAGCAGGAGCTCGGACATGATTGGTGGGTGGGCCATCAGGGTGGGATGGGCCGCGATGGCCTCAAGGATCGAGCGGGGTGTCTGCTTGTTGCGGGCGAGCCGCAGCAGGATGCTGGGGTCAAGTTGACGATCGGAAACCATCTGGTGCAGCGTCTCTTCATCCTTGAGCACGTCCTGAGGCAGATGACGGATGAGTTCGCCCCCGCTGGCCCGCAGAGCGATGATCCGCTGCTGGACGCTCAGGGCGAGGTAGATTGCCCGGAGGGCTTCCAGGGCGTGCTGCTTGACCTCTAGATGGGGAATGCGGGGGTCCCGGAGCAAATCGAGCAAGGCTCGCGGCGTTGTGAGGCTTTGCAGCAACCTGAGTGCTGTGGGCTGGGTGAGGTGCACATTATGAAGGAGGGCTTCCTGGAGTGCGGAGTTTTCGCTCCAGGAGCCGTGATTGGCGAGTTTTTCCGCCCGAAACTGGTCCATGGTGGGAATGGCCGCGAGCAGCTCCCGGGGTGTCAGCCCGGGGTTCTCGAGCACGACCGTGAAGACCATGGGATCGGGATCGCGCAAGGCCGCCACCATCTGTTCAGGCTGGGTGGACTGGTTGGCCATAAAGACACGTTCTTCCAGCGAGGCCCAGCGCCCCTCAGGCTGGGATCCCAGCCCGTTGATTTGGGTGGTGCGTTTGCGCAGGAGGCGGTCATAGAAGATCTTGATCACCCGCAGCAGGTTGGGGGCGCTGCGCTTGGCCCAGAAGGTAACGTACTGGTATTCCGTTTCATCAAGCTGGGAGAATAGGCTGGCGATGCCGTTTAGTGCCCGGGGGCCCTGGGCTCCTCTGGATAGCTGCACCAAAAGATCTCGGCTCACCCGGAGCTTCTTGGCAAAGGTGTTGGGCAGGCAGGGGGCCTCGTAGAGCGCTTCCCGAATGGGCTCCCTGAAATACCACCGAGCTTCGCTGTAAACCTCCTCGAAGAAATCAGGGAATGTCGAGGCGCGCAGGGTGTCGGCTAGAAATTCTTCGGAAATCATTGGGTTGTGAAGTGCAGCTTGGCGGATTTCACTATCCTGGCTGCCGAGGCTATCGAGCAGTTCCTCCATTACATGGGTGCTGCCGGCCCGGGAGATGAGTTCGGTCTTTGAGATCTGCACCGTCATGGGCTGAGTCGCCCCGCGGCTCAGAGGCGGCTCTGTCAGAGCATCCCAGTCTTGGTCTTCGGTGGGTAGGGGTGGGAGTTCCTGGGTCAGACCCGTGGGGCTTACCTGCCGGGCCAATTGCTTGAGTTGCTGCTTGACGATGGGTTTCAGGTCTGGTGACAGCTGAGCATAGACGACCTTTACGGTCTCTGCGCGCTCCTCTCGTTCAATTGCCGGGGCTCGATCCATGGTGTACATGAGGTCGAAGAGAGAGACGGCGAGCTCAAGCTCTCGTCGGAGAGGCTCTGGCGTGGCCTCGTTTTCGGCCAGGGCCTGAATGACGGCGGGATTGATCAGCCAGTGAGGGGTGCGGGCGATGAGGGTGAGCAGGCGCGGCTGAGTCAGATTGCGGGCGAGGCCTTCGATCAGTTGGGACTGCCCCGCCGAGGGGAGTTGGGGGCGGATGAGCACCAAGTTGCGGAAATGGAGCCTCTCCTGCTCGGTCAGGGCCGCTAGGAAAGAGGGTTCATAATCCGCCACAGAGTCTCCTATCCGCAGGGCTGGGCCTGGGTGTCGAGCAGATCCGGCGCCTCGAGGATGAGACGGGAATCGACAAGGACTCCGTGAATGCCAGGAATGCCACACGCCTGGGCCACATGTTGGGCCGAACGAATACTGCCACCCATCAACATCGGCAGCTTCCCGTGCTCGGATATGTTGGCCGCGGTGGGGAAATCCGGAAGGGCATCTTGCGGACCTGGGATATCGGAAAAGAGGATGCGCCGAAAGCCCTGTTCACGGATGCGGCGAGCCGCCTCCTGGGGGCTGAGGCGGCTGGATTCGCGCCAGCCCGAAGCCTGCACTTGGCCTTGCCGGGCATCAATGGTGGCGGTGAGTTGCTCGCGGAACCGACCTAATAGCTGATCCACGATGAGCGGCGATCGATGGAGGATAGTGCCCACCAGGAGCCACGTGGCACCGTGGTCCACGAAGAACTGAGCCTGATCAGAGCTGCGAATACCCCCACCAACCTGAATGCAAACCCTGGCACTGGATTGCCTGAATCGGTGCATGATCTGCGAAATCAGCAGCCGGTTGTGCCCTCGGCTCTGGGCTGCGTCCACGTCCATGAGGCATAGGCGATTGCAGCCCCTAGCGAGGAGGGCTTCCGCAACCTCCATCGGTTCCGGAGGCACACCTGTTCTCCCGGCGCTCGGCGCAAGGCACCCATTCTGGATCTGGAGGGTAGGCAAGACCTTCAAAGGGAGAACCTTTCCCTGACACACCCTCGGGATCTTAACGCAGGGAGCGGGCGTGAGCTAGGATCCAAGTGATCCTGAGTCCTTCGGACTTGCAGAGAAGGCTTCGAGAACCTTGCGTGCAGCCTCAACTTGAGCCTGCTTTAAGGAGTGTGCCGAAGCTTGTGCTTCGTAGGGTCCCACGCTGACGCGAACAGTAAAGGTGGGCGCATGATCAGGTCCTGAGCGACCCACCGTGTCGTACTTTGGGATGGGGAACCCTTGCCCGGCAGCGCGCTCTTGAAGGGTGGTCTTGGTGTCGTGACGCTCCCAAGAGTCGGCCTTGGCACTTTGCACGGGGCCCAGGAAGCGCTTCTCGATGAGTGCGCACACGCAGGAGAACCCATCCTCACCGGCACGTTGAGCGTCGATGAATACCGCAGCCAGCAGGGCCTCGACTGCATCTGCCATGGGCTTTCGAAAGGCCGTCTTAAGATGGCTGGGGTCCGCCTTGGGGGGGAGTTGCAGGCGCAACTCAAGATCCTCGGCCCAGGTATGGAGGGACTCGGTGCTCACGAGCAGATGTCGCAGCTTGGTCATGGACCCTTCGGGCCAGTCTTCTTTCTCTCGAAAGAGCAAAAGGCTGAGTGCGGCCCCGAAGAGGGAATCCCCGAGGAATTCCAATCGCTGATTGTCTGGCAAAACGCCACTAGAAGGATGGGTAAGGGCTTGCTTCAGCAGGGAGGGGTCTCGAAACCGGTAGCCCAGACGATGCTCCAGGCCGGTGCCGACTCTGCTCACTCCTCGCCTCGGATTCCACCTGGGATCTGGCGGTTCATCGCTTCGCGGTTCATGGCCACCCGGAAACGTATATTGGAGGCCATCTGGGCCCTGGAGATGCCGTTCTGGCGGGCCTTGGCCATGAGCGGTGGAATTTCGGAGTAGCGGCCGTTTTCATAGAGAACGGCGATGGCCCAAGCGTAGGCGCTGGCATTGGTGGGATTGGCAGAGATGGCGTTGAGGAAGCCCTCTACGGCCCTCTTGTGGTCCTTGCCCGAAATCTGGATGGCCTCGCTCATGGTTACGTTGCCCAGGTTTTTGCGCTCTGGAACATCCATCCGGCGTAGGTTTTCCGGGGCGAAGCGGCGGACCTCTGCAGGGGCGTTGGGTTCCTTGGGCGAATGGAGGCCTTGGGTGGGGCGATCCACAGAGGGTGGCATGGGGTCCTGAGGGGAGAGGGGCGTCTCGGTGTTTTGGGCCGCTTGTTCGGTAGACTGTGGCATTGGCAGTGTGCCTTGGGTAGCGGGCTTGGTCCCCTCGGCGGGAAGGGGCAGTCCATTATCAACGGACGCAGTGCCCCCGGCCGCGGGTTGAGCTGCTTCGGGTGTCCGTGAGCTGCCGAAGGCTCGGTAGGCCACAAAGCCACCTCCTGCAAGCAGGACCAGCCCACCAAGGCTGGCGGCTAGGATTAGGCCTGTATTTGAGCGCCGAGTGAGTGGAGGCGGAACTTGCACGGCGGGTACGCCCATCGTGGCCGGGGCCGGTGGTGCAGGAGGCAGGCTCTGGGGTGGCACAGGGGAGGTCGGCGCTGCAGCCACGAGCCGTGAGGTGGCCTCCTCAATTTCGCCCTGCCAGGTAGGATCCTTGGCGGCCCGGAAGGCCTTGGCAAGGTCCTCTGCGGTCTGAAATCGGGCGTCCGGATCCTTGGCCAGGGAGCGATCCAACACCATCCGAATGGCAGGGCTGATGCCCTGCAGGCTCTCGAAGTCGATGGGGTCTGGAGGTTCGTTGACGATCTTGTAAAGGATGGTGGGCGTGGTGTCGCCAGAAAAGGGCTTTCGGCCCGACAGGACTTCGTAGAGCATCACCCCCACGGCGAAGAGGTCCGAGCGGGGATCGGGCTTGCCGGTGCGGATGTATTCCGGTGCCATGTAGCTGACGGTGCCCATCACCATGCCCGTGGCGGTCATATCCGAATTGCTTACGCGGGCCACACCGAAATCCATCACCTTGGCGTGGATACGTTTCCCATCGCGGGTTACGCGCACATTGGCGGGCTTGATGTCCCGGTGTACGATGCCGTTGCGGTGGGCGAAGTTGAGGCCATCGCACACCTGGGCAAGCACCTCGAGGGCCTCGGAGCGGCTCAGCGACTGGTCCCGAAAGAGCTCCTCCAGGTCGTGGCCCCGGACGTATTCCATGGCGATGAAGAGCACGCCTTGGTCCTCGCCAAACTCATAGATAGTTACGAGGTGAGGGTGGTTCAAGACTCCTGCGGCTCGGGCCTCCCGTTCGAAGCGGGCCTTGGCTTCTTCGCCCTGGGCGGCGTTGGGGATGATGGTCTTGATGGCGACCTCACGCCCGATGGCGGGGTCCAGGCCGAGGTAAACCTCGCCCATGGCGCCCTGGCCAAGGAGTCTTTTGATCTGGAATCTGCCAAGTTTTTCAAACATGGACCCACCTAGTTCAGTGCAAAATGAGAGCACAAGAAAGAATAAGGCCTCCTCCGCCCGAGGCCAATGGAAGGGTAGCCTCGGTTTGGTATCTCTTGGATTTGATGCATGATTGACCCATCACCTCTTTATGGGGAATGCCTGTGACCCGGACAGACCTGCCCCAAATTCTTCCCGCCATCATGGGGGCGCTCTGCCAGCAACGAGCGGAAGGGACCCTTGTTCTGGAGCAGAACGATGGCTGCCGACGGTTCTATTGGGCGGATGGGAACATCGTCTATCTCCAGAGCGATGTGGCCGGGGAACAATTCGGCAACTACCTACTGCGTCAAGGGATTCTGGATTATGCCGCCCTTAACGAGTTGCTAGCCAACGAGGAGCGTTTCCGCCTGGGGGAAAAGGTCATCCAGTGGGGCCTGATGACCATCGAAGAGCGGGACCTGCACCTGAGCTCACTCCAGGAGCAGGTGATGATCCATGCTCTGGAACATCCCATCGTGCACATGGAATGGAAGCCTGGTGGGGTCCAGCAGCAGTTGAGTGACGATCTGCGCTTTCGTGTGAACCACCGGCACTTTGTCTGGAGCACCTTCCAGGAAGCCCACAATGAGGATGACCTTTGTGATCTCCTTTTCCTGGAGAAAGAATGGCGCTGGGAGGCCCATGCGGATCTCCTCGAGTCCATGAGCGATTTGCCCCTTACCCCGCAGACGGCCTACGCTTTTTCCTTTCTGGGCCGCGAGCCCGTAGGCTTCGAGACCTTTCTTTCCCTCAGCAACCTTCCTGAAGGTTCCGCAGCCCGCCTCCTTGTTACCCTTTGGGCACTGGGAGTAATCTCCTTATCACAGGGATCGTTGCCCCTGGTGGAGCCTGCTCCAGAACCGGAGCCCGTTCCCCTTGAAGTCATCACGCCGCCAGTGATGTCCTCGGCGCTGCTCCCACCCAACACGCCTACCTCCATGCCGCCACTGGAGTTTGAACCCCGTGCGGAGGTGGCACCGCCGATTGACTTGGACGATAGTGCGCCAGCGGTGTCGTTCCCGACCTACGCGGAGATTCCATCCATACCACTCCAGGAAGCTGAACCCGTTACCGAAAGCCCTGTTCTCCGTGCCAAGAAGCTGTTCGGAAAAGCCAGAGCGATGCTGGTGCAGGACCGCACGGCTGAGGCCATTCGTTTTCTTGAGCAGTGTGTGAAACTCGATCCGGAAAGTGACCAGGCCTACGAGCCCTGGCTCTTGCTAGGGAAGCATCGCCTCGTGAATCCGGCTTGGTCCACCCGGGCGATCGAGGCGCTCCAGGCGGCCTCTCGGCTTCAACCCAAGGCGGCGGAGCCCTGGGCGCTGATGGGCGAGGTCTATCATCGGAAAGGTTTCAAGGCCAATGCGAAGGCCTGCTTCAAGAGGGCCCTCGAGCTTGATCCCTCGGTGGCGATTCCGGCGGAGATCAACCCCAAGGAGCCCGATGTGGAAGCTCCCGAAACCACCGGCCTTTTTGGTCGCTTCAAGGCCATGCTGGGTGGGGGAAAAGACCGGGCTTGATCGATTAAGGTCTGTCGGCATTGGGTCGAAGAGGTACCTATCGGTCTACGGCTGATCTCAGCCGCGCTCACCGGACAGGAATAATCTGGGAGAGAAGCGAAGCCGATAATCATCGAGAGGATTGTCATGCAGGGATACCCGGGAGGAAAGGCAGCCGACCATTACCTGGTTCAGCGCATCCAGGGAGCAAGCCCAGAGCAAGTGGCGGCGCTCTTGCTGGAGGGTGGGCAGCGGTTTCTCAACCTGATGATCAAGGCCATGCAGAACGAGGATTTACCTAATCAGGCTGTGTACATCGGCCGGATCTCAGACATCATCCTAGGCCTCAAGGAGCGTCTGAACCTGGATAACGGCGGCGAAGTTGTGGAAAACCTCATCCGTCTCTACGACTGGTGGACGAACGAACTCTACGAGGGTTCGCTCAGCAGCCAGCCCGATCGGCTTCGGGTCATCTTCAGCCAGATGGGTGAGCTGAAAGAGACCTGGGAAGAACTGCATCGCCGGAAAAGTGCAGGAAGCCAGCCCGCAGGCTCCGCCGATGGTTTTTCCGTGTGAGCGACCGGGACGCTATGGAAGTCTTGGATGCCTTGGAGCGGCTGCTCCAGGGGGATCAGTTGGAACCGGAGGCTGTGGCCGCTTGGCGGACAAGCTTCGACCAGGCTCTGGCCTGTGCCTCACGGGGCCCTGGATGGGCCGAGATTGCGGCCCGGGCCCGTGCACTCGCGGCCCGGCTGGATACTCGGACCGAGGCTCTCGTGGAACAGCGGGATCGCCTCCGAAGCGAGTTGAATTTGCAGGGACAGGGCGCACGTGCCCTCAAGGGCTACAGGTCGACCTGAGTTTCTACTTCCGATGCCGGGGTCAGATCCAGGACGATCTGCTGCAGTGCAGCTTCCCAATCCCCTGGGGCGGGCTGACGATAGATCTTCAGCGTTGGGTACCAGGGGCTGTCGTCGCGGTTGAGCAGCCACCGGAAATCCGGTTGGAAGTGGACCAGCAGCAGTGTTGGGATGCCCATGGCGCCTGCGAGGTGGGCCAGGGCCGTGTCCACGGTGATCACTAGATCCATGCCGCTCAGGGCATAGGCCGTATCCGAAAAGGTTTGCAGCGTCGGCGCGAGCGCTGTGATCCCAGGCAGGGGCGGATTGTTCAGCACGCCAAACTGGAAGCTGTACCAGGCGACCTCAGGCAAGGCGCCGAGGGCGCCGAAGGTCTTCAAGGGAATGGAGCGCTCCTTGTCCCGCTTATGCTTGGGGCTTCCCGCCCAGGAGCAGCCGACACGCACCCGCCCATTGGATTTGGCCAGCAGTTTGGCGATACCAGGCCGGTTGGGCACGTGCTCGGGCACATCCAGGTAGGGGATTTCGCAGGGGATGGAATCCAGGTCCGTGCGAAACACCCAGGGAAGGGAGGGCAGGGGCAAATGAAGATCGAAGGCAGGCAGCGGTGCGCCTTCCGGGATCACCACATCAATGCCGGGGCACGTGGCGGCGACCTGGGCCAATGGTTTCTGGGCGAGCAGCAGAACGCGGCCTCCCCGAGCCTTCGCCAGGGCCGCGTAGCGCAGGAACATGAAGGTATCGCCATAGCCCTGCTCGAAGTGGAGCAGGAGGGTCTGGTCGGGGAAGGGCTCGCCCTTCCAGCGCGGCTGGGTGAAGGCGCGAGGTGGCCCCACCTTCCCGGGAATGCGCAACCGAATTTCCCACTGATCCCAGCCCTTGGGCATCTCGCCGAAGAGCAGGCTCCAGTAGCTCCGTTCATACTCGGCAAGGTCCGGGGAGAGATTCGTGTGGTCCCGTTCCAGTTCCTCCCGAAGGCCGATCCAGTCCCGCTGTCGGAGGTACACCGCCCTGAGGCGATTGTGGATGGCGGGGCTTTCGGGGCTCTCCGCAAGCAGCTGTTTCAGGAGGTCCAGGGCCATATCAAGGTTGCCCGCCCGACTCCAGGCATCGGCCTGGGCGAGTCGATCTTTGAGTCGCTCCGGGGGCTCGGTTCTGCCACCGGGGGGTGATGGGAGAAGAGGGCAAGGATCCACGCGAGGCACCTCAGGGCTGGGGGACAGAGGGTGATTCGGGCGCCAGGTCGGCCACCAAGCGCTGGATGACCGCCCCCCAGTCTCCAAGGCGCGGCTGGCGGTAGAGGTGCAGGCTGGGGTACCAGGGGCTGTCTTCCCGGTCCAGCATCCAGCGCCAGTCAGGTTGAAAGGATAGGAGCAGCAGCGTGGGAATTCCTAATGCGCCCGAAAGGTGGGCCAGCGCCGTATCCACCGTGATCACCAAGTCCATCCCGCTCAGGGCGTAGGCTGTGCCGGAGAAATCACTCATCAGCGGGGCCAGAGAAATGAGATCCGGCAGGGGCGGTTTGTCCTCCCGCCCAAGCTGGAAGCTGTACCAGGCCACCCCGGGGAGTGCGGCCAGGGGGGCCAGTGTTGCGGCCGGGATGGAACGTTCGGCATCCCGCTTGTGGC
>JFJP01043571.1_pt1 | contig 14365 bp, 18 predicted proteins | sample 431651 | NCBI WGS metagenome assembly JFJP01 (sample SAMN02602958, study PRJNA72255) | Microbial mat metagenome, whole genome shotgun sequencing project. | biome: fresh water; feature: sink hole; material: water; isolation source: purple microbial (photo- and chemosynthetic) mats found in... | reverse complement strand
CAGTAACGTGCATATGCTCACGAACTGAAACTTGTCCTGCTTCAATAAAATGCTTCATGGCTTCCTTTCTATCAAGAAAATTACCTTGGTCATCAAGAAAGCCTTGAATAGCATCTTTCGTCACAGGGAGCTTATATCTGCCAGATGCTACAATATCTTGGATACAATTGAAGTGTCTACGTCCAGCAAACACTTCTCCTGTACATGTTTTAATAGCAGAGCAGACTATCATTTCGATGGTTCCCAAAAGTAAGGTTCAGTCCATGTAGACATATCAACAAAAAGTCCAATTGGATATTCTTTAAATTTTACTTCTGGTGGAAAGAACATAAAGTTACCAAAGATTAATACATCAATAAATCCACCTTCAGACCTTCTATGCCAATAATACTGATACTGCTCATAGAATTTTTCCCACTCTGCCATAGTAGAAAGATTAGTAATATGACAAGAACGAATATCACCAACATTAGTCTGCACTTCAACAATAGTCTCACCCATACAATTATAGGTAAGACCTTTGATAAAGCCAGAAAGGATTACAATGTTATTATTAAATTCCTTATCTTTTTCAATTTCCTTAATCCTAATTCGTGAAGGAGTGAGTCTATCTTCCATATTTATGTGTTCTTGGATTACTACCAGTTCACCAATCTTACATTCTGATAATTTCATTTAGTTTCCTTACTTTCAAGGCGTGTGTTACCTTCATTATAACCCTGTGTGAGATAAAGTTCCTCTATATCCTTCTTGAGCTTAAGTCGAACATCATTATCTTCAAGGTCTGTATTGGTGAAAAAGTACAGAACAAGAGAAGCAAAATCTTCTACATTAATGTATTCTTTACCTATACGAATCTCATTCTCCATGAATCCTTTAAGACCATTTTCAGCAAAGATTTTCGCTTCTGGCTTGTTATGAGAACGCTCTAAAATTAACGACATGGTAGGTTACCTCCACAGATACTTTTTATTGTGAAGTCATGGGATACAAGTTCCATAACCTTTTTAAAAACTTCTTTTTCATCTTCGCATTCATTTAAGAATTGGTTCATAATCTTACGAAGGTCTTGAGCATTTTTGGTTACGTTATCATGTTTTTCTGTAGCTCTGTATTTCCATGAATCATCTCGCATAGTGTATCTCCTTATTTCTCTAAAAAACTTATGATGGCTATACCTAGTGCAAATATAAGCCCTATAATAACTAAGAGGATGAGAGGCCATAGTATAAGAAACATTAAAACTGCGGGTTGGAAAGGGTTAAAGCTAAACCAAGGCCAACTGGCTATAGGGTCAATACCTAAAATTTTACAGGTAATAAACACTACTGTTAGTAATCCAAATATTCCAATACTACCTCTTGTTGTTTTCTTTTCCATAGAATCTCCTTTAGAAAAGAGGATAGCATATAGGTAGAGAAGTGTCAATAGTTATTTGAGATTATTTTTATTAGTGGGAAAATACCCCGAAGTAGACTACCTCGGGGTTAGAGCTATTAGATTATCCGCACTTACTAGAACCGCAATCTCTACAAACTGTACAACCTTCGGAGTACACGATATTGGTACCTCCGCAATTTGAACACTTTAAGCCATCAGCTTTTTGTCCATCTTTAATATACTGTGAGAGAAATTTCTTAATTTGAAAAAGAAAGGTTCCAACTATCACATTCTCTACTTTATCTAAGGCTTGAACAATATTGCTGATAGCAATTTTATGCCTTAAACATAAAGAAATTACACGAGTCAACTTCTCAGTATTTGGTACATGTTCTATCTTTTTAAGAGTAGAGTTTACATGTTCTTCCAATATACCTTTAGACCGTGCCAACATGATTAACCATTCTACAGCATCATGAGTTGTTACACCAGCTTCTCCATGGTTTGTTGTTACGAACAAAGCAAATGGTTCCTCTGTATTAGGTACGTAGACTACGGTAAGATACCATTTTCTTTTTTCAGCTTTTAGTACTTTCATTCGAGCAGGAGCGTCAGAAGGAATTTCTACATCCGTTACCAGGACTCTTTCCTCTTCTGCTTTTGGCTCTTTTGTTATTTTAACCGACACAATAGGTTGATGTATCTCAAATCTTGTCATAATATCCCTCTTTTATTGCATCAAAAAGATTCTGAACTGAGTACTCTTCATTCTCATAAACTACACGATCATTTCCCTTACCAGAGACAGTAGTACCATCTGCAAGTTGGAACGTGTACGTGGTAGCTTCCAAGTCATCAGTTTTAACCAATACCCCAGAGAAAGCTTCAGGATTGAAGCGGAAGGTAGTACAGCCCTTCAAACCTTTTTCATGAGCATATAGATATACATTCTTGAAATCTTCAAAAGGAATATCAGACGGAACATTGATTGTTTTTGAACAAGCAGAATCTAGCCAATATTGAGCAGTAGCTTGAACATCCACATGTTGCTTTGGTGTAATATTATCAGTAGTAGACCATTCAGGAGGTAGTTCATCCTTACCCGTTACTACTTTATACAGCAATGCCTCATAAGAATATACAGTTTCATCCATCTTCGCTTTTTTACCTTGCTTCAAAATATTCCGAACATACGTATGAGTAAAGGTAGGTTCAATACCATTTGATACATTGTTACCAAAACTAAAGCTCATGGTTCCTGTAGGAGCAATAGAACTATGATGGGTGAAACGACAACCATGTAATAGAGCCCGTTCACGAAGTTCAGGAGCTACCTTCCATACCTTTTGCATATAAGGACTTTCTACCCATTGCTCAAGATTGGATTTACCATTGGTTGAATCATAGAATACTGGTGCTCGACCTTTTTCTTTAGCAAGCAGTATCCCTTCCTTAAAGCCTTCAACCACAAGGTTACGCATCAATTCATCAACAAACATTAAGGATTTCTGAGAGCCATACTGCATACCAAGAATTGACATAGCACTACCAATACCCGTAAGTCCCATACCATGTCTACGTTTGTACATAATCTCATGACGTTGCTCTGGCAGAGGGAGACCATTGAATTCTACTACGTTATCAAGCATACGAGTAAAAATACGTACATCCTTTCTAAACAAATCCCAATCGAAATACATTTCCTTTGTGAAAGGATATTTAATGTATCTTGTCGTAATCAAACTCCCTAAAAGGCAGGAACCATAAGGGGGAAGAGGTTGTTCGCCGCAGTTTCCTGTATATCCCCATTGAATTGGGAATAAGTGTTCATGATGATCTACTGCCACATCCCAAACAGGCACACCAATATTATTTTCAATTAATGAAGAAATTTGCAAGTAATCTTCATTTATTCTTTCTTTTCTTTTAAATATTAGATTGGAAACGTTATTTAACACATTTTGTTTCCTACCGCATGTTAATGAAAATAAAGTTTTAAATTTTTTAACTGCACTTGTACCTAGCTTAAAATCAGAACGGTCATAAAGTTTTCCATAGTCTTTTTTATTAGGAAAATTAGCTTTAAAACCTTGCTTGTAAAGAAATGAGCCAGTAATACCAAAAAAAGACAATAATTTTGAAAAATTTACTAATATATCTGGATTCTTCTGAGTTACGATAAGCCTTGCTTTATTATTTGAAGTATTAACCTCTACATACCCATCACCTGATATGAAACCATCAATAAATCCTTTTATGAACTTGTCATTACTTTTCCATACAATTTTAGGGAACTGTTTGGCTCCAGTGTGTATTCCAAATTTTTCAATCAATGTCTGAATAAACGCTTTTTCACCTATGGTAAATTCTAAAGAATCTTTTCTATGGCGAATAGTACTTTTATTTACTTTTCGCTCATTACAGTAGTCAAGTATACGGTTTGCCATGTCTTCATCTTTTAGATTAAAAGTGAATCCAACCACCATATCACCATTTTTAGTATATGATGCATGACCATCTGCAAGCCAAACTCCTAAAAAGAAACCATCGTCTTCAGTTAATGTGGTATCACCCTCTATATCTGATAATGAAATATTATTTTTTGGAATTAAGTCACCAATTTTTAAGTCAGAAGTTAAACACCTTTGAATACTTCCATCTTTTTGTAATACAGGAAATTTATGTTTAGGTGTTGCAGATGTAGACATTCCTCCTTTAAACCCAATAGAAATAGTATTTTCACTATCTCCTGATTTCCAGCACTCCGCATCACCCCATGAACCATCTCGTGCTCTTACTTGAAATCGGGTTCCCTCTAATTCCTCAATAGGAAAAAAGCCTTTCTTCGTGTGAACAAGTGTCCCTGCGATTAACGATGGGTTAGTAGCTCTTAGCTCTTCCATGAAATGAAGTGGATTCATACGATTCACTTCATCAATCAGAATGAAACCAGGCTCTGCAAAGTCATACGTGCTCTTCATTATAGTATCCCACAATTCACGAGCCTTAAGTGTCTTATATACTTTACAAATAAGATTATCATTAGGGTCTAATACATAATCTTCTTGTTCACAATACCATTTTTCCCAAAATCGTTTCTTACCAACAACATTAATTTTACCTTCAATTGCAAGAATTTCTTCTCGCTTTTTAATAGGAAAGCATAAGTGATGTTCCCAATCATTCTTTACAGCTTCAATAAAATCATTATCAATAAGTAAAGAAAGATTAAACTGACGATAAGCTCCATTTTGCCTTTTTGCTTTAATAAAAGCCTCTACGTCTGGGTGCCACACTGCCATGGTGCCCATTTGGGCCCCACGCCTTCCTCCTGCTGATGAGATTGTAAAGCAAGTTGAATTAAAAATATCCATAAAAGATAAGCTACCTGATGTTGATGCTCCTGCACCATTAACATAGGCACCCCTCGGTCTTAGTGTGGAAAACTCATAACCAATACCACAACCAGCACTAAGGGTTATACCTGCATTTTTATTAGCATCAAGAATTCCTGTTATAGAATCTTCTACAATTTGAGAAACTGTACAATTAATACTGCTTGTAGCTGGTTTATAGGCTTCTGCCCCAATATTAGCCATGACACGCCCTGCTGGGGTTGCTCCTCTGGCAATAGCTTCAAAAAATTCTTGAGACCAAACCTCTGTATTTCTTTCCCCTTCTGCAAGCTTGTCTGCTACTCGCTTAAATGTATCCTCCATTGTTGGTTCCAATGGTTGACCTTGTGAATCTTTTAGTTGGTATTTATCTTGCCACACTTCAAGACTGACTGACTGATACGGAACATTTGACATTCTATTCTCCTACATGTATCAAAATAATACCCCAATACAGGAGTACCCTTTGTTCTTTTTTAAACATAGCCTAACCCTATCCATATTTCAAGATGTACAACTCCTTTCTAAGAAATATCTTACAAGGTGCTAGATAGTAAAGGCATGACCGGAAAATATACTATATTCCGGTTATGCCTCTACTAAAACTACTATATATTTTGTCTTATTTTTTTACTTCAGTCATGTGAACTACCTTAGCGTTCAAAAACTTTCTCCATCCCTTTTTCATATAAGGGTCAATCTTAGCTTCAAATTCCTGAAATAGTTTTACTACTTCAACCTTATCTTCCTCAGAAAACCCTTCAAGGGAGAGGCCTTCAAAGGAATCTCCTCGTTCTCGTATAAGTATTACCTCATAAGATTTTGGGTCAGCGTTCACTTCCTTTTGATATAGGAAACTTCGTTGTAACATAAAACAGTACCTCCTCAGAGTCATACTAATTGATAGTAGTATAACGTGGTTATTATTTAGTTCAAGGTAGGAAATAAATGAGTCGGATGTATTCAGCAGAATGCCAAATATTCCCTGGTAATGATAAAATTCAAATTACCTTAACCCCTATAGATGACGATAAACCTAATTACGAGATTAGGTGTCCCATTGATGAGGCTATGGTGGATGAGTTGTTAAGGACTCTCGGGTGTAAACAAGATGATGAATCATACTTCAATTATAGAGACTTGTTCAAAAATAGTCAAGAGGATACGTCAGAGCCTTTCGGTGTCGCTGAGGAATTTCTTACTTCTTTGATTCAATCTTTTGACCCTGCTTCCTTTACTGACTCGTCCATGGATGACTCTTCTATTTTTATAATTGAATCTCTTAAAATAATCAAGCCTTTACGAATCAATACTACGTTGTATGAAAAAGGCACTATTCGATTTTACTACAAAGGAACTCTATAATGAATGTCGATGAAGTTTTCTTAAAAGAATTATACACTGATTTCTCTCGAAAAAGCACCTCTATTGATACATACCTTTCCAAGTTGAAGGAAGGTAACCAAGAGATTAATGCAAAGTCAATTGCCCTGGTAGAAGCCCTCAAAGAGAAGTATAGGATATTGTCTGAGTTCAGAAGTAAGAAGATGAAGGTTAACCCTGCAACTTCCTTTTCGGTAGACTCTACCTTCGATAGAGAAGCTCTTGAATCCGCAGATGATAGTATACAAGTTATTGACCAAAAGATAGAACAAATAAAAAAATCACTCAACTTCCAATTCGCCAAACTTAAAGACGAATTGAAAGCCAGTGAAACTTTATTTAATAAACTAGCAAATGGTGTCAATGAAATCTATGATACGTGGATTGGTATTATAGAAACGAAAGAGTAACTCAGCTCACCTTAAAATATTTATCACATAGAGTAAGAAGGGCAGGAGGTTGTTTTGTAGCCTCTTTCCATTCCTTATACAATGTCTCCATACTGATACCTTCAGAGTCACTAGAGTCCACTAAGGAAGAGAATGCATCCTTATCAAGAGATACAGAAGGAATACACTTTCTAATAAATATATCCCCGTAATGGCGATACGCAATGGACTCGTCAGCACAATTAAGAATAGTGAATACAGATATTTGAGCTGAGGTTGTAGGGAGTTCATCAGGGAACTTAACTGTAAAGTAACCCAGTATCTCATTAATGTAAACAATGTCTTCACCTTTTTCCTTTGAGTATGTTCTGAATTGCCTTCTCTCTCCAGATTCCGCAGAGGAGTTAGGTACAACACTTCCTACATAATGAGAGCTTGGAGTATGTACATGCCCCGAAGCCCAATAGGTACTTTTTACAGCAGACAAATCAATAAGGGTTCCAGGGTAGGAATCTAAAGAGTTATCTGCTACGTGTGTAACACATAGGTCATATTGCTTATTAGTTAGCTCTTCGGGAAGATGTTCATAATCCTTAATCGACCCTCGTGAAGTCTCATAAATGAATGGAAGAAATAATACTTCCATCTTCTCGATAGTCAGAGCAGTTGGTTTCTTAATAGGGATAATATGGGAGAAAAAACCCTTCATAATATCCTTGTCATGGAGGAACTCATAAGCGAGTACAGGTTGTTCACTCTTATCCATTTTAAGGTCATGATTACCTTGAACAATGTAAACTTCTTTGAACTTAAGCCCCGTAAATAGCCTCAAAAGCATCTTATAAACCCTACCTGACATGAAAGGGTTATCTACAAGGTCTCCTGTGAAAATAGCGGTGTTTTCGCTGGTATTAAGGGGATGATTGATGATATAATCAATCTGTGCTTCTGATGCTTTCAATGCCCATGGTCTACTATCTGCTAAATGATTATCACCAATAACAACTATCATAGTTCTTTATTCTCCTCTTTTTGTCGTGTCCATTCATTCATGTATTCCGTTTTATATTCAATGTCAACAGGTACCCAAGAGCAGATTCAATAGATTCTATAATCCTATCAGACTTTCTTCCCTTCAATAGTACACTCTTAAAGTGAGCCATGTCAACAGGGATAGTTGAAAGCATTTTATAGGCCAATCGTATCTCTCGTTCTTTATCCTTAAAGGATATAGCATACTTAGAGAGTACATCGTCAGACTGGCTCTCATACAAAAAATCTATAACATTATCCCAGGTATTGAGAGCATACTTCTTTTCCTTAGGAGTCAATTCTGAGAAGACAGCTTCTACGTTGTCTGCCTTGTCTCCATAAATCATCTTCTCTAGCTTAATATGCTCCTCGGAAGGGAAGTAATGATTCTTCTCATAAAATCCTTCTATAGTAAGAGGTTCCTTAAACGAATCTGCCAGTACCTGTACATTAGGGGATAAAACTTTACACCAATCAGAATCAGAGGAAACTACGAGTATTTTTTTATCCTTACCAAAGTATTCTACTGCTGTAGGTAGAAGGTCATCGGCTTCCAGATAAGGAATACGAGCAGACATGTACTGAGGTTCTTTCATTTTGAAGTAGTAATGAATAAGGTCAAGGGTAGCATAAAATTCCAGGCTTGCTAGATTTCTGTTTGCCTTGTAGTAAGGGTTTAGTTTTTTACGTTGGTCTCTACTTGTAGCAGGGACAAGGGATGCTTTAAGCTCTTCTCGGGATGTATAGTTATCAAATAAAAATAAGATACCACCATCATCTTTAAGGTATTTCTTTTTAAGATATTGGGTACGAGAAAGAATCTCTTTCATGAGTCTAGGGAATATAACTCTATTCCCTATCTTCAAGTAGAGGCTTTTTGGTTTACCTAATGCTTCTTCACGTTCATCTTTGGAAGAACATCTATAGGCAAAATTAACCGTATCTATAATGATATAATCATACATTGTGCTGAACACCTCTCTCTATCATAAGAGCATAGCATATTCAGCACAAAATGTCAATCAGTCATTCGCTCCAATTTACGGAAATGAGTATCATCCTCTTGAATGATTCTCACATTGGATTTTTCTCTTTCAGCTTTAAGCTGTTCCTCGGTTATCTTCTGATTGTTCAGATAAACTTCCTGACTCTTCTTGTCCATCTCTTCCATGACGCACCTCTTTAATCTTTTCTTCTAATCGTTCATAAATAACAGCTCCTGCTATTCGCTTCCAAAAAGCCTCTCTTTCTTCATAAGAAATAGCTTGGCCCGTGAAAGGGTTTTTACAGGAGTCTAAGTTTTCATGAGACCACCTATTTAATAAGTAAATGTTGTCCATATCATAACATAAATGTGGGTATCTACCTACAGGTTTTAGGTGGGCACAATCAAGAAGTTTGAGTAAGGACGAAGGAGCATGTTTTGCTAAAAACAAGGCCTCCTTTGCTGTCGCTATCTTTAATATTCTGTCTCGATTACCGTCTCGTTTTCGGACTTTTTTCTTAATTTCCTGCCAGCGTTCATCGTCCTTATCTCGTCTTCCCATGGTTGTTAGTCTTCGCTTTCTTTTGTGGAATAAGGTAGAATTTCATTGAGGAGTGTAGCATTCTCAAAAAAGAGAGCACCAGCATCTCGCTCGGATAAAGCATTTCTTTTAATCTTCTTAAGGAAGAATACTGAGCTTTTATTGAGCTTGTAACGATACATCTGCTCAGTAGCTCTATCCTTCAATATAAAGATATCTTTGTAAATGATTACCCTGTCGATCAAATATTGGGTTACTCGTTCCACCAATCGCTTTGAAGGAATATCTTCTACAGGCATTCCTTTTTGAGCCAAGAGCCTTTGTTCCTCTAGGGAAACTTCTACTTCTGTAGTTTCAACTTTTTCAATCTTAGGATAGGCTCGTGTTATTAATATTTGCCGTATTCCAAATATAAAAGATTTTACATCAATAGAGTATTGAAAAGGAAAAGATAATACTTCATCAGTATCTTCTAGTACAATGTCAACTCTATTATCAATAATAACGAAACTAAGAAGGATAGGACTCTTTTCACAGAAATTAGAAAATCGTTTCTTAAATTCTTTAATATACTCCGTAGAGTCCATTACTTTATAAAGCATATTTAGCCTTTCTTTTTATAAACCCCTGCAATATTACCTACATTGAGAAGGGCAAACCTCTCTCCTTGCTGGCCATAGAAATAGGAAATATGAGCAGAACCAAGCTCTACTAAATCTCCCTCATCAATAGGAACTGTACCTTGAACAGCTTTACTTACTTTCCTAACAATAAGGTAAGGCTTACTGTTAGTAACAGTGTCTTCGTTAACAAGAATACCCGATTCAAGCAAACGACTTTGCTCTTTATCAAGTACTTCTACCAAGACGTTGTTCGATACGGGCATAATTTCCTCGTACTTTTTAAACTCGGTGACCGACATTTTTTTCACTTCTGCCATGTGTATTTTCTCCTTTGGCACTCATATTCACAACCATTTAGTGGTAGTTTGCTTTTATCGTAATTCTGGAATAAATCCATCGTGTTTTCTGAATTCCTCTACCGAAATATGGAGCTTTGTAGGAATTTCATCAACATCCTTAATTACACTAGAATTCAATCTCCATATTTCAAGTTTACCCTTGTACGTTTTTTTAAGCTGTTCTGCTTGCTCCTCTCCTGCTCTGTCATTATCAATACAAGCAATAAGGTGAGGAATCGTATTCAAATACAAAATTTGATATGCTGATAGCTGTGAACCAAAGCTTGAAACAGCATTCTTGAAGAATGGGTCTGTTTCCGCTACGAGCTGTTTCAGAAGTCCTTCAAACATAAATACAGGTTTTGTCAAGTCTACTTTATGTAAATTATAAATAGGCTTCACACTCTTATAAGGATACACGCATTTTCTTTTTGCTTTGAAGGTAACGTCCCTTCCTTCTACAGCGATTAACTTTTGAGTCGTAGGGCTGTAGATAGGAACACACAATCTATCCTCATAAGGGTATCCATTGATAAAACCTGCTTCCATAAAAGTCATGAGGTGTTTATCGGCAATGTCCCCTGGAATTCCACGCTCTCGCAAATACATAACTGCTTTTGAAGACAAGTGCCAAGGAACCATTGTTCCCCGAATATCCATAGAGATGGAGGTTTCTACTTCTTCAATCGTTACTACTTTTTTAGGAACAGTGACATCGTAGCATAAAGTAGATAGGTGACCCTGCCTTTTACATGAAAAGCATCGGTACTGACCCGTATCATTATGCACGGAAAGCGAGGGGGTTTTATCTTCATGGTAGGGGCATTTGCACATGGTATTAGGTGCTGATGAAGGGTTTCTGTTAAAAAGAATTTTGATAGCTTTTGAGTAATCATCTCCGGTGTATTGCATTTATGCACTCCTTAAAAATTATTTTCTTCGTAGTATATTCATCAGTGACGACATGAAATCAGTTTGTTTTACATTCGACATGCCAATATTAAGGTTCGTAGTATCCTGCTCGGTAAGAGGCTCAAATCCCATGGAAGCTAAAGAATCAACAAGGCTTTCTTCCTTCTTCGTTAATTTTACAGTACCTGTGAAGTAGTTTGTTCTTTCATCCTTGTACAGTGCATCCTTACTAGAAGGGTCTAGCTTTTTAACAGTAGGCTTTGATATTGATATCAAGTAAAAACTATAGGAACTCAATACCTGCTGTACATTGCTGTACAATTCTGGGTTTCTGGCAAAGAGCAATTTTTCAAATACAGGAAGCTTGTAAACCTTTTTTACTTTAGCACCATCAATCCATACTGATATATTATTCTTTTTTAGATTGGGTTGAAAAATCATATAGGTAAAATCTATGTCAACTTCTTCGCTGTATTCATTCATGCCTAGTTAGTTACCTGTGCTTCCAAACCCACCAGAGCCTCTTCCAGAAGTTTCTGAATAGAGTTCAGAAAGCTTAACTTCCTCGGGTTCATCTACAAGAACAGGTACCCTAATAATTTGTAGAATTTTCATACCTTGTTGAAGGAGCACTGGAAAATCATTTGAATTGAAAAGAGAAATTAAATATTCACCCTGGTAGTCGGGGTCTACAATATGGGCTCCAAATCGTAGGCCTTTCTTTGTAGCAATACCAGATCGGTTAGCAGACATAAGCATCTGAGCAGAAGGGAACTTGAATTTCAATCCTGAGGGGATTAGTACTGCTGAATGCTTAGGGATAGTAATTTCTGTAAAAGAATTTAGGTATGCCTTCAATGAAGGGTCTGAACTCTGTAACCTTGTAAATTCTTCATGAAATGCTGTATTAAATACAGGTAAGAACACATCAAATCCTACTGCTTCTCTTGACCCTCGTTGAAGGGGTTGAACATCTCGTACCCTTGAAAATTTCCAATCACTCACTAAAATACCTCCTAAACTTTATACCTTAAAGCATAACCGAAAGCATGGAAAATGTCAATTAGATATTGACATAACCTCAAATATCTTATACTCTTAACTATACACTATTTAGGAGACATACATGAAAATAAGAAAAGTAGAATTAACTAATTTTATGAACATTTCTCATGCTATAGTTAATTTCACTGACGGAATTAATGTACTATCAGGAGCCATGGGATCGGGAAAATCAGCAATTTTGGAAGCAATAGCCTTTCCTCTCTTAGACCTCACCCGAGGCCCCTCATGGAAGGATTATATCAAACGAGGTTCTAAAGGTTTTGAAATAGACCTTGATGTAGAGACTGACAGTAATGAAATAATGAATTTTCATTTTGTAGGGAAGAAATCATCATCTACCTGTGAAAAGGTTGTAACCTACCGAGAAGAGACAGCCGTAAACTCAGATACGAAGATTATGATTGGTAATGCTTTTGATTTGGATATGCTTGAGAAAGTAGTATTCAACATGCAGAGTAATCCACCCATCTCTGAAATGACTCCTGCTGTGCGAAGGGCTATCTTTAAGAAGATTTTTAACTCAGATTTCTCCCATGTCATCAGTACTATAAAGTTAGACCAACAAACTATTGTTACCAGTAATAATCTTTTAGAGTCAGAAATTAGACTTTTAACTACGAAAAGCTACACCATTCATGATGTAGAAGAAATAGACTATACCCTTTTTGAATCCCTTCACCAAGAATATAAAGATGCTCAACTTGCCTCCATAGAGGAAGAACGCTATGCTATTTATTCATCACGATTAAAAGAACTAGCAAACAAGGTAACTACAAAGGATACACAAGTAGCCAGCCTTAATCGTCTCATTGCTTCTAAGGGTCAATCAGAAGAAGAAGTAAATAAAATAGCAAAGGTTATTGAGCAGGAAACTGAGAACCTAAAGCTTTTAGAAAAGCAATTTACTGCTCTTAAGCAAGAAGAAGTTATTGAAGCTGACCAGTTAAAGCTTGTTAAAGAAAAGGTTTTATCTATTAAAAAGGATAACCTCGCTCACTCCTATGCTCAAGAACAAGAAAAGCTCCAAACAGACGAGATACAAAAAAGAACTGAGCTTTCAATCGTAAAGAAGCATTTAGAGACTCACCGAAAAGGTATTTGTGATTCATGTGGTAGCACCTGCGAACCTACAAAAATAGAACAGTTTGAAGAAGATATCCTCACTATTGAACGAAGCCTTTCTTTTGTGTCTAAAAAAATACAGACTATAAAGGCCTCTATCCAAGAAGATATTCTTTCTCTTAAACAAGCAGAGGATGCTGAAACTGCTCAGAGAAGAAAAGCAGATTCTAAGGTTTTGGAGATTGAAAAGAAGCTTAATGAGATTGCTTCAAAAAAGAGTTCAATTGATAACAGTAGTAAACGTAAGGAAGATTTAGTATCCAAGACTCTCGTAAATACTCTTACCCAAATAACTGAACAAGAAGAGCGTATTGCTGATTTAGAGAGGGAAGTAGCTGACCTTAGCGTATGGTGCCAGAACAATAAGGTAGAAAACGTAAACTCTGATAAGAGGAGTCTGGTTCGTATCCAAGCAGACATAGACGCTATTAAGTCTCAGATTGCTACTAATAAAGAAAAAGAAAGAGTTAATGCTCTTACAGAACAAGAAATGCTTAAGGATAAGGAAAAGATATCAGCTCTTAACTTAAAGCTTAATCAAGCTAAAGAGGAACTGAGCTCCCTTGATGCTGTTATAAAGATTTTTGATGTTGAGTTTCCAGGCTACATTAATCTAAGGGCTTGTTCTATTCTTGAGAATTACATGAACGCATTCTTTGCTTCTATTGCTTCTCACTTCAAAGTGAAGATTGATCTCGATGCTAAGGGAGTAAACCTGTTCTATACTTCAGATGGTTCAGAAGATTGGGGTGCCTTAAAGATGACCTCCGGTGGAGAAGGTATGCTTGTTACCCTTGGATTTAATGTAGCGACTGCTCATGCCTTCGGAAGTAAGCTCCTTGTGTTGGATGAACCTGATAAAGCTAATGACCCTGAGTCAGGAACTCGTTTGTTTGAAGCTATCAATTCTATCTCGGGATTCGATCAGTTAATTATTATTAGCCATAAGCCAACTGCCATGGACTTCTTCATGGAAAATGGAGCTAATGTATATAAGGTAAACAAAGGTCAATTTGAAAGGGTTATAGAATGAAGTGTAATGCTTGTAAATTCGTAAGTAATAAGAGAAAGCCATTCATCCTACTCAAGGAGTTTATGCACTCTCTCGTTCCCGAGACAAAAGCAATGTATCAAGAGCATGAAGTATATGCTTGCCCTCAGTGTGGTACCTTACAAATAAAGATACCCGATACTTCACTG
>JFJP01039144.1_pt1 | contig 14365 bp, 9 predicted proteins | sample 431651 | NCBI WGS metagenome assembly JFJP01 (sample SAMN02602958, study PRJNA72255) | Microbial mat metagenome, whole genome shotgun sequencing project. | biome: fresh water; feature: sink hole; material: water; isolation source: purple microbial (photo- and chemosynthetic) mats found in... | reverse complement strand
CTAACAACGGATGAGTTCAAATTAAAATTACGCAACGAACGTCGTGTAGAATTAGCTTTCGAAGACCACAGGTATTGGGATGCACGTAGATGGATGATTGCCGATCAGGCTATTGGCGGCGATATTTACGGAATGCGCATTGTACAAACAGCAACCAATGTTTACAGTTATACACCTCAAAAAATTGAAACGCGTGTGTGGAGTGATAAAATGTATTTGTATCCAATTCCACAATCCGAAATAAACAAATCGACTGCTGTGAAACAAAACCCGGGCTGGGAATAACAATATTAAACATGAATTGAAATGAAAAAACCAATAAATAAACTTGCAATATTTGTAATAGCAACTTTGCTATTAAGCTCTTGTTTAAAAGAAAATATGGACACTTTTGGCAGCTATTATATTTATATGTCGAAAGACACGGCAACCATTAATCTGAAAGACACTTTGTTTGTGGCCAATAACGATACTGCTACTAAAGATATTACTGTGAGTGTATTAGGCGTAACCCGATCAGGTATTCGCCCATCTTATCCTCAAATGGGTATTGGGCTTCAGGTGGTGCCGGCTTACCTCGATTCGTTGGTGGCTATTTTCAATAATACGAGCATTTCGAATGCTGCCAAATCCGATAAAGTGTTATTTGTAGGCAATGCTGTTTTGCTACCCGAAAACTGTTATTCGCTAACTAAAAATATTAATATCGAAGCAAATAAATTTACAGCACCGGTAAGTATAACTCTACATTTAAAAAATATTGCAGCAATTAAAAATACAAATTCGCTTGTTGTTCCAATTTATATCGAAAACACAACATCTACTTCGGATACCTTGAAAACTAATAAACGTCATAGCATTTTAAAGATTAAGCGTAATTTCATTTTCAAACAACTTTAAACATTCAATCCGTAATAAATAATTTACTTTAAATAAATATTCTTATGAACACAAAATTTTACCGTATGAAGCAAATGCTTATACTTTGTCTGATCGCCATTTCGGCACAGCAAATGTGGGCACAGGTTGCTGTATCAGGTTCCAACGGAGCTGATGGTGCTACTTATTCGAATCTTGGAGCTGCTATTACTGCCATCAGGGCTACTGATCAGACCGGAAAAACAATTCTTGTAACTCTTAATCAGGCCGAAATTATCGAAACTGATTCGGTTGTAATAACAAACAAAGGCTGGGCTGCATTGAAAATTCAACCTACGTTAGCCGATGTTACCATTAAAGGCGAAATAGCAGGATCATTAATCAGACTTGATGGAGCAGCTAATGTAACTATCGACGGACGAGTTGGCAGTCAGGGCGAAACCCAAAGTTTAACGCTGGTAAATAATAGTGTAGCAACTACAGCTACACAAACTATTTTGATAGTGAACGATGCCAAAAACAATACTGTAAAATATGCCAATGTTAAAGGTACAAACAGTGCAGCTAAAAGTGGGACAATTTCGATTATGGGCGGTTTGGTTGACGGGAATGACAACAATACAATTGATCATTGTAACATAAGCGATGGAACAACATACCCTGTGTGTGGAATTTATTTGAACGGCACATCGGCAACCGTTTCGAATGATGATAATATCGTTTCGAATTCAAATATCTACAATCAACGTCATACAGTTGCAAATACCATTACTGCAGGCATTTATGTCGTAGGCAATGCTCTTCGTACGAGTATCGATAATAATCGCGTATTCTGGACACAGCCAATTGTACCAACTATTTCGGGTGTAATTATTTATGGAATTATTGCAAAAGGTGATTTAGCCAACATAAAAAACAATGTTGTAGGCTATGCCGATGCCAATGGTAATGGCTTAACTCAGGTAAAATCCGAAACTATGGGTAACCGTTTTATTGGCATGCAAATAAGTGGAGGTAGCTCGTTTGAAGGTATTATTACGGCAACAAACAATACCGTAGGAGGCGTGGAGGTAGAATCAAATACAGCCGGCGATAATACGCAGGGAGTTGTTTTAGGATATTTTACTCCGGCATTGGCTGGTTCGTACCTCGATTTTAAAAATAATACAGCCAAGGATATTACTTTAAAATACAGCGGATCACGCGGGGCACAAGTGTATTGGAGTTTGGTTGGTTATTTAAGCATGGGTTGTAATGTTATAGCTAACGAAAATACAATTACCAACTTACGCGTATACGGAAGTACACCAACAAATGTTTGTTATGTACGTGGTATGTCGTTTGGTGGCGGTACTGCAACTGTTACCTACACTACCGAGGCTGTGAACAATAAAATTTGGAATATAACAAGTGGTGATTTAAGCTCTACAGCAGCAAACAATGCTTTCGGCATTCAGTGTGCAACTCAAAATACAGTAAGTATCGAGCGCAATAATATTGCAAATATCAGCGCATTAAGTAGTGTAGCAACGGCTTTGTCAATAGGTATCAGTCTTACGCAAGGTTCATCCACCGATAAGGAAATTACTCAAATTAAAAATAATATGATCTGTTTGGGCAATGATAATACGGGCGTATCTGCCATTTATGGTATTAATATTCCAACATTTTCAAGTACAGCTGCATTGCTTAAAGTGTACAATAACAGTATTTACATAGGCGGTGAAGTTGCTTCAAATTTAACTGTAGGCAATAGTATTGCGTTTTTCAAAGCTCCGGTGGCGGGTGCTCCGGGTTTTATCGATGTAAAAAACAATATTTTTGCAAATGTGCGTAAAGGTGGTGTTACAGGCGTGCATTATGCTATCAGGTATTCATCGCCCGACGATTATTCATTGGGTAATGTTATAAACGATTACAATATGTATCAGATAGGATTTGGGGTAAATAATAAATTTGGTTCTATTGGCAATGGTTTGGCTGGTGCATTGATGGTTTATACCGATGTAAATAGTTTTGGCGAATGGAAAACTACATGTGCCGGATTTGATACAAATAGTAGTTTAAATAATCCTCAATTTATCAATCCTACAAGTGTAACAAATCCAAATCTTCATATTCGTACCGATATCGGAACGCCTGTAAAATTGGCAGGAGTTGATTTATCAGAATTTATTTTTGATGATATTGATGGCGAATTTCGTCCTACGGGTAAATTTGATATAGGTGCCGATACCAATCCGGCATTTACAATTCCGGTATTTAATTTTGGCGAATTTTCGGTTCCCGATAATGCATCTTATTATGTAGGTAATACCCTCGAATTTACAGTTAGCTATACCATGCCTGTAAATGTTACAGGAACTCCATTTATTCCAATAACCTTAAATACAGGTGGTACTGCTAAAGCAAATTATGTTTTAGGAAGTGGATCTACATTGCTTAAATTTGTGTATACGGTTGCCAAAGGCGAAATTGATACTGATGGAATACAACTTGGTGCTGCAATTGATTTAAATGGCGGCTCAATAAAAAGTGAAGGCGAAGTAAATGCGGTATTAACTTTACCCTCCAAAAATACTACGGGTATTAAAATTGACGGCGATGCAGTACCACAAGTTATAACAGTAACGCAACCTGTTGATAAAACATATCCAAATGAAGCCAATATTGATTTTAAACTTTCCTTTAATAATTATGTAACTGTAGATGTAACCAACGGTACACCTCAAATTGACTTTACATTAGGTAGCACCACTGTAAATGCAGCTTATTTAAGTGGTTCGGGAACTAAAGAATTGTTATTCAGATACGTGGTTAAAATTAATGAAATTGATAATGATGGAATTGTAGTTGCTAATGCTATTGTGCTTAATGGTGGAACTATTAAAGATGTTGCCTCGAATGATGCTGTGCTAGGTTTTAGTTCGTTAAATACAACTGCGGTTTTGGTTGATGCTACTCCTCCGGTTGTCACTTCGGTTGTGCCTTCGGCAAATGGAATTTATGGTGCAACTTCGGCCATTTTCTTTACCGTAAATTTCAACGAACCGGTGGTTGTTTCGGGTGCTGTTCAACTAAAAATGACATTTAGCGATAGTTTCACAACAGGAACAGCATCTTATGTTTCGGGTTCGGGTACCAATTCATTGCTTTTGCGCTCAACTATTAGTGCTTCTTCACTTGCACAGGATTTTGATGGTATTGATGTTACATCGCCATTGGTTGTAACTGCCGGTTCGTGGCTTAGAGATTTGGCTGGTAGCAATGCAATTCTTGATTTTACTGCGCCAACGACTTCGGGTATTCTGGTTGACTACACAGGTATTCCTGCTGCAATTACAACTGTTACGCCTCCTGCCGATGGAAAATACACTGTGGGTCAAAATCTCGACTTTGTGTTCGAATACGATAATGCAGTTACCGTTACCGGAACACCCGACTTTAATATTAACCTTAGTGGTTCAAAAAATATTGCAAAAGCCAATTATTTAAGTGGAAGTGGTACTACAACTTTAACTTTCAGATATACAGTGGCTGCAGGCGATCTTGATCTCGATGGAATTGGCATTCCACTCGAAAGTAGCGCTACAACAATTCATCCAATAAATGGAACAATTAAGAATAGCGGTTCTGAGTTTATAGCAAAATCGGCATTTACGGCTCCATTGCTTACTGGCGTTCTGGTCGAAGCTCCATCAGGCGTTGAAAACTCACAAGCAAATAATCAGTTGCATGTATTTAGTGCTAATAAAACATTGCACATTACCGGCAATGTAAGTGGCAGCGCAAAAGCCTGGATAGTTGATTTGTCGGGTAAAATTGTGATGCAATCCACACTCACCGAAGGCAACGAAAACAAAATTGACATTGCTCAGTTGAAAGGTTTCTACCTGTTAGTGGTACAAAACAACAATCAGAAAACAGTCAATAAGTTTATTGCAAAGTAAAATAAGCGCAATCAAATTGCGATATAAAAAAAGAACGAGCAGGATTAATTTTCTGCTCGTTCTTTTTTTATTCCTTTGTCCAATACTCAGCCAATTGCTCAGCCTGATCAAGTACTTTCTTTACAGATGTAGTATATTCGCCTGTCTTTGGATCATCAGGTGGATATTTGTATTTGCGTAAAATTCGCTTCACCAAAACCCTCAATTTTGCCTGAACACTTTCTTTTAATTGCCAGTCGATGGAAGTATTCCGACGTACACTATCAACCAATTCGTGTGCAATAGCTTTCAATATTTCATCACCCATAATGGTTTCTGCACTTGGATTGTCGGCTAATGCATCGTAAAAAGCAAGTTCATCTTGTCTAAGGTTGAGTTTTTCACCTCGTCTGTCAGCTTCTTTTATATCTTGCGCCAGTTTAATTAATTCTTCAATCAATTGTGCTGCCTCAACTAATCCGCTTTGATACCGTTTTACGGCATCAGCAAGCATTTCAGAAAACTTTTTACTCTGAATTAAATTGTAAGTTGATCGTTTTTTAATTTCATCATTCAACAATCTTTTGAGCAGTTCTAACGCCAGATTTTTTCTTGGTAGATTTTTTATTTGCTCTAAGAATTCATCAGTCAGAATCTCAATATGTGGTTTGGCTATTCCGGCAGCATCAAAAATATCAACTACTTCAGTGGAAATAATAGCGTCATTGATGATTTGTCGGATAGCTGTTTCAATATCTTCACTGCTTCGTGTTTTGGTTTGTTCGTCAAACTTAGTGAAACGTGCTTTTATAGCCTGAAAGAATGCCAAATCATCCCGAATTTCAAATGCTTTAGGATGGGGTACTGAAATACCAAAAGCTTTTTGAAGTTTGGTAACATGGTCTTTAAATCGTTGTTTACCGTTTCTGCCATCTTCATCTTTTATTCCTAAAATATAATTGGAAGCATCTAAGATATAATTCAGCTTTTCGCGTGGTGGCAGTGTAAAGTAACGTTTATAGTCGAATGTTCCGAACATATCAACTACAATATCATAGAAATCGAGCATTTTAGCAACTGCATCTTCCTGATCGAAAGTCAATTTCCCTTTTCCCTGACTTTCGGTATAAATTGCCAAGGCGTTTTTCAAATCCTGTGCAATGCCAATATAATCAACCACCAAACCGCCTTCTTTGTCCCCAAATACCCGGTTTACCCTTGCAATAGCTTGCATCAGGTTATGTCCGTTCATCGGTTTATCGATGTACAAAGTATGTAAACAGGGTGCATCAAAACCAGTTAACCACATATCCCGAACAATTACTAATTTTAGCGGGTCTTTTGGATCTTTCAAGCGGTCGCCAATGGCTTTACGTCGTGGTTTATTGCGTATATGTTCCTGCCAGTCCAGCGGATCACTTGCCGAACCGGTCATAATTACTTTTATCGTTCCTTTTGTGTCATCAGCATCGTACCAATGGGGGCGAAGTTTGATTATTTCGTTATGCAAAGCCACACAAATACGGCGACTCATGCTCACTATCATTCCTTTTCCTTCGGCTGCTGATATTCGGTTTTCAAAATGATTGACTAAATCGGTAGCCACTTGCCAGAGTCGTGGTTCACTACCAACCACTGCTTCTTTACTTGCCCATTTGGCAAAACGCTTTTGCTTATCGGTCAATTCATCATCTTCCGTCACTTCTTCGACACGTTCATCCAGGCGTTTTTGGTCTGCTTCGCTGAGTTCAATTTTCGCCAATCGGCTTTCGTAGTAAATGCGCACCGTTGCACCATCTTCTACAGCTTGTTGAATATCATACACATCAATATAATCGCCAAAAACAGCTTGTGTATTTTTATCTTCTTTTTCAATGGGTGTACCAGTAAAACCAATAAACGTGGCATTGGGTAATGCATCGCGCATGTGTTTGGCATATCCATCAATAAAATCGTACTGACTGCGATGCGCTTCGTCAGCCATCACCACAATATTTCGTCTGCCTGACAATTGAGGGTATGTTTCGCCAACAAATTCGGGCATAAATTTCTGAATAGTGGTAAAAACAACACCACCGGAAGCTACAGCCAGTTTTTCCTTTAAATCTTCCCGATTTTCGGCTTGTTTGGGTTTTTGACGAATGAGTTGTTCGCAACTGCCAAAAGTTTCAAAAAGCTGTTGATCCAAGTCGTTACGGTCGGTTAATACCACAATGGTTGGATTATTCATTTCATCAGCCAACACCAATTTTCCGGTATAAAATACCATACTTAAACTCTTTCCACTGCCTTGTGTGTGCCAAACTACACCAGCACGTTTATCGCCTTTGGTTTGGAACTTTGCATCTTTCAAACCAAATTTTTCAGGTGGAGCGCTAACAACTTGTTGGTTTATTGCCGAAGCCCGAACCGTATTTTCAATGGCTTTATTTACAGCATAATATTGATGATAGGCTGCTATTTTCTTAATCGTTTTTTCTTTTGTTTTCTCGAAAACTATAAAATGCCGTATAACATCCAAAATGGTATTTTTATTGAGCAAACCCAGTATCATGGCTTCCATTTCGGGCTGAGTTTGGGTATCAATAATATTTATGCCATCGGCAGTTTTCCATTCCATAAAACGGCTGTAATCGCTGCTCAAAGTTCCACCTTTGGCAAACCAACCATCGCTGGCAATCAAAAAAGCATTGTAGGTAAACAGCGAAGGAATAACCTGTTTGTAAGTTTGCAATTGGTTGAAAGCTGCTTTAATATCTGCATTTTCATCTACTGCATTTTTTAATTCTATCACCACCAAGGGCAACCCATTAATAAACAATACAATATCAGGGCGTTTATTGATATGATTTTCGATAATGGTAAGCTGATTTAATGCCAAAAACTCGTTGTTGGTTGGTTTGGAAAAATCCAATAACCAAACCTTTTCAGTTTTGGTTTTACCATCACCAATGCTAAACTTTACATCAATACCTTCGGTAAGCATTCGGTGGAAGTTCTCGTTGTTTTCCAACAAACTTACCGACGAAGTTCGTAATACCTTTTTAAACGCTTCTTCTCGCGCTTCTGCCGGAATAGTAGGGTTTAGTTTATCTATGGCTTTTCGCAAGCGTTTATTCAACACCACATCCGAAAACTCACGTTCTTTATGCGCTCCATCTGCCAAATCGGGTGCATAGAGCACCGTATATCCTAACTCTTCGTGCAGAATGTCTAAAGCTATTTGTTCTATTTCGGATTCGGTGATGTAGTTCATTAATTCCTCAGTATGGCGGGATTTGAAGAAAGAATTTCAATATCTGCTCCTGCGAAATCTCTGTCGTTGGTAAGTAAAATACAATTGTTTTCTTTACAGATAGGAATAAATGCTTTATCCATAATATCGAGTGTATCTACCTGCAAGAATGATTCAATTTCAGCTTTCGTGAATGACTTTCCTTGAATTATGAAATTAGGAAGTATAATGTCTTTGACAATTAAATATATATCATTCAAAGAATCTTTTCCATCGGGTGAATTTCGATATGTTTTGAAAGGCAAATGACTTCTATCGATTGCATTAACTCTTAAATACTTATCGTGTTCAATTCGGATAGCTCGATTAATAACCTCCGAAAGCACAATAAAATCAACAACCAATTCATTTTGTTGCCTTAATAACGCCCCAAATGCAGATGAATAATTACTTTCCCAGTTATACGAACCCGTTGGCCAAAAAACATACAAAAGCACATTTGCATCAAAAAAAACCTTACGACCTTGCAATGTGGCAATATTCTGAAGAGAGTATCGTGCTGCCATATTTTACTCTCCCAGTATTTCGTTAATACTTTGTTCCATTGCACCCGGATTCTTATAGTATAACTTTGCGGTATCAACAACCCGTTTTAACGACACCGAACCACTTGGAGTCAGTTGTTCCACAGTAAGACTACTTTTTATCCGTTCTTCAGAATAATCTTTATATAACTGCCCTACAGCCGTATTTAGAAATGCGGTTGTAAGCATCTTTACATTTACAAATGAAAGATTCACAGCTTTATTTTCTTTTAAAGCTTTGTCAATAAGTTCAAATACCTTTTGACCATCAGCAGCTTCTGTACAAAAAATATCGCCTACTACATTTACCACACTAATGTTTATCTTTTCCATTTTTAAAATATATCGTTGTTATTTATTTCTTTTTTCAATATGTAAGAACTGTTGTCATCTGTTCTGAACTGCAAATTTACAATTGTGCCGGGAAACTGACCATTGAATAATCCTGTCTGTTCTCCGTTTGCCGAAAACTCATAATATCCATCATCACTTACTATTTGCATCTTTCCATGATTCTTTGCTATAAACTCCTTTAATAAGGCAAGCCCAATACCTCCGGAAATATCTATTTTTGTAGTGTTTTTATCTTGGGTGGCCCATTTTATTGCTTGGGTCGATGACAGATTGGTATTAAAACGTCGATTTACTTTGTTTTTAAAACCAATTCCGATATCAGTTATCGTAAATTCTATTTTATTTTCATTCGGGTAAAACTGTCCACAAGTATATATAAAATTTGACTCACTATGTATTTGAGCATTTACAAATATCTCATAAATAGTTTCAGCCATCTTTTCCTTTACCAAATCCGACATACGCGGTAACTCATTACGCCCCAATAACTCATTGATTACATAACTATTAAAATACTTCCCATCGGTCGGCTTTAGTTTGAGATAACGAATGGTTGTATGGTAATTATCAGCAATTTTTTCTCGATCAAAATAGGAAAGAAAATCATTCTTTTGTAATATTTTTTCAATACTTGGGCTTATATAATCCAGTTTTATATTATTCAGATGGCTGGAAAGAATATCTAATAGTCCACCAAATGCAGAGCACATATTTGCTGCAAACCAGCTTGTAATGCTAATATGAATATCTTCAAACTGTTTATCTTTATTTATCTGATAAAAACTAATAAGCTTCTGATAACTCTCGAATGTATTGTTTATATTGGATATTTGGTTCATAATTTTATTCTCCGAAAGTAACTATTACTGATTATTTCAGTTGTAAAGTTTACTATAGACGATACAAAAATAATAAAAACTATTCAATTGAACGTTTATATCGATTTATATCAATTTTAAACCACATTTAATTTCAACACCATATCCGAAAACTCACGTTCTTTATGCGCTCCATCTGCCAAATCGGGTGCATAAAGCACCGTATATCCTAACTCTTCGTGCAGAATGTCTAAAGCTATTTGTTCTATTTCGGATTCGGTGATGTAGTTCATAATTTCAGTTATCCTAATGCGCTTTGAAGATGATTAACAGCCTTTTGAATGTATTGGGGCTTGTTGAACATCGTACTTTTACGACTACTCCAATGGTTAATTTCTTCCGTTATTTCTTCAATAGTAGTAACCTTTTTTTCCTGAATAATAAAATCAACCGTACTTAGTAACTCAAGACCAAAAGGAGAATAAAACCTCGAAAGAAATTTCTTTGTTTTTTCAACAATTTGTTTACACTCAATATTCTCATCCAAAAAAGCATTTACTTCAATTTCACCATCAGTCATCAGACCCAATTCTTCGAAAGGCTTTTTATCCATGGAGCTATAACCGGTTATATAACTACCGTTTAAGTAATATAAAACCCGCTTTACTTTACCGGAATAAGGGCCATAAAAGTTCGGCTGAAACTCCAATTTAAAATACTCCTTTGCTCCAAAACGTTGCAGAAAATATGCAACCTTTTCGGCGGCAAATTCCGATACAAATTCTCCATCGCGCACCAAATCGAACAAAACCGATAGCAACATGGCACGAGCAGGAGTCAACTTCACTCTTTCATTTTTCATTAAACACGTAATACCGTTTATATGAATATGCGGTATATTCTTGATATGGGTCATGCGATATAAAAATATTCTACTTAAATCGGGCATAATGCAAAAATAGTATTTTTTATTGGTCTGCTGCTTATTTCGTTCTAATTCCAAAGCATATTGCAAGTATTTATTTGAATTAAATACGATTATGCCAAATATACTTACTCTTCGTGTAGAATATCTAAAGCAATTTGTTCTATTTCGGATTCGGTGATGTAGTTCATGTATTTGTTATAAATTGTCAATACCCAGCGCCTGAAAAAATGCATCATGTCTTTTTTCGGCAAAGTCCAACATGGTTTCATAAGACATAACTTCAAAATATTGATTTAATTCTGGATTAATTTTGAATAAGGTATTGTAGGGTGTTTTTTTAAAATAATTGTATTTTACATTAAACTCAATTAAATCTTTAGTCAAATCACAAATTACATAACCAAATTTTGGAGTATTATCTTGAATATTAAGATACCTGCCTTTTTCTGATTTTGCATCACTCTTCATTAATAGCTCAAAATATTCTTCAACTTGTGAATCTAATTTTTTATCTTTAGCTGTATTCATATCTCTGCCTGGTCGTTTAAATTCAAAAACAACCATTGAATTAATACTGTTTGGATTATCAGAATAAACCCATGGAAAGTCATAAATTAGCAAATCTGTTTCTTTTTGGCTATCTGAGTCAATGTGTTTGTTTGTTCTAATTTGCTTATCTGATGTAGTATAAGAATAGAATGACAAGCGATCGTCAAGTAGCCAAAGATTATGATAATCTTTTGGCATGGATTTACTTTCTGCTCCCATTGTAAAGATTATATTATGTAAATCCTCTTCTAGCATATAGTTTTCATCGTTACGCCAATCTAAATACTTTCTTAATAATTTAATAATAGCTTTTCTTCTTACCATTAAATCAGCTAATTTCCCAACTGAAAATGCGGCTTCTTCATTTAGAACATTTTGAATAATATTACTAAATTCATCCTTGTTGTATTTCTTCTTTGAAAAAGCCTTGTCAAACGCTTTAGTTCTTTTTTGTTCTAATTGAAATACTTTTTTATGCAACTCAGATTCTAATCTTTCATCTGTAGCATTTGCAGGAATATCAATAAAAACATTATCAACAGAAAGTAAATGTCTATATGCTAATCTTGGCTTTTGTGGGTTAAGAATATAATTATGAATTCTATCATTTTTTTCTTTTTCTGCAAGCATAATACTGCTAGAGTATTCATTTCGTACATTTTCAGATATATTTGTTAATAATTCCTCTATGCTTATTTCATCAAAAGAGTTTTTGTCAGCCAGATTTTGAGGAATTGAAAACTTATTTCTTTGATTATTTGCTTTTTCATCTAAAAATGGACTTGTAACATATACTGATAAATAGTATTTATTATCTTCTTCATCTTGTAGGTTTTGAACAAAGGAAGGAATGTAATTTGATATGCTGATTTTCTTACCTACTTCTCTTTTATTTGCACACAAATGAAAGGAATGTGATTTATTATTATAGTTTCTGAGGTAATTGATATTAAAAGGCTCTTTGATTGTCTTAAGTTTAAGACTTTTCACCTCATTGTCAAATTTTACAACACTTCTATATAAGTCGTTGATAAATATTGATTTATCTGGTTCATTTTCATTATAAATCTTAATTTGAGGAATTTCATTACTCATAAAATAAAGCAAACAATGTTGGATTATTCCCTCTGCTAAATCAGTCAGACTAATTCTGTTTTTGTTGATGTAATCCTGAAAATTCTTTTTATAATTGGCAAGTTGGATTTTTGTCAATAATTTTTCATTGTTTGATATTGTAGGATTTTCATTATTATTCTTGTGGCTTATTCCATTTATAACATCAAACTTAAAACTTCGGTTAAGCCATTTATTATCTTCGTAAAAAGTACTTTCAATATCCATACTACCGAAACATGCCAATACTGTATATCTACCAACTCCTTTACAACCTTTATTTTTATTTAAATCTGTAAATGCATCATTAAATGCCTGAAATCTATTTTTTATGAATCCAACACCATTGTCAAGTATCTCGAATCCAACTATTGGTAAATAGGGTTCATCAAAGTCACTTTCGATTGACAATTGTTTGCCACGTAAAACCTTTATTGAGATACTACCATCCTCAAAATTAGTTTTATCCTCTATACTTTGGATTGCATTTACAATAACTTCTTGTAAGGGAAGTAGATATTCATCTGGCTCAATGTCAATTCCATTAACAAAGCCTCTTATGTTTAGTGTTTGTGCCATAATTTTTATATTTCTATCTCCCCCTTCATTAACTTCGGCAATAAACTATCACGCAAAGCAATCAGAGTTTGGTTTTCTTGTATGTTGTTCTTTATTTGCAAATAAATAGGTTCAACTCTTTTATGAAAGTTGGATACGATTTCATCTGTTGGAATAATCATTTCAATTCCTTGAATCACAACCTGACTGATATTTTGTTGTGCAGCCCCAACAGCCATACTTTTTATTTCGTCTCTTTTATCTTTTAGAAATTCATAAACATAGGAATACGGATAATTATCATTCGGAAGAATAGCGCAAATAGCCTGGTTACAAGTCGCAGGTTCTCCTAAAATAGATATTTCAGCAACAGTTGCCCCATACATTGCCATTAAAATGGAATTCTCGGGCAATAATTTTGCAGATGAGTTCTTTAACGCTATATCAGTTATTTTTTCTTCTGTTTCGAGTACGTAAAAACTGCCTAACTCTTTAGATTTAACCCAATTTATAGTGCCATTTTCATAATACTCCATTTTGGCTCTACTTGGAGTTCCACCTGAAGTCGTCTTGTATATCTCTCCCAACTTCCCAACTCTCCATCCTTCCGGCAATTCTTCCCCTTTTGGCACACACATTTCCTGAAACAGCGTTTGTGCAATGGTTTCAAGTGTTTGGTTTGTTTGACGGTTCAGTTCTATTTTATCATCTAACGAAGAAAGAATTGAGGCAATACGTTGTTGCTCATCAATTGAAGGAATTTGAATTTCCAAATCCTCAATCATTCCTTTTGTTAGTGCATTTCTTGTTGCACCAACAGCCGAAAATGATAATAGTTGATTTTTACATTTTGGATTTAATAAATAATACTTTAGAAATTCAGGAGAAAGTTTTGAAGTATCAGGTCGAATGATTGCAACATGTTGGTTTACTCTTGCGGGTAAAACTTCGTTAGGAACTTGACAAACTCTGGCAACACTATCACCTGTTATGTTCAATAAAACATCTCTTTCTTCTAACGTTACGTTATTCAGTTGGCTTGCTTGTTCTAAATTTATAAATGCTAACCCATTATATGAAAAGGTAAAATCTAACACATTTTGGCTTCGTATTAACGAATAATCACCAGATTCCAAATATGCATCTTTTCCACCTCTTGGTGTTGCACCTGAACCAATTTTAGTTGTAATTTCTTTCAACTTATATGTTTTCCAATCGCTCATTTTCTGCTCCCTCTTTATCAATAACGTGCTACCAACTTAAAATATGTCGCAGACTACGACATATTTTCTTGCCAGCATATTCATATTCAACAATTTTTGTTGTATTCATAATTTTGTGCAACCGGTAGTTGCACAATTGAGAATGCTTATTTCTTTTGTGCAAGTAGTGCTTGCACAATTCTATCTTACTCTTCG
>JFJP01040218.1_pt1 | contig 14367 bp, 8 predicted proteins | sample 431651 | NCBI WGS metagenome assembly JFJP01 (sample SAMN02602958, study PRJNA72255) | Microbial mat metagenome, whole genome shotgun sequencing project. | biome: fresh water; feature: sink hole; material: water; isolation source: purple microbial (photo- and chemosynthetic) mats found in... | reverse complement strand
GGCCAGTGTGGTTTTGCCAGATTGACGCGGTCCGGTGATCGCCAGTACCGGAAATCCTTGAGCCAATCGTTTGAGCGTGTCTGAAGCTTGACGGGGGATCATTTGTTTTACAAATCGAAAGTACGAATATCGAATTGTAAAATTAATCCAGCCAGTTGGTGAATGGTCTCGCCTCCGTCATGAGTTACCTCCCGCTATTTATGGGGTGTTTTTGGCGGGGGTCTTGGTGCAGCCTGCGGCATCGGCCGCGTCCAGTCCAAGGGTGAGCAACGATAGGCCAGCTTTAATGCTTCAATCCAGCTGCACGCTCACGACACGGGCAAGTCAGGGTTGTCCAATGCCGCCCGGCCCACCATCGCCACGCGATGTGCACCTTTGATGTTGCAAATGGCCCAATAAATACGCGATACTTCGACCAATTCGGCGGAACTTTCTGGCCGTCCAATCGCAGGTGAGTTCTCTGCTCAACACCACACAGCATTACCCGCATAACACCATGGCCAAACACCAAGAAACCAGTTCGGATCTGCAGCAGTTTTTGACTGCGCCCCAAAGCGCGCTCGACACCACTGCCTACTACCGCAACCCCCTTTGGGCTCCCGGGGTGGGGCTCATGGCCCGCCTGTCGTTTGCGGCCAAGGCGCTATTGATCTGCTTGATGTTTCTGGTGCCGCTGGTTTGGGTGAGTTGGGCGTTCTATTCCTCGCAGTCCGATGCGATTGCTTTTTCCGAGAAAGAGATGCTGGGTATGCAATACACCCGCGAGGTGTTTCCGGTCATCGCGCTGGCACAGCAACTGCGCCGTGATGCCACCGCAGCGGCCGTGACCGGCACAGCCCCGGCCACCCTGGCCGATGTGCGCTCCAGGCTGCAAGCAGCCCAGGGCAAGCTGTCGGAGGTTCACAAGCGCCTGGGCAACGAGCTGGATGCAGCCAAGGCCTACGCTGCTGTGCAGGCCGCCATGGCCGAGGCAGACAAGACCACCGCCGCCGATGGCGTGTTCAAGGCCCACACAGCGCATGTGGAGTCGCTCATTGCTTTGGTGCAAAACGTCACCGACAACTCCAACCTCACCCTGGACCCCGACATTGACAGCTATTACCTGATGGATGCCGCGCTGTTTCGGATTCCCGACATCGTGGAGAGTTCGGGCAAGCTGCGCGGCCTGGGTTTGGCCGTGATGAAGGCCGGCGACGCGACGCCCGCGCAGCAGCGGGTCTTGAGCGATACGATTCCGATTGCCGAATTTCAGCTTCTCAACATGAACGCAGGCCTGGCCAAGTCCTTTGCTTACAACGCCTCGTTAAGCCAAAAGATTGATTCAAAGGCTACGCTGGACCACACGGCTGCCTTCTTTGCCTTGGCGCGCAGCGCTGTGGTCAACGGCAAAGACTTTGCCCCGGCAACGCAAGCCCAATATCTGGCCATGGCCAACAAGGCGGTTGACGAGCAATTTGCACTGGCCCAGCGCCTGATGACCGAGTTGGACGGGGTCATCGCCCAGCGGGTGAAAGCCATGCGCACCAAGGTCGTTGTCAGTACCCTGGTGCTGGCAGCTGGATTGTTGCTTGCTGTGTATTTTTTCTACAGTTTTTATCTGGCGTCGCGTGGTGGCCTGATGCTGATCAGCCGTCATCTCGGGGAAGTGGCCGAAGGCGACTTGCGCCAGATGCCCAAGCAGCCACTGGGCCATGACGAGCCCGCCAAAGTGCTGCTGGACCTGCGCGTGGCCTACGACGCCCTGCACATGCTGATCCGCAAGGTGCGCCATTCGGCCCGCGCCCTGCACGCCGCCAGCGGCGAGATTTCTGCGGCCAGCGTTGAACTCTCGGCACGCACCGAGGCCGCTGCCGCCAACCTCGAAGAGCAGGCCGCCGCCATGGAAGAAATTGGCTCCACGGTGGGCGCGACGGCCGAGCGGGCCCAGATGGCATCCACCTTTGCCTCGGACAACGCCCATGTTGCAGAAAAAGGCGGCAAGGTGTTCGACGAAGTGGTGCTCACTATGCGGGAGATTCACACCTCGTCCTCCAAAATCAACGACATCATTGGTGTGATTGACGGCATTGCGTTTCAGACCAACATCCTGGCGCTCAATGCGGCGGTAGAAGCGGCCCGCGCAGGTGAATCGGGCCGCGGCTTTGCCGTGGTAGCCAGCGAGGTGCGCAGCCTGGCCGGGCGCAGTGCGGACGCTGCGCGTGAAATCAAATCTTTGATTGCAGCCAGCGTGCAGAAGGTAGAGAACGGCACCCGTGTGGTGGAGGAGGCTGGGGCGACCATGAAAGAAGTGGTCACCAACGCCAGCCAGATCAACCAGTTTTTAACCGAGATTTCTACCGCCTGCCGCGAGCAGGCGCTGGGCGTGGAAGAAGTGGGCCGCGCTATTCAGGAGCTGGACAAAGGCACCCAGCAAAACTCGGCGTTGGTGGAAGAAACCGCCTCAGCTGCCATGGCGCTCACCAGCCAGGCCGATGTCTTGCAGGAAGAAATCGCGAATTTCCGGGTGGCGTAGAGCGCTATTTCACAATCACGCCCAGTTGGCGCAAATAGCTCGCAACTTCAGGGCTGATGCCCCCCGCAGCCTGCGCCTTGTCGGCCCACTCGGCGGCCTCAATGATGCGGCCCTGGGCGGCCAGTGATACGGCGGCACCGAGCATCCACCTTGGCTCATCAGGGCGCAGTTTCAGCGCCATCAAATAGGCAGAAGCCGACTCCTGGTGGCGCCCGAGGCGCTGGGCCGCATTGCCGCGCAGCGCCCAAATGTCGGCCACCTCGGCCAAACCCGGCTCCAGCCGGACCAGCAAATCCAGAGCCTGACTCACCCGGCCGCTGGCCAGTTCCATGCGGGCAATTTCCCGGGCCAGGGAGGCCAGCACCGCGCCATCGCCCGCCAGCGGCCGCCCCGCCTGGGTTCGCTCGAACAAAGCCAGCGCTTCATTCAGCAGATCAATGGCGGCGCTGCGCGAGCCGGTGGTCCACAGACTCTGCGCCTGAGCCAGCGCGTCCAATGCCGCAGACCGCTGGGGCGCGGCGGGCGGCAATGGCGGTGCAACCGGCGCAGTGGCCGCATGAGGTTCATGCACCAGGGTGTTGTCCAGGCGCAGTGTCAAGTTTGAACCCGCGGGCACCGGCGATCGCATTGGAGGCTGTACCACCGTTGTGGGCAGTGCCGGCGGCGGCTTGGGTAGGGCGGATGCTGGGGCCATTGGCGGCGCCGCTTTAACTGCCGCGGTAGCCACCGAGGCCGCTGCAGCGGGCGCACTCGACTCGCCTGTTGGGGCCACAAGGGGAGGCGCAGGGGGCGCGGACGCTGGCGCGGGGATGGGCCACTGGCCCTGCAACACAAGCGCCCCCAAGACCAAGGATGCGGCCAAAGCAAGGGCAACCCAGACCCGGGCAGGGCGCAGGCGCCTACCCTGCGCGCTGACCACCCGCGTGCCCTGCCCCAGACCCGGTGCCGAAGCCCGGCCCTGGCTCACGCCCACGGCCTGGCGTTCGTCCAGATCACGCAGCATCTTGTTGATCACACTCACGAGCGTCCTCCCCAACGTTCATCTGTATCTCTTTGGCCTGGACGCTGCGTATGCCTGCCACGCCACAGCCAGTTCCAGGGCGCGGTCAACCAGCCACCCGCCTTGGCCTGCACGCCCGGCGTATCTGCAGCAGCCAGGCGCACATGGCGCAAGTTCACCCGGTGCTCGTTCTCGCCATAGGCCAGCAGCAGGCACTTGTGCGCCAGGACATTCACCAACCGTGGCACCCCGCCACTGCAACGCGCAATGGCCAGCGCCGCCGCTGGCTCGAACACCTGAATATCGGTCGCCTCACTGATGGCGGCAATGGCCAGCCGATGCGCCAGATAAACCGGCACCCGCTGCGCCTGCATCGGGCCCAGGTATTCGCTGAAGGTGATGCGTTGCAACAACTGCCGGATTTCGGGGCGGGCGAGTTTTTCGTCCAGCTCAGGCTGTCCCAGCAAGACCAGTTGCAGCAACTTGCTTTTTTCTGTTTCCAGGTTGGACAACAAACGCAAACTCTCGACGGTACGCACGGGAATGGCCTGCGCCTCATCAATGCACACCAGCACCCGGTGGCCCGCCTCGGCGTGTTTGAGCAGGCACTGCTGCAGGGCTGCCAGGATGGCGTGGCGGGTCTGGGTTGGCGGCACCTCCACATTCAACTCATGGGCCAGGGCCAGGAGCAGATCATCGGGCCCCATGTCGGGGTTTGGGATATAGGCGGTGACGCATTCATCCTGCAGCGTCTTCAGGAGTTGGCGACACAACACGGTCTTGCCGCAACCGACCTCACCCACGATCTTTAAAAAACCCTCGCCGCTGCGCAAGGCCACCAGCAGCGTATTCAGGGCGGCCTGCGCGCCCTCGTGCGGAAAGAAAAAAGCGCTGTCGGGCGTGATGGAGAAAGGCGCCTCCCGCAGCGAAAAATGCCGCAGGTACATCAGTCCTGGTTTCTTCTTGGCTTGCCTTCGTGCAGGCTGCCATCCAGGCGGATCACGCGCGCACGGGCATCGTCCATGTCATCCAGCGCCGCGCGGCTGCGACGGGTTTGCGCCTCCCAGTCTTGCGCATTTCGGATGATGCTGGGCTTGATCAGCACCACCACCTCCTTCTTGCGCCCGGTGTTGGCACGGTTGCCAAAAATGCTGGAGAGCACCGGCACATCACTGGCGCCGGGCAAGCCAGATGAGCGGCGGTTGGACTCAATCTGCATCAAGCCCCCAATGGCCACGATATTTCCATCCTGAATGCGCACCACGGTGTCGGACTCGTTCACATTGCTCAAGGCCATGGGAAAGCGGTAGTTACCAATGCTGCCCAGATCGATCTGTTTGGTCTTCTCGGTCACGGTGGTGACAGACGGATGCACATGCAGGGTGATGGTGTTGCCCTGGTCAATCTGGGGCGTTACATCCAGGGAAATACCCGAGAAAAACGGCGTCAGGGTGATGGTGGGCAATGTGGTGGAGGGCGTTGTGCTTGACGTGGTGGAGGTGCTGGTGGAGCCCCCGCTGACGCCGGTCACAAAAAACTCATCGGTCCCCACTTTAAGCACCGCCTTCTGGTTGTTCAAGGTGGCAATTCGGGGGCTGGAGAGAATTTGCACATCACCCCGGGTTTCCAGAAAGCCCAGCACGGCCTGAAAACCATCGGTGGCAAAGGCCAGCCCGAACAGCCCCGAACCGGCCTGTGGCAGCGTGAGGCCATCGACGAGCAAGGACGCTGTGGTGGCCGCAAAGCCTGGAATATTGGGCTGCACACCGGCCACCAGGGTATTGCTGCTGGCGTTGCCCCCCATCACCCCCATGGCGCCGGTTTTGCCGCCCCCATTTTTAAGCGCTGACCAGTCAATGCCGCTCTGAAATCCGTCGCGCAGCTCGACCTCCACAATTTTGGCCTCCAGCATCACCTGCCGCTCCACCGCAATTTGTGCCGCCTTCAGAAATTTGTCCACCTGGCGCAGCTCCTCGGGCATGGCGCGCACCGCCATGATGCCGGCCTGAGGGCTCGAAATCACGCTTCGTCCCTCCCCGCTGCCCACCATGGCGCGCACCGCACCGGCCAACTCAGCCCAAAAATCAGTTTTGGATGAGGTGGACACCCGGCTGCCCTCTGACTGCGGGTTGCCGCCCGCTGCCGGGTTGCTGGTGCCAGCGCTGCCGGCCGTGTTGCCACCTGAGGTGGTTGCCTGCAAGTTGACGCCTGACGATATGCGCAGTTCGCTGTTGCCCGAGCGCTGGGAATTCAGGTAGTTGATTGTGAAAATCCGGGTCTGCAAGGTGGGTGCATACACCGTGATGCGCCGACCATCGATCTTGAAGTCATAGCCATACACATCGCGGATGGCCTCCAGCGCCTCCACCACCGTCACGCCCCGCAAGGTCACCGACAAGGTGCCGGCAACATCCGGGTGCATCAGCATGCTGTAACGCGTGTCTGCCACGATGGCTAAAAACACCTCTCGCGCCTGCGCATTGTTGACCAGCAAGTCCAGCTTGGGCTCTGCCAGCACGGGCACCGGCGGCGGGGCTGGTTCTGCCAGGGCGTCACTGACCCGTGGTGGCACCTGAACCGCTCGCACCACGGCGGGTTCTGCCAGTTCCGCACGCACGGCCGCACTCACTTCAGGGGTGCGCAGGGGCCGCTCTGCAGCGCAGCCTGACAGCAAACCCAGTGCCAGCGCACCGAGCACTGCCCACAGGGGCAAGGCCGGCTGGCCGCCCGCAAAACGCATCGGGGCTGGCCGAACAATGTCAATCATGGTGTGCACTCTTGGATTCATGGGAATGATTTATTGGCAATGGGCGCAGACTCACGGCGCAAAACGCCGGCAAACACGGGCAGCTTGCGCAAGCCGCCGCCTTCACGCAGCCAAACCTCGGTTTCGGTGATTTTTTCAATGCGCGCCTGCCCCACCTGCTGGCCCTGCGCATACAAACGCGTGCCCACCACCAGATACGGCTTGCCGTCCCGCACGATAACGCTCAAAGCGCCCGGCTGCAGGCCGGATGCCGGGCCTGCAGTCATGCCCCCGGCGACGGGCGGTGCCACGGTGGGGTCGCGCAGCGCGGGTGCCGTGGGCTGCGCATTGGCCTGGGCCAGGGTGAGGCACGCCAGCAAGGCCAGCCACCGGGCCCCCGCCGGCACGCAGGCCGGGTTCGCTTGCCCCTGCATCGTCATGGCAGTACCTCCAGCACAAACAGTTGCAGGGTCAACTCGGGCGGCCCCTTGTCGCTGGTCAGGCTCATGCTGCCCCAGCGCAACTGCGGCAGCGAGCGCTCCAGCGTCTGCACATAGCGGGTCAGGTCGGCATAAGGCCCCGCCACCTTGATCTCGACGCCTTGGCGCCCCAGCCTCATCTCGTGCGGCACCGGCGTCTCTTTGGCGGCCGGCGCAACAGGCTGCAAAGCAACAGTGCGCAGCAGCGTCAAGCCCTCATGGCGACGCAGCAAATGCACCAGGGCTTGGGTGAGCGGCGTGCCCTGCGCATCGGCCACCGGCACCAAGGCCGTAATAGCCTGATCGGCTTGCGCCAGCCGGCTTGTGAGGGTCGCGCTTTCCTCACGCAGCGCCTGCCCGGTCTCGACGGGCCGGGCCACCGTCTTCAAGGTATCACGCAAGCGCTGCAGTTCGGCACTTTGTTTCTCGAACCGCTGGGTCAATTGCTTGTGCGCCGTCTGGGCGGGTGACAGCCAGAGCGTGTCCACCACAGCAGCGCAGCAGGCCAGGACCGACAGGAAAACAAACACGCGCTCGCGCAGGCTCAGGGCATCCACGCGCGTGAACAACAAGGTCAGCTTGTTTGTCATGGCCTGGCTCCCACTGCGGCTGTGACCGGTGCAGCCGGCAACATGCTGACCAGACTGAAAGACCACAACGGCCGCTGTGGCGCAGACGCCATAGGCGCAGCAGCAGGCACCGTCGCTTGTGCCGTTCGGGCCTCGCTGGCGCTTTCAACCTTCACTGTGGCCAGCTTTTGCCCTTGCAGCAACGGACTCAGCGCCAGGCTTCGAACCCAGGTGTTCAGTGCGGCCGGCTCCAGGGTAAAACCAGCCAGTTCAAGCTGTTGCTCATCGGCTTTCACCAGCGTCACCCAGACCTCGGGCGGGATGCTGCGGGCCACCAGCGCCAAGCGGGCCGAATGCCCTTCACCGGGCGCAAACAGTCCCCGCTGCAGTTCGGTGGTCAGCTTTTCACGCTGCTGCAAGGCTGCCTTGCGCGCCTGGACCTCCTGGGTCAGGGCTGCATCGGCTGCGCGATCTGTGTTTTTAGGGGGGAGCAAGGCAGCACGAAGGCTCTCCAGCTCAAGCGCCTGCGCGCTCAGGGTGGTCTTGAACCCTTCGCTGGCGACCTGCAGGCTCCAGACCCAGTAGGCCGCCAGACTACCGCCCACCAGCACAAAAATAGCCAAGGCCTGTGCCATGGTCTGCGCCGAGAAATAGCGCTTTTGCGACAGCAGTATGGGCGTACAAAGATTGATTTGCTGGGGCATGGTGGCAGTGCGAGTCGGATCCGTCCGTATTATGGGTTCAGAGCTTGCGGTTCTCGGTGCGCAGCAAGAGGCCCAGCAAGGGCAGGCACAGGTCCTGGTCCGCTTGCGTACCCGCCTCAAAACCCGCAAACAGCGCCATCACGTCCAGGGGTGCCACAACCTGGCCGAGCTGCGCGGCCAGCCAGCGCGACAACTCTTCGCTTCGGGCCCCTGCATACAGACGCACGCCATTCAAGGGCATGCTCGACCAGGAACGATCCCAGACATCCAGAGAGCGCTGCACCTCCACCAGAAAGCGCTGCGCCTGTTCGTCATCCGCATTGGCAGTCGCCCCCGCCCCTGGCGACTGCGCGCGGCTGTCGCTGTAGTCGTTGCCGTAGGAGACTCCCCCCACGCTGTAGTCAGGCACATATTCCTGCACCGGTGTAAACGCCTCTGGCACCACGCTGGCGGGGGCGTCTTCGCGGCTCCATGCACCGGTCAAAAACCCGACGGGCAAGTCAAAACGGCGGGTGTAAAACAATTCTTCGCTGGCGCTGATGGTCAGCAGGGCCTGCTCTCCCTCAACCACCACGATGGCGGCAGTGGCGCGCTCAGGCTGGCCCGCGCGCGCGGCCAAGGCGCTCTGCAAATTGCGCTGGGCGGTTTCCTGGATGTCAATCACCGACACCGACCACTGCAAAGCCTCGCCCAAATCCAGCACAGTGCGCACCACAGCCTGGGTAGCGGCCACCACAAACAGATGCCCCTTGCCTTTGCCTTCGGTGGTGCCCACTCGCATCACATCCAGGGTGACATCATCCACATGGCTCTGCAGCATGTCCCGGATCTGGTAGCGGGCGGCGGCCCGCAGTTCCTCTGGCGGCACCGCCGGGGCGTCAATCTGCAACACCTGGCATTGCTCGGGGCGCAGCATGAAACGGGCCGCATAACCCTTGAGGCCCAGGGCCTGCAAGCGGCGCGCAAACGCCTGCAAAGTGTCCTCGCCCTGCCGCTCCACGCCCAGCTTGAGCACCTGAAACCCACCGTCTGCCAGCGGGCGCGCCAGCACATAGGCCAGCGTCTGCGCGGACCAGGACACGACCAGTTGGTCCTTGGAGCCCGATCGCTTCCAGGGCCAGCGCATGGTCAAGGCTGCTCGCGCAACAGCGCGTGGCAGGGGAGTGCTGGAATGTGTCTCATGGGTTCGATTTTGCAACAGGTTGATTTGCTACGCTTTTAATAGCTACTAACGCAATTAAAACGCCGGCTGGATGGCCAAAACTCTTAAAAATATAGCCTCAATAGTTCTCACGCCGGTAAATGATGGGGGATTTGGCACCAAAAATGCCAAAGGTGGCTCGGGCACACGGGAGGTCATCCACCAGACCGGCAGCGCCTGTCTGCCCGGCGCAATTGCCCCAGTCATAGGTCAGATGGTCGGGCGTTGGCAGAACAAGGTCGATCCACCCCCTTTTTTGAGGGGCTTCAAACTGCAGCCTGGCCTGCCCCCCGCTCAAGACCGCCGTTGCCACGCCGGCCACTGTTTGGAGGGCGCGTGGCGCATCGGCATTGAGCAGTTCATTCTTGCCGGTGAGCACCGGATAAAAATACAAATTGGGCGCACCATCAGGCCGGTCGCTGCCTGTGAGCGTGCGGGCGGCAGGTACGCTCACCGGGGTGCAACTGTCATCGGTATTGTTTTTGAAATATCCGCTGGCTCCATTGCTTACCCAATATTGGGCCTGCAAGGGCACGGCCAGCGCCAGGCGCTCGGAGCCAAAGGCGTTTTGCAATCTCAGGCGGCCATAGCGCAATAGCGTGGCGCTGCTGCCCACCGGCGCGGCAGCCGCCAGGGTGACGTCATCCAGGTCCACGGGCAAGGCGGTCAGCGTCACGCTGGTTTCGCCCGCCAGGGCGGTGGGGCGGCTGATCTGGTGCTGAACCTGCGTCAAGGCAACCGCACCATCGACCCAGTTGCCCAGTGGTTGCACTAAGGCGCCGCCCACCGTGGCAGGGCCCAACACGGCCCCGGCGGGCAAGGCCGTAGCCGTGGCAAACCTCAAGCCCCTGGCGCTGCTCGTTGAAGTCCAGCTCCACTGGCTGGTGGCGGTGGCGGCGTCCCAGGGGCTCAGGCGGGCAAAGGCAGCACGGTAGTTTTTGGTTGGGTCGCCCCCGGCATTCAAGGCAGTGAGCTTGAAGGGCGTGCCAAAGCCACTGGCCTGGGAGAAGTAGGTGAAATCGCTCGGCACATAAGAAGCGCTGGCCGGCGGGTGGACCGTGCAGGCCGCCACTGTGGCTCCCGGCGCCAGCGCAAAACGGTCTGGAATAAAGCGACCCAGCGACACCGCAGCCGTGGTGCCGATGACACAGCCATACTGGCCGCCACTCAAACTCACGCTGGCGCTGCCAGCCACGCAATCGCCCACTTGGTCCACCGCGGTGTAGCTGGTGTCGCGGTAGGCGTTGGCTGCCAGATAAAGGTAGCCCACTTCGGTGTAACTGGCGTTGCCGGTAGGGGTGGCATTGGCCACCAGACTGGCCGGGCTAAGCTCGCCCAACACGCCACCATCTTGCACGGTGCTGTCCTGCGCAGTGACTTGTGCCGTGAGCGCCGCCGTGTTTTGGGTCAGCGTGCCGCTGTAGGCGTCGTTGGACGCCGTGCTGGTGGCTGCCCGCAGGCTGAAGCTGCTGCCCGCCTTGATGACCGGGCCTGCACTGGCAGAAGGTGGCGCGGCCATGGCGGGGGTGGTGCTGAGCGTGACTGCGCCCGGCCGCACCGCAAACTGGTCACTTGAGCAACCCGCCACCGGCAGCGCCGGGTCGGTGTTGTCGGTGACTCGGCACCGCAGCTTGGCGTAGGCCTTGTTGATGGTGAAGTTGCCCGTGGTGAAGGCGCCGCCACTGCTGAGCACCACACTCTGGGTTGCTACTAAATTACTAGCGCTGTACGCAGAGCAGGCGGGAGTTGGAGATGTATTGTCATCAAAAATATCCACCGTGACGGTTTTGCTGGTGGCGCCGGCGGCCACGTAGGCGGGTTCCACCGCTCCGCTGCTCTTGATGGGCACCAGCCGCAAGTTGAAGCCGGTGCCGGCCAATTTGGTGTAAATCGGGTTGCGCCCTGATGGACTGGTTTGACGGTTGACATAGCTGGTCTCGGGCAAAAAACCGTCCATGCACTCAAAGTTGGCCGCCACGGCGCTGTCACCCACCGGGTTGATGGTGGTCGCGCAGACGCGCACATTGGCAATTTCGTGGATATTGGTGGAGCCGCCGGTGGAGCCGGTGAACGACAGCAACATATTGGCCGGCACTGCGGCCTGGCCGCTGTTGGCGGCCTTCACATCAAAAGCCGGAATGAGCGTGGTGTAACTGCTGCCTGTGCCCGTGGTGTCACGCTCCACCGTGACATAGGCATTCACGCTGTTGGAGTGATCCATGGTGACGCGAAAGCGTTGCACCGAGGCACTGGTATTGCTGCCTTGCCACAGTGGCGGCGACAGCGTGCCCGTGTTGGCCAGCAGCGCGAAGCCGGTTTGCCCGCTGCCACTGCCGCGAACCGACACATTATTGTTGTAAGAACTGCTGCCAACAGCGGCGCCGGGCGGGGCCACCCAGCCACCGGGGTAGCCCGGGCTGGGGAAGTTGCCGTATTCGTCCAGCCCCACCGCCAGCCAGCCACCGCCAAACCCGTTAATTCCATCCTTCTGGGCGTAGCCCAGCGAGCCCCCGTACGCCCCGGCACTGGGAACCATGGCGGCATCGGACAGCACCATGGCCACACCATCAGCCCCGGAGCCGCCCCAGGCAAAATAATCAAATTCCACCACCACCTTGTTGTTGGCGCCCGGAAACCATCTCTTGAACTGGGCAAAGGTGGCGCGACTGCCCCCGTCGTCGGTCAGGCGCAGCCGGTTGCTGGGGACGGTGGGGGATGTCACCACCTGGGGCGTAAAGCCGATGCCGCTGACGTTCCAGAGGCTGGTGTCCAGCGTGCCGCTGGCAAAAGCGTCGGTCAGGCAAGTGGTGGCGCCGGGGCAGATGCGCACGCTGCCGTCAGCGTTTTTGGCCGCATTCTCGTTGGCGTAAATGCTGGCAACCTGCGCGTCACCCAAAACGCCTGTGTATATCTTTACTTCATCCAGAGCACCATTGAAATACTCTGGCGTACCACCCGTATCTTCGATGCGTCCGATACTCGGAAATGGTGTGGTGGGCGTGCCAGTCGCTGAGGTGGCAGTGCTTTGCAGGCTGCCGTCCACATACACCTTGGTTTGACCTGAACTCGCGTTGCGAGTCAGCGCCACATGGCGCCACACTCCGTTATTGATGGCGCTGGTGGACATGGCGCCATTGGTGTTGCCCGACATCACACCAATGCGGCCACTGGCGTTGATCCAGCCCCAAAACACGTCGTTGCCGTTCCCTGAAGATTCAACGCCTGTGACTCCAGGTGCCTGCCAAAAGGTGTTGTTCCCTGTTTGGGTGGTTTTGATCCAAAAGCTCAGGGACGCGGTGCCATTGAGCACACCGCTCAGACCCGGCACATTCACATACTGGTTGCTACCGTTGAAGTTGCCGGCGCGGCAGACTTTGCCTGCGCTGGTGTCGGCACTGTTCACGACACTGCCGTCCGTGCCCCCTGCGACAGAATTTTTCACCTCGTTGGCAGCACCGTTCCAGACCAGTTCGTCAAAGCGGTATTCGGCGAGCAGGTTCGCGTCATTTTCCGCTTCGCCCACCACAAAAATGCCAAAGCTCGCCAGCGCTGTGGCCTGGGTAGTCGTGGCGGTCTTGTTGCCCACCGTGGGGCTGCTCCAGACGCTGCCAATTTTCTGCCGCACGATGAAGTTGCTGCTGGTGGCACCGCTGTCCACATCGTTGACGGTGCAGTTGGTGCCCGAGACCGCGTTGCAGAACTGGAAGGTGGCCAGGTACTTGTTGCTGGAGTAGTCCAGCCCGGTGCCGGTCAGCGTCCAGTAACGGTTCACGCTGCGCAGCCCACGCACGCCCGACACGCTCCCTGCGGTGTCCGGGTGATCCCCAGCTGTGGTGCTGACGCTGAGCGTGCCTGCAGCCGGCGGTTGCCAGTTGGGGTAAATGGTGACCGGCGCGTAGTTGCTGGCATCACCCACAGGGAACACGCAGTCGTAATTCCACTGCGGCATGGTGTTGTAAGTGAGCGTGCCGTTGACCCAGCCGTTGGTGCGCGTGAGGGTATTGCCATCGCAGCTCTTGGACAGGATGACCTGGTAGGCACCGGTGTTGAGCTTGCCGTTGGTAAGTTTGAGCCGTTGGGTCGAGTTGTTGGTATCCACGCCCACGGTGAGGTTGCCGCCGGTGAGGTTAACGCCGGCGGCGTTGTCGATTTCAATGTAGTTAAAAGTGGTGGCGCTGGTGGTGATGTTTTGCGCCACGCTGCCGCGAAATGTCCAGTTGTTTGCGGGCACAAAGCTGGTGTTGTCGTTGCGGTAATCTCTCCTCAGCACCACACTGGTGCCCCAAGTGGATGTGACTACACCAGTCGAGCCGTTCCACAGGCTTCCACCAAAGTTCAGCACCGCGCCACTGGTGTTGGCAAAAATCACCCCGGCGTTGGTGGTGCTCAAACCCACGCTCAGGCCATTGGCGCCGGTGGGCACGTTGTCACCAATGCGCAGGCAAGCACCAGCGCCATTGACCATGGTGCCTGCTACGGTTAAAGATCCGGTGCCGTTGTAAAAGTTAAAGCCTCCGGTGCCCGTGGCGCAATTGGAATTGGCGCTGTAGCTGCGCAGATTGCCTCGACCGGTGCCTGCGGTGCCGGTAATGGAGATGGACACCGAGCTGTTTGCCAGATCAACCTGGCTGGCTGCGTCGGTAGTCATGTCACCCGCAACCGTAACCATGCCGCTGGTGTTACTGGACACCCTGCCGCCGGTCAGTGCCAGATTGCCGCCAACCCTCAGGGTCAAGGCCTGCCCGCTGGTGGTTGCCAGCAGGCTACCAGCGATGGTGACATCGCCCGTGGTGGTGATGGTTTTGCTGGCGCTGGAGTTCAAGGTGCCATTGGCATTGATGGTGAGCGTGAGCAGCACGGCCGTGTTCACATCCACCGTCACGGTGTGCCCGCCGGCGATGATGACCGTGTCGCCCGTATCGGGCTGGTTGCATCCTTGCCAGGACGAGGGTGAACTCCAGTTGCCGGTCTTGTTACTGGTGCAGGTGGCGGCCCCGGCATCCATCACAGCCCCGCCACACAATCCCAACACAAGGCTGATCTGCAAGAGTCGAGTGGCCCACATGGAGGTTGGTCTATGCTGAGCCTGTGGTTCGGACGGGGTGTGATTCATGGGGTGCATGGCCTTATCTTTCCATGGTAGCTGACAGGCTGCG
>JFJP01039142.1_pt1 | contig 14369 bp, 24 predicted proteins | sample 431651 | NCBI WGS metagenome assembly JFJP01 (sample SAMN02602958, study PRJNA72255) | Microbial mat metagenome, whole genome shotgun sequencing project. | biome: fresh water; feature: sink hole; material: water; isolation source: purple microbial (photo- and chemosynthetic) mats found in... | reverse complement strand
AAAGAAAGACTATTGGTATATCATGATTCTGCAAGATGATTTCAGCAGTCTCTGTTCCATCAATACCAGAACCAAGATTAATATCCATAAGGATCAAATTTATATCTGAGGATGTTTTAATTGCTTCTATAGCTTTCTCGCCAGTAGTAACTATTACGACAGCATATCCATATTTCTCAAGTTGATTTTTTTCTATCATGGAGATAATACTTTCGTCTTCGACAAGTAATATGGTTTTATTTTTGTTCATATTAATTTATTATTCTTCTTTTTCTATATAAGTTCTCATCTCTTTTTGTGCTGATAATAATAAGAAAAGTATTGTTTTAGTTTTATCGTTTTGTGCTATGTCTTTTCTATAATCTTCTATTATATCAAACAAAGCATCATGATAATATTTCATGTTTTCTTTAGAAAAACTTTCTTTTCCTTTTTTAAAATCCAATATTTTAGATTCATCTAAAAAACTTATTAAGTTCATTTATTATTCCTTATAATAATCATTAATAACTGGTTCTATTTTCTCTTTAAAAGAAAGTTCAAATTTTCTTAAATCCCATTCTTTATTTTTTAATGGTATTGAATTCATACCAACTTCTATTATAATAGTTTTGTTTTTATAAACAGAAGTAAATCCTGTTTTATGATAACGCCATTTTATAATTAAAGATTTACCATCAGATAATTTATATTCATCTTCTTTTTTTATCGCTACACCATCATAAAATTTTTTCCATATATAATCTTTTAAATCATCTCTATCATCTTTTTTTTTATTAAAACTTGTATCTTTAAACTCGTTTAATATATTTATTATAGTCATATCATTTTCCTTTATTCTGGCAAAAATACTCTTTTTAACCATCCAGCTTTTAAGTCATCAAGTGATTTTTGATGCTTTTTACTCATGGATAATTTATCTACTTGAATCGGTCGACCTTCTGAATAAGTAGCTGTAAGTATTAAAAAATTATCACTACTAGAATCATATGGCATATTCCATGTATTAGCCATTTCTGAATGAAATGAATCTCTTCCAACAATATAAGCAATAGAGTTTTCTATATCTAAAATAGCTGCAAATTTAGCATACTTTAATTCACCAATTATTTTCATTAAAGAAGTTCTAAAGTCAGAAATTTTTTCACATTTATATGATGTATTTCCTGCAGATCCTCTAATTTTTTTTACTGATTTTTGCTCAGCTGTTTCAAATAATACAAGTAATTCATAAAACTTCATTTTTTATTTTCCTTATCTGGTGCTATTTTATCCAAAAATACATCAACCCTATCAAATAATTTAAATCCAATAGTTACATAAAATATAATAGATAAGGCTCCATATGTTAAAGATGACCATATTTTATTAGCAATAGAAACATTTTTTACCATATATATAAAATAGAATGCATAACAAGAACATATAGACACTAAAGCAATTAAATTCCTACTAGTTTGTTTCTTTGTTATATTCAACATTCTACCAGATATATATACCATAGCTAATGATATTAACATTACCAAAAAAGGTAATGTAACAAAAGTAGCTATTTGCAATATCTGAGTCTTATATTCAATAAAAAAATCCATGATTATTACCCCGCTGCTTTAAGACTAGCTTGCAATTCAGCTTCTCTTTGTGGAGTTATCTTTTTACCAAATAATTTCTTTAATATCTTAAATGCTAATACAGCACCACCAGTTATTAATGCACCTTTTATTAATGGTATTTTTAATAACGCACCCCAATTTCCAGATTTAACAGCTTCTCCAACTGATTTTACTCCACCAACAAAAAATCCTTTTACAGAAGTAAAAGCTTTTTTTATCCAATTGAGTATCCCACCAGTCTTTGCTCCGGCATCCGCGACACCAGCTGCAGCCGCTGTTGGAGTTGTTGTAGCTGCTACCATAGCTGCCTCTGGAGTTTTAGCTGCCATGATTGCATTTGTTTGAGCAACCATTGCTGTTGGTGTAGATGCAATATCAGGTGCTATTGGTTTATTTGGATCTAATGCGTCAAAAGCAGAAGTTGTTTTATATCCTTCTGGAGTTACTGGAACAATATCTTTTAGATTCTTAGGAGCTGATGGAGCTGATGAAGAAGAACCTCCAGTCATAGTATCGGTAAATGTTCTGTCACCAACTACTCTGTCAGATGTATCTGCTGCCTTTGTCATAGCTTTTACACTTGCTGGAGCATCTGTTGAATCTAATGGATTAACTTCTGGTTCTGGTAATCTTGGTCTATCACCAGCACTTGCTTTTATCTGTTGTCTCGTACTGATTCCATCCGGTTTCATTTCAGTTGCTGCTCCAGCTGTTCTTGCTCTTTGTGCAGATTGTGCAGCAAGAGCTTCTGGATCAAATTTTCCAGGCGCACTAGCTAAAGATGGAAATTTTTTATACGCAGCGTTTGTAGCAGCTTCCATTGCTTGATCTGGTGTGAGTCCTCCAAACTCTCTAAATTCTTTAAGTTTTTTTGCATAAAAAGCTTTTATATCTTCTGATTCATCTTCATTTAAATTTGTTGAATTATAAAAAGCGCTTTCAAATAAAAATGGAGTTTTAGAATTTTCAACCATTTCTGTTATATATTCAATATTTTCTTGAATTAAATCTAATCTGACATCATCTCCCAACATAAATAATGTTTTGTAAAGATCTGCAGTTGATTCACCAAATTCTTTATAATCCTTTACAAATGATTTAATCATATTACTTAGAACATAATCTTCTGTAATATAAGCTCCTTTGTATTGATATGATTCTCTTAAAATTTTTTCTTTCATTTTATTCATGTTATTATTCCTTTTAGTTCTGGTTTATCTATATTTATATTATCTTCTTTGCCACTTAAAATCTCTAATATTCTATCTATAATTTTATCATTCAAATCTATTCCTTCTTCATATTTGTCTAAATCTTTTGCAAGATATTCATTTATTAAACAAATATATTCTTCTCTATTTGTTTTATCATCATTAGCTAACTCAACTAGTTTTTTACCCATTTCATTAGCTTTAAATTCCTCTCTAAATGTTCTTTTTCTTTCTGCATTTACTAAGGTTCTAAGTTCCGCAAACTTTTTTTCTACTTCTTTTTTTATATCTTCTTTTTCTTTTTTATACTTTCTAATATCTTCATCATATTTTTCAAAACGTTCTTTTTGTTCTTTTTCTAATTTATCTCTTCTACCATTATTATAATTCAAAAAAGAAATGAAAAATCCTCCGATAGATAATATAGATGATCCTATAGATGTAATAATTACCTTACTTATAAACAATAATTGATTGTTTTCAATAAGATAAATAGTTATCCCACCTAAAGATCCTATCAAGAAAAACATAATAAAAACATACATTAATATTTTAGAAACATTAATTTGTTTCATTTTCTGCTTTATCCATTTTATCAAAATAACCAAAACGTTCTAGTTCTTTATAAATTAAGTTATTCATTGATTTATTAGAATCATCATCAGTCATTACATTTATTGAGAATTGAAATTTATTATTATCATCAATAAAACCTTCTTTTCTAAAACCTTTAACTATATAATGAGCTAATCTAATGCTATCTACATCAGCTTTTATCTCCATTTTTACTTTATCTATTTCTTCTTTAATTTCATCTTCTTCCATATAAGAATCTTTAGAATCAAAAACTTCTTTTAATCTAGCTAATTCTCTCTTATCTCTATCTAATTCTGATAATCTTAAATCAATAGCATCCATAAAAAATTTAGCTATTTCCATGCTATATTTTGTAGGTATTGTTATATTTGATTTTATTGGTTTTTTTATCCATTTATCTTTTTCTATATCATAGAGTGTTTTACTTCTATCAACATCATCTGTATTATAACTAAGATAATAATTAATAGGATGTTTTTTATAAGTATTTCCATTAGGTAATTGTTTCCATATTTTTGATATATCTTCTTTTGATTCTGATGTAATAATATTTACATCAATATCAGAACTTGAATCATATTGATAAGTAGTAATAGAACCTAAAAGATACCAGTTTTTTATTTTTAAATCTGGCCAATTTTTTTCTTTCCATTGATTAAATCTATTAACAATTTCTTCTTTAACTTTTGGACGCATAATGTTATCAGAAGAAAATACAGCTGGATTTAATCTGTTTCTTGGGAAATCCAAAACATTTTCTTTTAAGTTTCCTTGTAACTCGTTTAACATACTATGTAATACATTATCTATTTTCATTATATTCCTCTCTTTACTCTTGCTAAATATGCTATAGTAGCTGTAGGAATTTTTCCTGCATCTACCGCTGTTGGTCCACAATTATATGCTTGTATTGCTAAATCAAGATTGCCTTTATAATATTTTATTAAATGAGCTAAATATTTAGTTCCAAGTGTAACATTATCTTCAGCACTTAATGGATTAAATGATTTATCTCTTGGCCAAAATTTACTTTTATAATATTCCATATATCCACTATTCAATTGCATTAATCCCATATCTCTTGTTCCATTTCTATTTCTTGAAACATTATCTATATCCCATTCACTTTCTTGCTGAATAATTGACTTTACCAATTTTGGTGGAACTCCATTTGATATAGCTATTTTGTCTATCATTTTTTTTAATTCTATTAAATCAGGATGTTCAACAACAACAGGTGTTTCATCAACAATTGGTTTTTTAATGGTATTCATTAATTTTAATTGTTCTTTCTTTTCTTCTAAAGTTGGCTCATCGTCTTGTTTAATATCATCAGCTACAACATCATCTTTATTTATGAATAAAGAATTCAAACCAAATACTACAGCTATTATAGTTGCTAATAATCCTATAATACCTAAAACAATTAATAATTTTTTGAAACTTTCACTATTGATTTTATCTACTAATACTTTATTTCTTTTAACAAATTTTTTATATTTTATCTTTATGTTTTTCTTTTCTTCTGGAGTTGCTGTAATAAAATCAGCTTCGAATTTTTCAAACCTTCTAGCTTTTCTTTGAAGAGTTCTTATAAAAACTTTAAGTTCTTCGTTGTTAATATCATTAGTTTTACTTCTAAGTTTTTTTATGAGATTTCTTATTCTTTTACCATTCTTTAGAAATACTATCCCTTCTTCTAAAGTTAGTTCTTCATATATATTATTAAGATTTTTATCTATCGAACTCATTATTATTCTCCTCTATTAACTTGACAAAATAAAATCAATATTATATACTAAATCGTGAGGAATAAATAATGATATCAAGAATAATTAAGTTTAGTAATAATCCAAAAGATTTAAAGTTTTCTGAAAAAGATTTAGAAAGAATTAATTCTCAAGGAGATATGGCAATTATTACTGGCGAGTCGTATACATTAACTGGTTGGATTGATCATGAATGTGATTGTAAACTTTGTAATATAGAATATGAGGATATATATAATGATTTTACTTCTAAAGAAGAAGCAGAGAAATATATAGAAGATTATGACGTTAACGATCCAGTAATAGAAAAACATGGTTTGTTTATCAAAGCAGTTCAACAAGCTCCAGTGGATTTTGGATTGTTCAAGGAATTATCTGTATGAAAATAGGAATAGTTGGATCTAGAACTATAACAGATTATAATGCAATTAAACAAGTATTAGATACTATAGTTCAAGATGGAGATGAGATTATATCTGGTGGAGCTGATGGTGTTGATAGTTTAGCTGAACGATATGCTGTTGATATGGGATATTCATATACAATTTATAAACCTGATTGGAATAAATATGGAAAATCTGCAGGATTAATTAGGAATGGATTGATAGTAGAAGATAGTGATTATATTATTGCATTTTGGGATGGAAAATCCAAAGGCACTATGGATACAATTAGGAAAGCAGAAAATTCTAATAAACAAGTAATGAAGTTTATTATAACGAATTAAAGTGTAAGGTATGATATTAAAACAATAGAAATATTTGTAGAAAATTTAGAATCTGCATTATCAAGAATTATTAGACTTTTCAATAATCAAGGACATAAACTAGAAAGTTTAATGGCAATGCCAACAGAAGATCCAAAAGTCAAAAAAATATATTTATTAGTAACAACTAATTCTTATGAAAAATTAATAAATCAAATAAATAAACTTATTGATGTAATAGAAGTAAATTAAAGATTACTTAATAGTGGTGGAATTAATTCATATTTTCTTAAATCATCTCTTAGTTTTTTTCTAAATGCTTTATTTTTTTTGACATCATCCGTTAATTTTTGAAGTCCATATCCATGTTTATCTATAATATCATATATTTTTTCAAATGAAGATATTTTTTTCCAGCTAATTGGTTGTAATTTTTTATATTCACTTATTACATTTATCATTTGATTGAATTCATAATAATCTTTATAATATTTTAAAGATGGATCTGTTTCTTTGACTTCTTTATCTAGAAACATTCTCAATAAATCTAAAACATGATTTATTTCATGTTTTAAAATATTAAAATATGCATCTCTTTTACTGCTCCAATTATCTTGAAAATTTCCTTTCCAATTTAACACAATATTAATCTGTCTATTGTTTGATTCTGTATGATTGAAAACTCCTAACTTTTTTCTTTTTATAGTATTTGAATATTTAACTGATACTTTTTTATTATTCTTGTTATATTCTTTTGGTATTAATTTTGTTATATCAATTTGATCTATTCCAGCATAATCTTGTTTTAATTCTTTTTTCAAGAAATTTCCAATTGTAGTAGTTAGTTCAGATAATTCTGGATATATTCTTTCTAATAATAAATTTAATTTCATATGTATAGCTTTACAATATAAAAGTAAAGTTATGAAAGAAAGGAGAATCTAAAATGAATTTTAAAAAACCTATTTATAGATCTTTATTGTTATCTGGAATAATTGGTATTGTATTTGTTTTTGGTGAAACTATATTAAGAATATTTTTATCACCTAATTCATATAAAGGTGATTTACCAATGTATGTATATAATCATTCTATGAGTTTTTGGTCATTGATGGGATATTCTTCAGTATGGATGTTTTTAATTGCTGCAATATTTAGCATTGTATTAGGAGCGTTAAATACAAAGAAAGAATCTAATTTATGGATAAAAATGTCTTATAGATTACAAATATTATTTGGATGGATATTTATAGTATTATTAGAATTTGTTTCTGGTTATTTTATAAATATAGTTTTAGGTTTATCTGTATGGGATTATTCTATGTTTAAATATAATCTTATGGGACAAATTTCTATTATTCCAAGTATAATGTGGCTTGTATTAACTCCAATAATATATTTTGTTGATGATTTATTAAGATATTATATTTGGCAAGAACCACATCCAGATAAATTTATTACTTATTATACTGATATTATTCTTTAAAATAATTCTTGATATTATCAGGATCTATTCCAGATTTTTTAGGAGATATTGATGAAGCAATTAAAATGTTTGTATTGCCTCCCTTATCTTCTAAAGATCTAGCTAAATCAATTAAGTTTTTATTGGCTTGATTTTGAACTTCTAAGGCTTTAATCAAAACTTCTTTACTTGATGTAGATCTATCTTTGCCATGAATAACATCATCACTAAAAGATTGAAATACCATTTTTGAATTTTTTATAACATCCAATGAATTTTCAACTATTCTATTTGCTAAAGAATGTTTTTCATCTAAATCAATTTCATTGCTTGCAATGACAATTTGATTTTCTGGTTTAATTACTTGATCTTCTTCTTCAATTTCTATATCATTAATTAAATCATCAATATTAACTTCTATACCATCTACAGTGACTTCTGTTTGTTCTAATACTTTTTTCATTATGGCCTCAATTCATCAATATATCCACGCCATCCACAAGTTTTACAAATAGTAAAGTTTTTTCTATCTATATAGTTTTCTGGTGGAATATCCAAAATATTAATTTCTGTATCTACAAAGTTTCTTTCATTACATTTTGGGCATCTAGAATGTATTTCATAATATCTTCTTATATTATCATGTATCATTATTTTTTAATCCTTCAAACAATTCACATCCATGAATAGTCATTTCTTTTACAAATTCTCTTATATCAATACTTCTCATTCCATACGATCTTGCCCAAGAATAGAAATCAGTTTTACTTATAAACTTTTTTGTTTTGAACAGATAATCAGTAAGTATAATAACTATATTAATAAAATTCTTTCTTTGTTTACCAATATAATTTTCATTTATTATACCTATTAATGAATCCTTCATATCTTCAATAAAAGAATCAAAATCAACTAAATTATTATTTTGTAAATCTTGATGATCATCTATATCAGAATGATTTCTATGCTTTTGCCTTCTTTCTGTATAATTTAATAAACTTCGTTTTGATATAATAGAAAAGAAATTAAATGCAGTTCCTTTTTCTGGTTTCCATTTCATATAATTAGTAAAACAACTCATCATACCATGTTGAACACAATCATCATAAGGTTCAAATACATAATAACGATAAACTTGAATAATTGCTTTTACTATTTTTAATATTTCTATGGAGATCAATTCTTCTAATTTTTTATCCTTCCATACAACAATAGAAACACCTTCACTATTCTCTTCTATAATTGCAGATTTTTGATATTCAAAAATCCATTTAGTGACTTGTTCTTCGTCAAAATAATTGTTCTGTGTTTTCTTTTTTTCTTCTATTATCATTTTATAACCTTACGATAAACTATTTCTATAAAATAAAATATATTTGTTTATCAAGGTTGGATCAAATTTGCCAGGTAATAGTTCTCCATCTTTCACTATGGTAGTCGAAGCAACATCAGTTCCAGAATTCTTATTTATTTTTAAACCAATGTTATCTGTTTCATTATTACCATATTTTAGTTCTATAATAATCTTATCTTCTTTTGATATTAAATCACCAATAGCACTTGCTTCACCAGCAACACCTGATAGAATTAATATTATATCTTGAACTTCGGGAGTTATAATCTTTCCAGCTTTTACTTTTTTGGATTTTTTATCTAATGCTTTTTCAACTGGTGATCTTTTTTTATCTTCTGTATGATCTTGTCCAGATAAATATTCAACTAAATCATTTATCGTTTGAATATTCATAGCTTCTTCTTTAGGAACGACAGCAATACCAGATGATTTATTTATATAATCACTAGCTTTTATTTCATCTGCTTCATTAAGTAATTTGCCTTTACGCTTAGTTGATTCAACAGCTACTTCTGGAACAGGTGGAGCTGATGTCATAGCTTCTGGAGCTTCAGTTGGTGTTATATTTGCTTGAGGCTCTGCAACTGGTTCAGGCTCTGCAACTGGTTCTGGTTTAGCTTTTATATTAATATCTATATCATAAAAGATTTTAATATTTGTCTGTTTCTCTTCTAAGATTACTTCTCTAACTATTGATTTTAATGTTGCCATGTTATTATATCTCCTCATCTAACATATCAGTTAAATGATTAACGAAAGCTATTAATTGTTTTTTAGAATCAAATATAAATCCATCAGATGGATTTTCTTTTTCATAAATTTCAAAATATTCTTCATCTGTAAATACTTCGTATTGTTTCATTCCGGCTTTAAATGTATGTATTGCCATAAATAATACTCCTTGCTAATATTATCTACGATGTTAAAAAATTTCTCCACTCTTAATATAATTAAGAAGTTTAATTGTTTTATCGTTAATGGCAAAAATTTCTTTAGTATCATTAGAATGAATTTTTGTATTCATTCCAAGATTAATATATACTATTTTAATAATTCGTTTTCTTTCATTCTTCCAAGTATCAAAAAATTTAGTAAAAACTTCTTTATTAACAACATCTTTATTTGACCATACAATAATAAAATCTATATCTTTGTTTTCATCAGCTACATTCATTATTTTACTATAATTAGGTCTTATTATATTTGAAGAATGATTTTCAGCTTCTATAATGCTTCTTGTATTATTTTTTGTTATTTTATTACCTTGAAAATCTATAGAATTTCCAAGTCCTATTAATATAGAAGAAACTATAGCAGGAGATCCAGATAAATTATTTACTTTGCCTTTAAACATATCATCAGAAGTATCAACTAAATTAAGAGTAGATTTATCACCAGTTTTTTTAAGTATATTCATAAGTGTATTTTCGGTTTCATTCAATAAATCTATTTCTTCAGCTGTATGGGCTTCTTCTTTTAAAGATAAATATGTAGCCATAATAGTAAATAAAGATATTTTTTTAATTGTTGGTTTTAGTGCTATAAATGATGATAAATTAGAAAATGTTTGTTTATTTATACTATCTAAATATCTTGGAATAATTGTAATTGGAATATCATCTTCTGAATTATTTATCCAGCTATTAAGTATAGCTTTAGTTCTTTTTACATTTCCAGGTATCATAGAATTTTTAAAATTCAACTTTTCAATATATTCTAATATTTTTTCTTCGTTTGCTTTATTGTTTCTCATGTTTTCATAAGCAGCAACATAAGGTAAATATGAACGTTCATCAATAGAATAATCTTTTATATTATCATTTGCTATCCAATTATATAATAATCGTTCTTTATGATCTGTTGGTTTTGGTCTTATTAATCTTATTACATCTTGTGATTTCCAACCATATCCACTTCTATGTTCTATAAACATTTTTTCTAAATTATTTACATCATATGATTTAAACCAAGCTTTTATTGCATTATGAATAACTTGTCCAAAACCTCTTTCTTTTTTACAAAACTCCATAAATCTATAAAGTTCTTTTGGGCTAATTATTATTTTATTAAATAAAGATTTAAAAATTCTTTTAGATTCAAATGATCCATTTGATAATAATACCAGAGTAAAAATAAAAGTATTCTTATTTAAACTCTTACTATAAGTTTCAAGAATTATATCATGTATTTTAATTGGATCTTGTAATATTATAGATTTTAATAAATTAATTTCTGATCTATCGAAGTTCTCATTTAGAAAAAATTTGTTAATAAATGTTCCAGTTATAAACCATTTTCTAATTTTTAAATATTCTAAATGTGTAAACTCTACTTTATCAAATTGTTTTGTTTTTTTTCTAACATACCTTACTTTAATTACTGCTGTCTTGTTGTCTGACATTTATTCTCCTAAGAATTAAAGACTTTATTATAAGCATAATCTAATCCACTTAAATCAAATTGATTTCTTCCTAAATCATTTGGATTATGATCCATAGTATGTATTAAATCATATCCTTCATTTAAATAAACCATAGGATCATCGGAAATAACATTAGATATTGGCATTTCTTTTTTTATATGATATATTTCTATTCTATTTACGTCTAGATTATAAATATAAACCCAATCACAAATTCCCCAAGTTTTTATGTTTTCTATTCCATCAACCATATGTCTTAAACCGGCATGCCTAATGGCAACAAAGAAAGACATAATATCATTTTGTCTTTCTTCTAATAAATCATTAAAGGTTATTTCTTCTTTTGGTTTTTTAAAATTATATCCTGGCGAACCAAAAGATTCTAATATAGAAGTACATTCAGATTCAGTTGGTTTTTGATTTGCTTTAACTACTTTAAGTATACTAAACATTAAAGCTATTTCTTCTGGCCAAGCATAATAAAGAGTTTTAAATAATGAATATCCTAAACTTTTTGGATGTGATTCTCTTGAGTATGAAGCAACTTTAAAAACTCCAGATTTATAAAAACCATAAATTCCAGTAGACATTATTTATCCTCTTTCTTAGTTGCTTGTCGTTTCTTCCAAACATCTTTAACTAAGTCTGTAGTGGCCATTTTAGAAACTTCAGCTGCACCTTCTGCTTTTGTTTTCAAGTTAGCTAATTGTTTTTCAGTTCCACCTTTTTTAGTAGCTTGATCAAGTCTAGCTTGAGCTCTCTTTTTTTCTGTAAATTTATCTTTAGCAATTTTTTCTTTGCTTGTTGATGCTATTTTTTCTGCAAATCCTTTGTTAAATTCTGCCTGTGATTCTTTATCTTCTTTTTCTATTTCTTTACTTATAGTTTCATTATCAGTTCCTATTCTTTTATCTAAGTCATCAGCTATTTTTACTTTAGTTATATGTTTCAATAATCCAGAATTAAAAGCAGTATCTATATCTTTTTTAGAAGTAGTATCTCTTCCTTCTTCTTTTTTAACTTTTTCGATATATCCTTGTTCTGCTTCTTTATCTTCAGCCTCTATTTCTTTTACCATTTCTAAAGCTTCTGGTGAATTCTTTGCTAAATATTTTTTAGCAATGTCTATTTGTTTTGATTTAGCATCATTTTTCTTGGTAGATAATAAGCCCTTACCAGTATTCATAGTAACCAATAAAGCATCTTTTAAAATTTCTAAAGCTTCATTATTGCTTTTCTTTTCTTCATCTGTTAATTTTGTATCGCTTTGAACAGCTTTAGTAGTTTTAATTAAAAGATTGATTAATTTCTTTTTAATAACTTCTTGTTTCTGACTTGATGTTGCCATTTTTGATTTTTCACCTGAAGTTGAGTCTACCACTTGTTGTATTTTTGTAGTTGCTGCTTTTGCGCCTGGTCCTCTTTTAGCAGAAGGATTAGTAGATTTTAATTCAGCTGAAAAAGCTGCTTTTTCTTGTGGCGTTATTAATGTAGAAAGATTGCCTGGAACTACTTTTAATTGTTTTTCTTTTAACATTTCAGCAACAGCATCAGATATTTTTCCAGCTTTTATTAATTTAGCAACTGCTTCGGCATTTGTAATTGAAGCCATTTCATTAAGTTCTTTATTTAACAAATCTATTAATTTCATTATATTCTCCTAATTTCTTTTAAAAGCTTTAACAGCTTGTATATCTAATTTTTCTTTTCTAGCCATTTCTCTAACGGCATTTATATTTTTTTCATCATCATCAAGGAATTTTATTTGATAACCTTGATTTGCATAATCTCTTAATATATTAGCTTTTTTTTCAAAATCGGTTGAACCTTGATAATGTTTGCTATCATCGTTCATTGCATGAACTAAATCTCTAACTAATTTATCTCCAATTAATTGAAGGTCTTTCTTGTCGTTTTTAAATTTTAAAAAAGATCTAATTGATTTAAAAATGACATCCTCCATTCCACGAGCAGTAAGTATTCCTATTTTCCATCCATTTTTAATGTGAATATCCATCATTTTTAAATTTGGAATGATTGGCAACCCTGTAGTGATTGATTGTGCAACCTTTTCTGGATCTCTGAAATCTCTATAGTCATAACATTTTCTAGTTTCAGGAGTAGTTATTTCTTTGGCATATTGTTCAGGAGTTAACGCAACTTCTTTTTCATCAGTTGGAAGTTTTCTATAAATATAAATATTTTGTGCTGTCAATAATGTGTCATCTATATCAAGAAATAAAATTCCTTTTCCATTTTTAGGAGCATTAGCTGCTTCATAAAGTGTTCCTAATATTGTGTTATTAAAATCCATAATTTAATCCTATCTACTAAATTCTTGATCTATAATTCTAGCTAAGAATTTTACATCTCTATCTAGGTCATAACCGAGTCGAGATTCTTTCCAGAACCTTTTAGATGCTCTCATGGCTTTTTCACTTATTGGACCATTCTCTACTTTTTTAGTTTGTTCTATTGGTTTAGAACCTAATTCTTGATTTATAATTCTAGCTAAGAACTTTACATCTCTATCTGGGTCATAATCCCGTGTTCCTTTTTTCCAAAATCTTTTAGAAGCCATCATAGCAACACTAGGATTAGATTTTTCAGATTGCTTCCCATAAGCAATAGTATCATCTATAATTTTAGCTAAAAAATTTACGTCACCTTCTGGGTCATAATCGTGTGGAGATTCTTTCCAAAATCTTTTAGATGCTCTCATGGCTATATCACTAAATGATTCATTCAATTCTAATCCAGATCCTTTTATTATATCTATTAATGTCATAATTTAATCCTCTTATAATATCTTTACTTGTTATCTTGACACTTACATAATGTAAAAATAGGAGTAAAGATATATGTTATACGATTATATATGTGATTCATGTAAAAAAGAGAAAGAAGTAGAGCATAAAATGACAGATACTCCAGATATATTCTGTGAGTGTGGGTCTATTATGAGAAGAAGAATAAGTAAGCCGCATGTTCACTTCAAAGGAGGCGGATTTACTAAATCTTCATTGAATTAAAAGGAGAGATAGTATGGCACAGCCTGATATGACAGAATTGATTGCTGCTTTAACAAAAGCATCAAAAGAAACACCAACAAAAGAAACCAAAAAAGAAAAAGGAACTATTTTCACAGCTAAGAATATTACATTATTAATATTGATTATTGCATTTGGTTTTGGTATTTATGGTTCATTCGAAAAAGCTTTCTTTGTAATGG
>JFJP01027397.1_pt1 | contig 14369 bp, 19 predicted proteins | sample 431651 | NCBI WGS metagenome assembly JFJP01 (sample SAMN02602958, study PRJNA72255) | Microbial mat metagenome, whole genome shotgun sequencing project. | biome: fresh water; feature: sink hole; material: water; isolation source: purple microbial (photo- and chemosynthetic) mats found in... | reverse complement strand
TTTCCTTCATTATTTTTCATTTTTTTTCTTTTATAAATTCCAAAAGCGAAAGACAGAATTTCTCTAATAAAATTGAAAAAAAAACTTTAAATAAAAAAAAAGGATATTTATTCAAAAGATTTAAATTTTCACAAATGTCCGACTTCTCCAAAAAAACCCATCCAATAAAAAAAAATGAACAAAAAAAACCGAATTCCTTGCTATTAGGTTTTCTCGGAGGTTTGGCAGGATGCAATGCAGAACTTGTGACTTTTCCCTTTGATAATTTGAAAACCAGAATGCAAATGAATGGAAAAGAAGGCATGCCAAGCTACAAATCTTTTTTTGATTGTATAGTTCAAACGTATAAAGCCAAAGGTGTTCCTGCCTTTTACAAAGGAGCAAGTGCAGCATTTTTGCGTCAATTGACTTATTCAACTGTTAGAATGTGGGCTTATGAGAATATTAATCAATATTTTTCGGCTGATGTTGAACAGGTTGGATTCTTCAGGAAGTTGTTTGCTGGAGGGTTAGGTGGAGCTGTTGGATGTTTGGTGGGAACTCCCTTTGATATTTTCAAAATAAGGTTGATAAATGATATTTTATCAAAGAAATATACAGGTTTAACTGATTGTTGCATGCAGACAATACAGAAAGATGGCTATATTGGATTATTTAAAGGAATGAATGTAAATATTGTCAGAGCGATTCTGGTTAATGCTGCTGAACTTGCCTTTTATGACAAATCCAAACATTTCTTTACACATTCACCTTATTTCAATTTAGATCAAACTAGTGTAATTACACATTTATTATCCAGTTGTGTTTCGGGCTTTATGGGAGCTCTTTTTAGTAGTCCTGCTGATGTGGTTAAAACGAGATATATGAATCAATTGTCAGGTCAAGAACCTTATAAAGGTGTGATGGATTGTTGCTTAAGACTGATGAAAAATGAAGGGGTTATGGTGTTTTATAGAGGATTCATACCTCTGTATTTGAGAATAGGACCTTGGAATGTCGCTTTCTTTTTAAGTTATGAAAAATATAAATCATATGTTCTTCCACTTGTGTATAAATATTAAAGAAAATGTTATTTTGAGGAACATTATTTTAATTTTAATAAAGGAAAAGAAAAAAAAAAAAAAAAAAAAAAAAAAAAGATGTTAAACTTTGAATGGAACAATTTGAATGATCTTATTCTTTATGCAAACTGCAAAAGGACATCTTTTTTTGAAACTAGCAATTTGTCTATCGCAAATTTGTTAGACCAAGATAATATCCTGGATGATATTAGGCTTCATTTTAACACAGCATCAAATTGGTATGAATTTCTGATAATTATATAAATGAAATTTATTTTATTTCTCCTAAAAAGGTTTCAATCTAACCCGAATCTAACCATTTCGATGATAGATTATATCATAGACCCTCAGACCAAACTTCTTGATGAAAAAACGATGATTAAGTATGAAAGTTGTATTTTTTTTAACCAAAATTTTTTTTTAAAAAGATTTCCTTTTATGGCATCAGAGATATTCTGTTGTGAAATACCAGGAGTTTTAGATCAGTTTTTTAATGAAAACGTTTTTGAGAATGAAAATGAAAGCTCTTCGAATATTTTGGGTATGAAGAAAATCTCATTTTTAATTTTTTTTAAAAATTTTCATAGATATTGAGGATATTTTTAATGAAGAGGAGAATAAAAGCAACAGTGAAGAATATTTGAATCCTATTCATAGATTAGGTTTTCCTTGATTTTTCTCAATAAAATCTATTTTTTAAAAAATACAGATACCTTTTCGAGTGGAAATAAAAAAACGATTGGAAATGTTTTAATGGAGAAATTATTCTCTTTGTTGAAAAAAGATGAAGTATATGAGGAAGCTTCTTTGCTATATTTTAAAAAAATTCTTTATTCTTTACTGAATGTTAAGGGATATGAGGTAATTTTTATATTTTAACTCACGTTTTATCTGAAGCCATTTAATTTTTCTTTTAGACAATTAATTTTATTTACCATAATGAAGACATTCTGAATGGTTTGTTGATAAATATTTCAGCTAATCAAATCGTCGCAGAAATCACCTGTAGAATTCTTATTATTGACTGTTGCTATAGTTATATGAATACTGATTTATTTTTAGTAATTTTTTTAGTTTTTAAGTTATTTATGAAAATTATTTTATTTTTAGGAAAAAAGAATCAATATAATTTTTCAAATTTTTGAGAGAATTCAAAGAGCTAGTTTAAGTTTCACACATGAAGAACTTGAGAACTATATCTACATATTGACAGAAATTCTGAGGAATTATATGAAAGGGAACTATGGAAAAGAATTGACGCTTTCAATCTTGGACAATCGAAACCTAGAAATAATATTTGAATTAATGGAAACAAATGATGATGAGGTTCTCAAAAACATTTCATATTTATTACATGAAATTTTATCCTTCAAACTGAACGATATGAACACAATTAATATTTCAAATGAAAATGAGAACAATTCCAACAATTACCTTGTTGTTTTATTGGAAAAAAAGCTCAGTACTATTATAGAAAAAATTTTTGATGAAGAATATTTCAAAAATTCAACAAAAACAACATTTGGAAGAAGTGTGAAGATTTTTGGTTTGGGAAGAATGAAATTATTAGAATGTTTCCTGCTGTTTTTAAAATTACAAAACGAAGAATCTATTAATGATTTTGAATTTTACAAGTTCTTCGACAAAATTTTAGTACGTTTTATTTAATTTTTAGTTATAAAGCTCAATTTTAAATTAAAGAATTTGTTTGAACAATACCCACACAACAATATATTGCATAATCTCATATATTCTATTTTAGAGAATGTAATTTTGATGAATTCTTCAAAGTTGAACTATATGGTTGATTTTTATTTATAAATATATTATTATATTATAATTATAATTAGTTGTTTGAGGAAGCAAAATTAATTGAATTTCTTATAGAGAATCTTACATTTTTCGATCCAAAAAGCAAGATGAATAAAAATGAGAAAAGCTACATAGGACATTTGGTGAATTTAGCCAATTTATTGAATTATGACGGAAAATTTAACGGATCTATTTTTGATCTTGTAAAATATTTGACAAAAAATGAGGAATGGCAGGATTTCATCACATTAAAACTTAGCAAAATTAATGAAATATGCGAATGTGAATTGGGTGGATTTAACCCTAGGAAACAAAAAAAGGCCAATCCATATTTAGCTCAAAAAGAGGAAATAGACGATTTCGATCTTTTATTCATTGAGAACCAAAAAACAAATGAAAAAGAAAGTTTTCAAATTTACGAAAATGAATTAAATGAAATTAGTGAGCCTCAAAATAATAATATAAATAATGAAGAAATTCAGAATTTTTTCATGAAGTATGAGGAAGAAAAACAAGAGAAAACTGATATAGAAGAAGAATATAATCTCATGGTTCAAAAGATCTCCTCAATGAATTTGAATGAGTGAAATATATAGAAAATTCATTTTCTTTTAATCTTTTTTTTTTGAATTGTTTTCTTTTGGAAAAATTTTTCATAATAAATGAATATTGCGTTTTGCTATATATATTTGAATTTCTCAATTTAATAATTAAAAATATGAAGTTTCTTTCATTTTTCATTTTATTTTATTTTTGTTAAAAAAAGAGAATCCATCCCAAAATCCTAAATTTCTCTATCTTTTCTTATCATTTTTCTTCTTTTTAGGATCATCATCGGTTTGTGGGTTATTTTTCTTATCTCTTCGTTCTTTCAATCCAGTTGCATCCTCAGTAAACGACTATTTCAAAACAATTTTTTTTTCTTTAATAATAACATCAATCAAGATTACAATATATTTGTTGTAAATGTCTGAAGAAAAAAAAAAAAAAAAAAAAAATCCTCAAAACCTGCACTTTTCTTCTTTCTGTGATAACTTTCTCTATAGCCATTTTAAACTAATATCCATAAAAATTAAAAAAAGGAAGAGTTGATTGATTGTTACGCTGCCAGCTGAATATCCTTCACTGATATGAGCAATTGTGCTTAAAGAAAAATTATCTGGTAAAGTAATCCCCTTTTGTTCAATCAAAGTTTTAAACAAATGCTTTCTAGTTCCATAATTTGGAAATGGGAAATAAAATTTCTTATCGTAAAACGCTTTCGCTTCTTTCATATTAAGATCATAAGGTTTATTTGTGCAACCTATTATTCAATAATTATTTTTAAAAATATTCTCCATAAAAATCTTTATTCAAATAATTGTTTTTACCTATAATAACAATTCTATCTTCTTTAGGAACCAAATATTTGTTCTTATAATCAGAAAATAGCTTTTTGATTCTTGAAGCAGCAACACCACCTCCAGCTTTTTTTTTTTGCCCCCAGGATGTATGAGTTCACATTCATCTACATAAATGATTGCAGGTTGAAAGTTCCTTGCTACAACATATGTCATCGCGATCAATTTCTTTGTAGATTCTTTATCCATATATTTTCCTTCTAAGTTTGAGGGTGAAAGATCCAAAACTATTGCGTCGCATTCATGAGCAAGAGCTCGAACCATCAAAGTTTTTCCTGTTCCTGAAGGACCGTAAAATAAAAAGGAAACCTTATTTCTTGCATCTAACTTGTTTCGAACAAATAAACTTCCTAAGGGCATGCCAATTAATTCTTTGATATTCTGTGAAGATTTCAAACATATTTAGAAATTTAAGGTATAATAATAATAAAAACTTGACGAATTTGACAATAAGAAGGATCAGGCATTCTTTTCATCTGTTTCTCATATATACAGCCTAAATTATCTGTTGCACCAATTAAATCATCAATGTGAGCAGGAGCCAATTTTTTCACAATTCCAGCTTCTATTAACTTTTTTATAAACGATTTATATTTTTAATTTCTGAAGCTTAAATAAAGAACTTCTCCCAATAAATCTCTGGGATCTTTTTTGTTCACAGCAAGTAAACCGGGCAATTTAAGCTGCTTATTTTTCGTTCCTTTGATTTTTTTTTTTGCATTCTTAACTTTAGTTGTTCTTAAATTGTCCAAATAAATCATAATCATCTCATCAACAACTTTTTTAATCTTTTGTTTAAAAATTATTATTTTTGTAAAAAAATCGATCAAAATCAAATGAACCTCTTCTTCAACTTCTGGCCTGACCTTCTCTTTTGCATAATCAATTTCATGCTTTTGATCGAAATTTTTCATAAAATCTTTCTGAGCCCAATCTTTTGTATATTTTTCGATGCTTTAAATATATTTTAAATTTTCTTGTGTTTTATTTTATATTCATTACTTTTCTTGTATTTTATAAACAGTTTCTGTTGGTCCAGTTTTTCCTCTAGACTCCATAAATTCTTCAAGCTTTATTCAATAATGAGAATATGTCTCTATAAAAATCAAACCTCGGTTTTTTTTTGTGGTTTCCCTTTTCCTGCTTTTTTTTGATCTTTTTTCTTCTTTTCTTCTTTGGCTTTAGTTTCTTCCTCAATTCTTTTTGCTTCCTCTGTTCCAAAAAAAAAATGATTAATTTGAAAATTAAAATTAAAAAATCTTTAATAATTATGATAATTTAGAGTATTTTTCACGTTGTTCAGGTGTCAAAGGCATCATCACATCATTTTTCTCATAAAACTCTTCAATACTCGCTGGTAGTTTTTGAAAATCATTCATATCCCTATATTTTTCAATCCAAGCTCTTCTTTTTTGCAGCATATCCTCCTTTATATCAGGTCCCTCGTTTTTTTTGATGAGTTGTTTTTGTCTTTTCAATTCGTCTTGATATTCTTTCTCATGTTCACCTTTGATGTATTTCATCTCTTGTCGTGTCTTCAAACTTTTATTATTCTCTTCTTTATAAAGCGGGTCATCATCCAATTTTTTCATGCCAAGAAATTCAAATTCGTCTTGTCTTAATCTATCAACGAATTCTCTTGATTTATAGCCTCTATAATATTTTTGAACAACCAAAATAGCTTCTTCTCTTGTATTATCTTCCGAAATTTCGCTATTTTGTTGTAACTGCTTCTTCTTTTTCAATTCTTCTTTTTTCTTGTATTTAAATTTCAATGCCCATTCAATCCCTTGTCTCCCTCTTTCATTCTTTTGAATTATTCTTATCGCAGTTTCGAGATTGGCTTCCAGCACGAATTTATCCTCTAAAACTTCTTCTTCAGGCAATGAACTTTCGTGAAATTGCACCAATAATTTGTCTATTGCTTGATTTCTTTCTTCACGTTTTTTGTTTGGGTCATCTTCTCGGAAATAATGAGGTAAAGGAAATTCTAGATTATTTGGCAAAAGTTTCAAATCCATTAACAATTCATCAAGATTGATGAAATCTGATTGAACTTGATCATGATGAGTATTATGTTTTACCATATCCTTTTTTCAAAAAATTATAAAAAAATTCAGGGTTTATTTTACGTTTTTGAGCTCAACAATACGGATCATTGTGTTTTCGAGCATTTCTTTTAAAAGAGTTCTCTTTTGTGGATGGACCAATTGATCATAACATTCTTCTAATTTTTTATAAGAATTTATATATTTGACATAGAGATTCGCATAGTGCAAGAATGTCTCATATTCAGTATATTTGTGTGCTATCTTTGTTAAAAATTTGACTATTAAAAAAAATATTAAATTTTACCCCAAGACCTCCTTCGTTTTTATCCAATGGCATATTTTCAATCTGAATGTTTTCAGTTAAATCATTTATGGCTTCTTTCCATCGCAAATCATAATATCTAAAAAGATGCAAAAATTAGAAATGAAAAAAGAGGAAATTTATACTGGTTTGACATTAGATTTTCTTGTTTATTTTTATTTTATTTATTAGTTTTTGGATTTTTTCTTCATCGAAATGAAATAGTTTCATTTTTTTTCTTTTAAAACAATTTTTTTATTGACAAAAATAAAAAAAAATTAATTTAATTTTTTTTTTAATAAAATGAAAACCTTTTTTTTTTAAAAAAAGAATCATATGAACTTCTCCCTTTAAATTTTTTTCTATCAACATTTTCTATAAAAAAAAATTTCATTAAAATAAAAAACGATTTTTAATGTTTTGAAAAAAATTATTTCAAAAAATAATCAATTTTAACAGAAAAATTGCTAACAACTTTCTTCATCGAAATGGAAAATTATCAACCCAACCTGCTAGAACACGATCGCACTCCCTACTCCTCTCCTCTTCTTTCAGAGCATTCTAATCCTGAGATAGAATACATGACTCAAAAATACCCGAAACCTCAACAAAACGTTCGAGAAGAAAAAATTCATAAAGGAACAAAACGAATTCTGAAAAATGTTCGAATGAGATCTGATGGAAGCAAATTAGCTCAAAAAACCGAGAAAAGTAAGAGTTTAAAAGGTGTTAATAAAGAAAATTCAATGAAGTCTTTGCCTAAGCCAAAAGCTACTTTGAAGACCAAAGAAACTAAAAGAGATCCAAACAATAAAAATGAGAAAAAGAGTGAACTGAAGGATTATTTATTGGATTTAGAAGATAAGATAGAGAAACAGCATAAAAAAATCAAGAATATAAAAACCAATTTAGAAGAAAGAAAGAACAATTTCCAAGAATATAGCAAAAACTTGAAAGATTCCAAAAAATTGGAGAAATTAATTGAAACTTTAGAGAATGAAAAACAACGTTTCGAGAAAAATGAAATCAATTTAATAAAAAATCTATCAGATCAACAAAAACTAACAAAAGAAGCTTTGAACAAATTGTATCACTATCAAGAAGAAGGCCTAAAGGAAAAAGATCGGTTCAAAGATTATTATGAAATGCAATTAAAAGAGAAACTCGAGAAAATGGAGGATAAATATAGGAGGAAAATCAAAGCTTTGAAGAAAAATAACCATGATTTGCTTTTGATGAATAAAAACCAAGAAAACAAAGAAGAGGGTTTGATAAAAAGTTATGGAGTTGAGATAAATAATTTGAAAAATCAATTGAATTTGCAAATCAACGAAAATGAAAACATGAGAAAAGAGAATTTCGCTTTGAAAAACGAGATTAAAGAAAGAAGAGAAAAGGTTGAAATGGATTTAAATCAGTTGAAAACAAAAATGCTTTCAGATAATGAAGTTTTAATCAGAGAAAACGAAGAAAAAGTGTTTTTAAAGCAGAAAATACAGACTTTGAACAAAGAATTAGAGATAAAAGAAAAAAAAACAAAAGAAAATGAAGAGTTTTACAAGCATGAAATGGATAAATTAGAGGAAAAAATAGCACTTTTTCAGGAGAAATTCTATCAATCTCATGAAAATAAAGCAAAAATTGAAGAACTTCATGATTTATTAAGAAAAAAAGAAAGTGAATGCAATTTATATAAAAACCTCTCCCAGGAAAAGCCTTTACAAAAGGCTCCTATCCAAACGAATCAGAAACAGCAATGGTCTAAGATTTATAATGAATTACTGGATGAGATCAAGGGCTTGAAAGTTGAAATAGATCAATTGGGGTCTGAAAACAAAAAACTTTTATCTTCTGTTTCTAATAATCGTTTTGCTTCGGAAAGCCAGAAGAATCTATCCACAAATCGGGTTCAATTTTAATTTAATTTATTCATATTTTCTTTAAAAATATTCAAAACCGTTTTATTTTTAAAGAAAAATAATTTTGATCATTATATTTTTAAAAAAATAATATTTTAACAGAAAAATTAAAAAAAAAAATTAAATAAAACCGAAACAAATTAAATGATTTATTTATCTCTTCATCAATAATTTTTCTTAAATTAAAACAAAAACTCAAACTTTGTAAATAAAAATGTCATCTGATCAAAATTTCATTGAAGAGGATAGCACTCGTGGAGAGCCGATTACCTTCGGCTCGACTATTTCCCTCGAATTACACACACAAAAGAATTTCTTTCTGCATAGTGAAGGGTTCATTCTATCGAAGCTTGCTTTAAAATCATTTGTCGAAGAGCCAAAAGGAAAGATAAACGATTTCAATTATTGCAATTTCAAAATCGTGCCGTTTTCAACTTCTTCTAATTTTAAAACTCAAATCTCATTGAAAACCAATTTAATCGAGAAAATTCCTGAGTTTCATGGGAAAAGTAAAAGAAATTATAAGTTTTTATTTTACTTTTTCGGATTTTTAGATCTAGAAACCAGAAGAAAAGACATCACTGAATATAAGCAAAACCTGGAGAATGAATTCTTAACGAATTTGACTTTGATGCACAAATTAAGAGGCAGTCCAGTGCTTTTCTTCACTTCCATCTTTCAATTGGCGCATGCAGTTTCTTACAAGTTTCTGAGTTTGAACGACGAAGATGAAAAAAACTTATTGTTGATCATATTTTTTATTATTTTTTTAAAATTTGAAAGCTGTTTTAAAGCTTTGAATTAGTGGACTACCCCCATGAAAACAGCTTCTTTAAATTTTACCCTTGTCTCAAGCTTCAAAAGCAAAGAAACAACATGGTTTTTAGTGATGATTTAGTCTCGATAAGCTCCACGAAATTGATTTGTAATAGATATCCCTATATTTATACACCTTGGATCGAACAAAAACTTTTATGTATTTATTTTACTTGCCAATATAATTTATTCTGATTTGAAAAAAATAGTCAATCTGGCTGAAATTGAAAAAAAAGAATTCGATGATGTCATGGATAAGGATAATGAAGATAATACAGTCATAGGCAACATTGAAAGACATACAACCTGGATGTTTGACTTTATTTTTGATTTCTTTTATTAAAAAACTAATGCTTTAAATTGTTGTTATATATAGTCTTAAACTCTTTTCTTCTGATGAATTGATCCCTTATTCCAAAAATTTCTTGCTCGAACATGATGCTTTATGCTTGATTCTTTCTGAAAAAAAGGTAATTAATAATAATAAATACATTTGGAGTACAAGATCACTTAAAAAACTAATGAAATTTAATAGTTTTGTTTATCAGGAGTTAAAAATCATGATCTTTATGAACAGAAATTCGATAGAATCTCAATGACAGCAGGAATTAATAGCAATCTTTTGGATATAGAACAAAACACTGCAAGACATAAATCGAGTTCAGTAGATAGCGGCTTTAAAAACCTAAATATTTCTCATTCTTTTAATGATATCCCCGAAAATGCAAATAAAGAGGTTAAGGATATTGTTTTAGAGTTCTACGATTTGAAAAATCAAAAATCTTCGTTCCAATTACAAAGCACTTGTTTATGGAAAATTGAAGGTCAGAATGCCCAAAAAGGTGGCATCGTTCAATGGGATATTCCTTATAGATTAAGACATTTCACTTCTGGAAAATATCTTCGGGTTCATGAAAAATCCAATATCGAAGAGTTTAATAAAGTAAATCATTGATTAAATTTAATTTTTTGGGTTTATATTTGATTTATATATTTATATTTTTTTAGAAATTTTCACTAGAACTTTCAAATGTTTTGGATGATTTCACATTGTTTTATTTCGTGCCTTTCGAGAATCTTCTTTTGACTCAAGATTATAAGAAATATGTTAGCAAGGACGCGTTTTTAAAAATCCAAAATATGAGAACAGGTTTGTGGATTTCTTTCAATGAAAATTTTGAAAATACTTCTTTGATAAAAGATTTATTTTCAAGTTCGCAAGTTTCTTTAACTGGGATTGGTATTTTTTTTAAAAATCAACAAAGGTTTCAATAAATAAAAAAAATTAGATTTAGACATCAACACTTTTAAAATAAGAAGAGCCGATTATAATGAGATTTGGGAAATAAGTTTTCTTTTGCAAGTTTTGCCTTTATTTAATATGTTTTTGAACTCAAACTCACTAAAAAGCAACGTAAAATAAATTTTCTGAAAAGAAAAAAAAAATTATAAAAAAAAAAGGTGAATGATGGAAAATCAATGTATTTCACAAAAATCACTGAATTTTTTCCTCAAATGACCCACACTTTAGATAATCTTATTAAATTCGTGAGAAATTTGATTCATTCAAACATCTCAATCTTCGAAGAATTCGGTAAACTCAGTTACATTAGACAAACGGTTTTTTCTATATTCTATATAAAAAATGATTATATATATAATGAAATACTGTATAGATTTTAAGAGAACAAGAGATTCTTGGGATGATTTGTTGGATGCTTTATAAAGTATTTCCGACAGAAGATGAAATAAGAAAGCATCCATTAGATAGAGTTAATCTTGAATTCATTGTCGATGCAAAGACATTATACTTTGAAAAGTTCATGAATCCTTTAGGAACCTCTCAAAACAAAAACCTTCAGAGAATGGAAGAAAGCCTCATAAAAAAGAAAATTCATTTATCAAATAATTTGTATAAATTGATCAAATTTTGTTGTCAGAATAATGAAGAAAACCAAAATTATTTTTTGAAATTCCTGGGTTTTTATTCTAATCATATAGGCCATGGAGTGTTTGTAAGTGCTGCGTTAGAGGCTTGTTTAGGATCAAATGAAAAGATATTGAAGAATTTAAGTAATTATAATGCAAATATGCTGGAAGCTGGTGAGGACCCCGACTCAAAGAAATCTAAATCATTTGTGACGAATATTTTATACAAATTTAAGAAGTTTCAAAGATATGAAAAATGCGATATTTTGAAGCTTTTATCTAAGTTTTGTTCAGTTGATGATGAAAATTCCATTTATAAGAATCAAGAGATAATTTTCCAGGCATTACACAAGGATGAGGATCTATATTATCAAGTTTTTATGAAGATTTATTCATCGAATAGTCTTTTGGATCAAAAGATTTATGTGGAATTGATAGGAGCCAATAAAGCTGATAAGATTAATGCATTTTCTATTGAGGATATTCTGATTTCAGAAAAAAAGCCAATTTCTGAAAAAGAAATCGAATATTTAAAGCAACAGCTCATTTTATTTTCCAATCTTTGTTTAGAAAGAAATTTCACATGCATTGAATATTTCGGAAAGTTATTACCATTAAAACTTCTTATTAAATACACTTTAACATTAAACAATGAATATTCCATTCAATTTCGAGCTTGTTTTTGCCAGCTTATACAAAACATTTACATTGATAAAGAACCTAGAACCATTCTTATGATGCCAAATCTTGTGAGGAAGCTGGAATTGAAAAAAAAATCAGAAAAAGTTCAGACCTTTAAAAATCCTTTCACTATGTTCAGAAAAAGGACGGATTCAGCGAAGAAGGTACTGAATGAAAATTTGGAAAGTTCACCGTCAATAACGAAAGAAGAAAAAAAACAATTGTTAATGATTGATTCTCCAGCAATAGCACTTGGTAAATTATTTAAAGTATATATTTTTTATTAAAAATTGTGCTTTGGTTCTAATATTTATTCAAATAAAAAAAAAATTGTATTTAAAATGAATTTAATTACATTTTATAAATAATATATATAAATTTTGTCATATAATAGAATAAAATTTACTTTAATTTTTTAAATTAGATAATAATGATAAAGATAACAAAAAAATTAATGAGAGTGAGATTGCATTGTTAGAAGAACTAAAGAAAGAATTGATCATTTATTTAGAACAAAAACAAAAAGAATTGCAGAATTTTGAGAAATCTTCCAAAGTGTATAACGTTTTAACATTAGAAGTCATTAAAGTGATCTTAATGATGATGAAATTTGGTCTTTTCAACACCAAAACTGATGAAAACATAGATGATTTTGTTCTGAAGCAAAGCAGTTCTCCTTTAGGTCGAATGACATTGAAAAGCCCTTTAAAGTTCAATCTTTTCGGTTCAAGCGCAATTGTTGAGAAAACTGAAATAGAAAAAGTCGTTCAATATTTGGCAGTCATTCTTGAATATGATGAGGCTTATTTCGATGCATTAAAGGATTTGGAGATTAAGCGAAGTAAATCTATCTTTATTTAAATTTTCTACTTGTTAAAATTTAAATCAATTTTTAAATTTAATATAAATTTATTAAATTTGGGTAATGCTTTCAATAAAAAACTGCTGGAAAACGGTTTCAGTGAAATAAAGAATCTTGGCAAAAATTTTCAAGGAATGCTCTCTGGCAAAAAGGAAAAAGAGAGTAAAAGCAAGGTTAAATTCGCGACTGCTGAGAAAGAAACCAACAGAAATTTGGACCCTTTATTTGAGAAAATTAATTGTTTAAAGCGAATATTGGCTAATTTTTCAAATAAAACCTATACCTATAAGCAAGAGGATGAAAATAATAAGAATTATGATGTAGCCATTAAGATAAAAGTATGTGAATTGTTCAATTTTCTGATGGATATGCTCGAGGATTATCATATAGATAATTTGATGGAATATTTCCGTTATAATTTCATTGAGAAATTCAAGGATGCAAAAGAAGAATTCATTAATGAAGAAACTAATTTTGATGAATTCTTGCAATTATTACCAGAAAATGCAGTTGAAGTAGGAGAAAAAATTGTGAAAAGTGGCAAGTTTAAGAATTTTACACAAGGAGAAGAGTTTAAATTCTTCGATGAAATTTTAGAAAGACCTTTTATGGAGATTTTATTGTTAAGCTTTTACTTTTCTGATGATTCAAAACTACAAAACTCCATTATGGGGTTGGTTTATAGATCTTCAAATCAAAAGCTCTCGTTCTTTAATATGATCAATAAATTGGAAATTCTCTTCAGTAAAGAACAAATCGATGTCTATGAGAGTTTTAATCATTTGGTTCAGAAATTAAATCTTTTGATTTCTAATAGTCAAGTAATTTTATATTTTTAATTGAATTCTATTGATTAATTTCATTATTATATGATTTTCAATTAAAAAAAGACTTGGATACAAATAACTGAATCTGAAAAAGATGAGATATTCCTTTTAAAGATGGAAAAAACAGTAAAAAAATTGAGCAAAATTGAAAGTTTATTCAAAACTAGCATAAAAGATTTGTAAAATCTTTATTTTTAAATAAAATTTTATTCTTTCTTTCCAAAAAAGGGAGTTTTTAGCAACCAAACAAAGTATTTTCAAGAACACTGGAGGTATCAAGATAATAGTTACTTTAATTGAAATAATTGAATTGAATATCGACCCTTATGTTAACCTGATATTCGAAGAAAATTTCACAAATTTCACTGATAAAAGCATGTTTCGAACATCTGATTTAAGATTTTCTAAGTTGAGTGGTCAAAAAATAAACACTTCCTTAGTTTATTCAATGTTTAAAATCAGTCAATTATGTTATTCAATTCTTGGTTTCTCCTGTCAATGTAACGCTAAATATCAAGAGTAATTTCATATTTCATTTAAATGTTGAAATAAATTCCTATATTTTATCATGCTAGATATCTGTTTCGACACTTACATCATCCCTTTAAAAGCAATTTTCATAAAAAATTCAATGTGAATCAATTGGATTTTTTCTCGAAACTTCTGGACAAAAATTTGGATTTAAAGAACAAAGTCACGACTGAAGAATT
>JFJP01039140.1_pt1 | contig 14371 bp, 12 predicted proteins | sample 431651 | NCBI WGS metagenome assembly JFJP01 (sample SAMN02602958, study PRJNA72255) | Microbial mat metagenome, whole genome shotgun sequencing project. | biome: fresh water; feature: sink hole; material: water; isolation source: purple microbial (photo- and chemosynthetic) mats found in... | reverse complement strand
AAACCATTTGATTTTCAAGAGAATAAAAACGGAAACCAAAGTTTTAGATGGATTAAAATAAATAATTTAAATGAAGCTGAAATTACTTTTCCAATTGATAAATTTGTAGCGGGAAAATTAAAGCAACTTTTTTTATGAAAATTACAATTCTGGGACCAGCACATCCTTACAGAGGAGGCATTGCTGCATTAAATGAGCGATTAGCCAGACAACTCGTTGATGAAGGGAACGAAGTAAATATTATTTCGTTTACTGTGCAGTACCCTAAATTTTTATTCCCCGGTAAAACCCAGTTTTCCGAACAAAAAACCACTTTCAATTTTCCAATAACACGAGAAATTAATTCTGTAAGTCCATTCAACTGGCTAAAAACCGGTTGGAAAATTAAAATTTCGCGACCCGATTTATTGATTGTAAGATTTTGGATGCCTTTTATGGGGATGAGTTTAGGTTCAATTTGCAGAATAGTAAAATTGAACCAGCACACAAAAATTATTTCGATTGCCGACAATATCATTCCTCACGAAAAAAGACCGGGAGATAAACTTCTTTGCCGGTATTTTATTGGCAGCATCGATGGATTTATAACCATGTCGGGCAGTGTTTTAAACGATTTAGGGAAATTCAGATATAAAAAACCGAAAATTCTTACACCTCACCCTATTTACGACCATTACGGAGCAGTTGAACCAAGGGAAAAAGCGCTTATTAACTTAAACCTTTCAAAAGAAGACCGTTACATTTTGTTTTTTGGTTTTATACGTGATTATAAAGGATTGGATCTTTTGTTGAAAGCATTTTCAAATCCTTATTTCAAACCAAACAGAATTAAACTGATTGTTGCCGGTGAGTTTTATGCCGATGAAACAAAATATCTTGAACTAATTAAGGAACTAAACCTTGAAGATGATGTAATTTTAAGAACAAGTTACATCTCGAATACCGAAGTGCAGCATTATTTTAACGGAGCCGATATTGTTGCACAACCTTACAAATCGGCCACACAAAGCGGAGTCACTCAAATTGGATATCATTTTAATAAACCAATGCTGGTTACCAATGTTGGCGGATTGGCTGAAATTATTCCGCACATGCAGGTGGGTTATGTTGTTGAGCCGAATTCAGAGGAAATTGCAAAAGCTTTGATTGATTTCTTCGAAAATAAAAGGATTGAAGATTTTACCAATAATATTCTGAAAGAAAAGGAACGCTTCAGTTGGGACAAAATGACCAACTCCCTTATGAAACTTGCCAGCCAGATTAAGAAAAGAAAGTGAAATTTTAAATTAAAAAAAGTGCAGCATTTTACACCAGCAGAAATAAGGTATATCGAAGATTGCTATGAAGACTTTTTAAAAGAGCTTCGAAATAAATTCGATGAAGAGCGGCTTGCCCGGATTGAAAAGGCATTCCGCTTCTCCAATGCTGCGCACAATGGAATCAGACGCAGATCGGGCGAACCCTATATAATTCACCCAATTGCTGTTGCAAAAATTGTTGCCAAAGATATTGGACTGGGTGCAACCTCGATTGTAGCAGCAATTTTGCACGATGTTGTTGAAGACACAGAGTACAGGCTTTCGGACATAGAAAATATGTTTGGCGAAAAAGTAGCCAAAATTGTTGATGGTCTGACAAAACTTTCGGGTGATTTCGATTCGCGACAGGCATTAACCCTCAAGAAAATGTTGATGACATTGTCGGAAGATGTGCGGGTGATTCTTATAAAAATTGCCGACCGCCTGCACAATATGCAAACCCTGGATTCGATGCCGCCAAATAAAAAACTTAAAGTTGCCGGCGAAACGCTTTTCCTTTATGTACCACTTGCACAACGATTAGGATTATATACAATTAAAACCGAACTCGAAGAACTTAGTTTTAAATACAAACACCCCGAAGAATTTAATCAAATAACATACTTCCTTCATAATCAGGAAGAAAAACGCAATTATCTAATCCACGAGTTCATAAAGCCAATTAAAGAAAAACTTGTTGAAGAACAATTTGAATGTGAAGTCACCCACCGGTTAAAATCGAGTTACTCAATTTGGCAAAAGATGCAGAAGAAAGGAGTCAGTTTTAACGAAATCTACGATATTCTTGCCATACGTATAGTAATTAAACCCAACCCCGATATTTCGGAAAAAAGACAATGTTTTGATGTTTTATCGATAGTAACCGACATTTATAAACCAAAACCCGACCGGATTCGCGACTGGATAAATTTACCAAAAGTAAATGGGTACGAATCGCTGCATGTTACAGTTATGGGGCCACAGGGAAAATGGGTTGAAGTTCAGATAAGAACCGAACGAATGGATGAAATTGCCAACCGGGGATTTGCATCTCACTACCGGTACAAAGACATAGCTACTTTTGAAAACGAACTGGAAACATGGATTGAAAGAATTCGCGACCACCTGAAAAATCCCGATGCTGACGCATTTGAATTTTTAGACGATTTTAAACTTAATTTATACGGAACCGATATTAACGTATTTACTCCTAAGGGAGATATGATTTCGATGCCCCAGGGTTCCACAATAATCGACTTTGCCTACGAAATACACAGCGATTTGGGGAATAAGTGTATTGGAGCTAAAATAAATATGAAGCTGGTTCCAATCAGCCATGTCCTTCAAAATGGCGACCAAATAGAAATTTTAACTTCAAAAAATCAAACTCCAAAACTTGAATGGTTGAAATTTACAACTTCACCAAAAGCACGCGGAAAAATTAAAGATGTTTTTAAACTCGAAAAAAACAATCACATCGAAAAAGGAAGAGTTATTGTTGAAGATGCTGTTTTTAAAGCTGGAGTGCCATTAACATGGAACAATTTAAAAAAAATAGTAGGTCATTATAACCTTAACAATAAAGATCAGTTGTATTCAGAAGTTGGAATGGGATTTATTGAACTTAAAGATTTAAATGAAATTCTTGTCCGCAAATCAGAAAACAAATTAATTAAATACTGGAATATCACCTTTGGAAATAAAAAACGTGATGGTCTATTTAATTTGGAAGAATCAGAAGAGCAAACAAATAAAAAAACAAAAAACAAAATAGACCGTAAAATACCTTTCGTATTGAAGGAAAATCAGGACAATGTTACATTTTCGCTGGCCAAATGTTGCAATCCAATACCCGGTGATAAGGTTTTGGGATATTTGAGTACTGATGATCATGTTAATATCCATAAAACAGAATGCCCGGTTTTAGCCAAATATCTTTCGAACCAGGGTGAAAAAATAGTAACTGCCGAATGGACAAAATTCAAAAAACAATCGTACTTAACCCGCTTGCTTCTTGAGGGTTTCGACAGGCTGGGGATTGTTAATCAGGTCACGAACATCATCTCGAATGAAAATAACATTAACATGCGCTCGGTTCAGTTCGATACCAACGATGGTATTTTTAAAGGCGAACTATTTTTATACATTCACAATACCGACGACTTAAACAACCTGATCTCCCAACTCAAAAAAATTAAAGGCATTGAAAATGTTTCGCGTATAAAAAACCTCAACGATTAATTTTTAATCATTCTAAAGAATATCAAAAATAAATTTTATTTTTACGTACTATTTTAAATTGGTTTAAATATGAATAGCCATAAAACCAGGGATACCGTTAAAAATATGTTTACCGAATATCTGGAAAAAAATGGACATCGCAAAACCCCGGAAAGGTTTGCGATCCTTGAAGAAATATATTATCGCGAAGGTCACTTTGATATTGAATCATTGTATATTTCGATGAAAAATAACAATTACAGAGTGAGCAGGGCAACTTTGTACAATACAATCGATTTACTTCTCGATTGCAAACTTGTAGTTAAACACCAATTTGGGAAAAACATTGCCCAGTTCGAAAAAGCCTTTGCAACAATGCAACACGACCATTTAATTGATATTACAAATGGAAAAGTTGTTGAATTTTTCGATCAGCGAATCCGGGAAATCATTGAAGATGCCTGTTTAAAAAACAATTTTAAACTATCTCATCACACTTTGTACATTTACGGAGAAAATATAAAATAAGTATTCCTGTTAATCTTAATATTTTTTAAACCCATATATTACAGCATATATTTTTTCGCCTGTAAATAAAAAATATTTATACTTTTAACCGCTTAAACAATAAGCCGTGAAAATTTTATCTTTTACGATTAATTTTTCACGGTTTTGTGTGTAAAATAATAATTAAAAAATCAATGAAAGTAGATGTTTTACTCGGCCTTCAATGGGGCGACGAAGGAAAAGGGAAGGTTGTTGATGTGCTAACTCCAAAATACGATGTAATTACACGCTTTCAGGGCGGGCCAAATGCAGGGCACACTTTGGAATTCAACAACATTAAACATGTGTTGCATACAATTCCATCTGGTATTTTCCGCGATAATAAAATAAACATCATTGGAAATGGCGTGGTAATCGATCCTATTGTTTTTCAAAAAGAAATCGAATCGCTCAAAAAAATCGGAATTGACATTTCAAAAAATCTTTACATTTCGAAAAAAGCACACATGATTTTACCAACCCACCGGTTGTTGGATGCTGCCTCCGAATCAAAAAAAGGTGAATCAAAAATTGGCTCCACACTCAAAGGAATCGGGCCAACTTATAAGGATAAAATTGGTCGCGAGGGTCTGCGGGTTGGCGATTTGCTGCATGATTTTGATGAAAAATACAAATCAAGAACTGAAAATCACAAATTACTCCTGAAAGATTTCTTTCATTTCGATTTTCAACAAATACTTGACGACTGCGAAAAAGATTGGTTTGAAGGAATTCAACTTCTCAAAACGTTCAATATTGTTGATACTGAACACATGATTAACCAACTTCTGATCGATAATAAATCGATTTTGGCGGAAGGCGCGCAGGGAACCTTACTTGACATTGATTTTGGTTCGTACCCATTTGTTACAAGTTCGAACACCATTTGTGCCGGCGCTTGTACCGGACTGGGCATAGCTCCCAATAAAATAGGTGATGTTTTAGGCATTTTTAAAGCTTATTGTACTCGGGTTGGAATGGGACCGTTCCCTACCGAACTCCTGAATGAAACCGGCGACAGTTTGCGTAAAGCAGGAAACGAATACGGCTCAACAACCGGAAGACCACGAAGATGTGGCTGGCTCGATTTGGTAGCCTTAAAATATTCGGTAATGCTAAACGGTGTATCTCAGCTAATCATGATGAAAGCTGATGTTTTGGATCAGTTCGAATCAATAAAAATATGTGTCGCTTACGAAATTGATGGCGAAACAACCGAACATTTTCCATTTGAATTAAACGACGATGTTATACCTGTATATGTTGAACTTCCGGGTTGGCAGACCGATTTGACTAAAATTAAAGACCAAAACGAATTTCCTGAAGAATTTAACAACTACATTAATTTCATTGAAGACGAGATGGGAATTCCGATTACAATTGCTTCGGTTGGTCCAAACCGCGAGCAAACCATTTTGCTTGATTCTTTTAATTAAAAAACAAGGCAGGGAAATATTTCCCTGCCTTGTTTTTTTACATTCAAACTACTTTAAATGTTGAGCACTAACTAAAATTACCAGCTTCCGCCTGCGCCACCGCCGCCAAAGCTTCCGCCGCCGAAACCACCGAAACCACCGCTTCCCGATGAAAAATTACCAAAAGATCCACCCGAACCGCGACCGCCTGACAACATTCCCATGGCCAGCCAAAATGGAAGACTTTTACCGGGAGAATAAAACCTTTTACTACGCCCACGCATCATGAATACAAATACCAAAATAAAAATAATAATAGCTGGAATAAAACCACCCTCTTTGGTTTGTTTGCGCTGCTGCTGGTAATTCTCTGCTGTATATTCCCCACTTGTAATTTCCATAATTACCTGCACTCCACTGGCAATTCCCTTGTAATAATTATTCTCCTTAAAATAAGGAATCATTTCATAATCAATAACCGTCGAATTTACAATTGCATCGGGCAGCACTCCTTCCAATCCGTATCCGGTTGCAATAAAAACCTGTCCCTGGCTGTTTCCCTGTTTTGGCTTTACAAGAATAACAATACCGTTATCTTTGTCTTTCTGTCCAACTCCCCACTTTTCTCCCAGTCTAAAGGCATAATCACCGGGATCGTTACCTTCCAAATCAGGAATAGTAACAACAACAATTTGAGTTGAAGTTCTGTTTGCAAATCGAACTAAAGTATCTTCGAGTTGTGCGCTTTCAGCCGGACTTAAAACATTGGCTAAATCATTCACCAGTTTTGGTGGAACCGGACGTTCAGGAATTTGCGCAACTGAAATTGCTGCAATTCCCAAAATTGCTATAATAAATATGATTGCTTTTTTCATTCTTTCTTTAATTTCCCCCAAACGAAATGTCATTTGTAAGTTCGTTTTTATCTTCTGTCAAATACGGAAAATGCTCTTTTAACTGCTCTCCTGCCATCAAAATTCCATTTGTCAAACCTTCAGTAATATTGCCCATCTTAAATTTTGACAGAACAAGTTCTTTTGTCTTCTCCCAAAAATCAACAGTTACTTTTTGATTTATACCCGCATCTCCAAGAATTGCAAATTTATGATCTTCAACAGCCAGATAAAACAGTACACCGTTTCGCAACTGTGTTTTGTGCATTTCAAGCTTTTCGAAAACATAAGTCGCCCGATCCAACACATTGCCCTTGCAATATTTTTCAATATGCAACCTGATTTCGCCAGATGTATTCATTTCGGCAACCCGAATTGCATTTGCAATCTGTAATTTGTTTTCTGGTGTAAAATAGTTCTCAATATTCATGACCCTATTTTCTTAAAACTTTACTTCAGGTGCCTTTTCTGCCCCTTGCTGTGCTTCAAAATAAGTTTTCTTTTCGAAACCAAACCAGCCTGAATAAATTACCTGTGGAAATTTACGAATGTAAGCATTGTAAGTTTGCGTTGTCTGGTTAAATTTTTGCCGTTCAACAGTAATCCGGTTTTCAGTACCTTCCAATTGCGCCTGCAAATCCAAAAAATTCTGGTTTGCTTTTAAATCCGGATAACTTTCAACAACAACCATTAAACGGCTCAAAGCCGACGACAATCCTTCCTGTGCCTGATTAAACTGTTGGATGGTTTCCGGTGTCAGATTTTTTGGATCGATGTTTATCGAAGTTGCTTTCGAACGGGCTTCTATCACACCTTCCAGCGTTTCACTTTCGTGGGCAGCGTAGCCCTTCACCGTGTTAACCAAATTCGGAATTAAATCGGCACGCCGCTGATACACATTTTCAACCTGTGCCCACTGCGATGTTACCTGTTCATCCATTTCAACCATTTTGTTGTAACCGCAACTTGAAAATAAAAATGCGACAACTACTGCAATTAATCCAAATCTCATTTTTTTCATGATTCACTTTATTTTATAATTCGACAAATATTTCAAAATAATGTTAAATATCATCCTAAATTTCGGGGAAACACAATATTTTACCGCTATATTTCATTTCACAACCGATAAACCATTCCGAAGATATGACAACAACTGATTTTAAACAAAGAATTCTTCAGGGAATTCCAAACATCCTGCCCGAAAAACAACCTTATGATTTTTCGGAAAATCATGCTCCAAAAAGAAAAGATATACTTTCGGAGAAAGAAAAAAAACAGGCGATTAAAAATGCACTGCGTTACTTTCCCCGAAAATTGCATGCTGATTTGGCTCGCGAATTTTTAGATGAAATCCATCAGTTTGGCCGCATTTACATGTACCGCTTTCGGCCTTCGTATAAAATGTTTGCAAGGCCAATCCATGAATACCCTGCCAAATCGAAACAGGCAGCATCAATTATGCTGATGATACAAAACAACCTCGATCCACAGGTCGCACAGCATCCTCACGAGTTAATTACTTATGGCGGAAACGGAGCTGTTTTTCAAAACTGGGCGCAATACCTGCTGACCATGAAATACCTATCCGAAATGACAAACAATCAAACCCTTGTAATGTATTCAGGCCATCCGATGGGTTTGTTTCCATCGCACCCAAATGCACCGCGTGTTGTGATAACCAACGGAATGGTAATTCCCAACTATTCGTCGCGTGATGATTACGAAAAAATGAATGCCATGGGTGTTTCGCAATACGGACAAATGACTGCCGGATCGTACATGTACATTGGTCCGCAGGGAATTGTGCATGGAACCACAATTACTGTTTTGAATGCCGCAAGAATTCACTCCGGAGGAGAAACTGCGGGTAAAATTTATGTAACCAGCGGACTTGGAGGAATGTCGGGTGCGCAGCCAAAAGCTACAGTAATTGCAGGAATGATTTGTGTTGTTGCCGAAATTAATCCAAAAGTGGTTGAAATCCGCCACAAACAAGGCTGGGTTGACGAAGTGTTTAAAAACCTGGAACAACTGATTACGAGATTATTGTCAGCACAAAAAAATAAAGAAGTTGTTTCGCTGGCGTACCAGGGAAATGTGGTCGATTTATGGAAAAAGCTGGCCAAAGAAAATATTAAGATTGATTTGGGGTCCGATCAAACTTCGCTGCACAATCCCTTTGCGGGAGGTTACTATCCTGTAAATTTGACCTTTGAAGAATCGAATAAAATGATGGTTGAAAATCCTGAACTTTTCAAAGAGAAGGTTTACGATTCTTTAAAAATACACGTTGAAGCGATTGATCAGCTTTCAAAAAACGGCATGTATTTCTGGGATTACGGAAATGCCTTTTTACTTGAAGCAAAACGTGCTGGTGCGGCTGTAACCAATAATGAAGGCAAATTTACTTATCCTTCATATGTGCAGGATATTATGGGGCCACTTTATTTCGATTACGGATTTGGTCCGTTTCGCTGGGTTTGCACATCGGGAAAACCAGAGGATTTGGAAAAAACAGATCTAATTGCTGCAAATATTCTAACAGAAATTGCACTAACCGCTCCAAAAGAAATCTTGAAACAGTTACATGACAACATTCACTGGATAAAGGAAGCCGGAAAAAACAATCTGGTGGTGGGTTCTCAGGCCAGAATTCTATATGCCGATTGTACCGGTCGAACAAAAATTGCCAAAGCTTTTAACGATGCCATAAAAGCTGGGGAAATTTCGGCACCTATTGTTTTGGGGCGCGATCACCATGATGTTTCGGGAACCGATTCACCCTATCGCGAAACATCGAATATAAATGATGGTTCGGCATTTACAGCCGACATGGCAGTTCAAAACTTTGTGGGCGACAGTTTCCGGGGGGCTACATGGGTTTCGTTGCATAACGGCGGCGGAGTTGGCTGGGGTGAAGCAATTAACGGTGGATTTGGGCTTACAATCGATGGTACTGCAGAAGCTGAGGAAAGGTTAAAAATGATGCTTCACTGGGATGTGAATAATGGAATTGCCCGTCGAAGCTGGGCGCAAAATCCGGCAGCCAAATTTGCAATTCAACAGGCCATGAGTGAAAATCCGGAACTGAAAGTTACTCTGGCGAATGAAGCCGATGAAGATTTGATTGATGGGCTGTTTTAATTCGAAAAAATCATCGAATAAGGTCTTTCTATCTCGCGATGCAATTCACCAATTCCAATGTTACGGCTTTTACGGATATACTCTCGTCCTTCAAAAAAAACAAGAATGGTTGGAGCAGTAAAAACCTGGTTTTGAGCCGCCACTTCAGGCAAAACATCAGATTGAATATAAATGAGTTTGATTTTGGGAAATTCACCCCTTATTAATTCGGCAACTTTGGGTTTTAACACTTTGCAAACATTACAGTTCTCAGTTGAGAAATAGACAAGTAAAGCCGGCTCCTCATCTTTCAGTTTTAAAAATTCGTCGAATGATTGTATTTCGGAATACATTTCAAATAAGTTGTATTTCAATACCGCCCTGTATTGAGCATTACAAGAGTACAGCCTTCAATAGTTTCAATACCATTCATTTCAAGCATATCCGAAAGTTCAAAATTCTCTGTTCCCGGATTAAAAATTACCCTTTCAGGTTTTAATTCCAGCAAAGCCTGATAATACTCCAACTGACGTTCTGCCCCAACATATAAAGTAACGGTGTGAATATCTACTTTTTTCGGAAATTCGGTTTGAATAAAGACATCTGAAACCTGCCCGGTATGTTTTGCCAGCGCAACTACACTATGATTATACTTCCTTAACAAGTTTATCGCCTTGTATGAATAACGTTCGGGATTTGTACTGGCACCGATTACCAGGGTTTTTTTGTTTTCCATTTATATTTTTTTTAAAAGCACAACTGCATTAACAGAGATTCCTTCTTCGCGGCCTTCGAAGCCAAGTTTTTCTGTAGTTGTGGCTTTCACCGAAATCTGGTCAGCATCTATTTCAAGAACTTTGGCCATTGCCATTTCCATATCGGGTATGTAAGATTTTAGTTTGGGTTGCTGTGCATTTATAGTACAATCGATGTTCACGATTTCATAACCTTTCGCCTTTACAATAGCATATGATTTTTGAAGTAATATTTTACTGTCGATATTTTTAAATTCAGCAGAATTATCGGGAAAATGAGTTCCGATGTCGCGTAATTTAGCAGCCCCTAAAAGTGCGTCACAAATGGCGTGAATAACCACATCGCCATCGGAATGTGCGACAGTTCCTTTATGGTGCGGAATTAAAATACCGCCAAGCCACAAGGTTTCTCCTTCAGCAAGGCGGTGTACATCATATCCTTGTCCAACACGGAAATTCATTATCGCTGATTACTAAAAGCATCAATATCAAATGAGAGTGTAAACCTGAGTGTATTTTCGAGTGGGTGGTTGCGCTGAGTTGGCAACAAGTAAGAAAAATCGAGAGCAAAAACATTCATTTTTAAACCGGCACCGGCAGTAAAATATTTACGGTTACCCTTGTTTTCATGTTCATAAAAATAACCACCCCTAATTGCAAATTGCTTGTTATACCAATACTCTAAACCAATTGCAAGATTAATCTCCTGCAATTCTTCCTGAAAACCACCCGGTGCGTCGTAAAACGAAACAACCATACCTTCAATTGGTCCAATATCAGAATTTATTCCACCCGGTAAAATTACATCATCAGGATCATATTGAGTTGAATCGGCGGGAGGGGTTGGCACCAGCAATTTATTGGCCTCGAATGAAAATGTAAATGAATTGTAATCGTCCAATTCGGTTTTGTAGGCAACTCCAAGCATTAAATTGGTTGGAATAAAATCTTTTGTTTCTCCTTCGGTATAAGAAATTTTAGATCCAATATTCTGAATATTAATACCTGCTGAAAAAGTATTGTCTTTGCGGTTACTTCTGAATTCTTTTAACCAGTAAAAAGCGACATCGGCCGCAAACGAATTACCGGCATGAGTTTCAACACCGTTAACCAATTGTCCCCCGGTTAAATCGGAGCGAATATATCGCAATGCAACAGCTCCTGAAAAAACTTCTGACAACTTTCTTGAATAACCAAAGTCAATTGCAAATTCATTGGGACTTTGCTGACCTTGAATTTCGCCAAACTCACTTGTAAAAATAATATCGCCCAAAGAGAAATATCTTAATGATGCACTAATTGCCTGCACATCATCGAGCTTTTTATATCCCGACAAATAAGCAAGATTTATGTCGTCAACCAAATTACGTAACCAGGGAGAATAAGATAAACCAACTCCCATGTCACTTTCCATAAATACATGTTTTGCGGGGTTCCAGTGCTGCGAACTCACATCGGGGGTTAAACCTACACCTGCATCACCCATACCTCCTGCCCTCGAATCGGGTGTAATTGTAAGAAATGGAACTGCCGTTGTTATTGTATTCGCACCCGATGTAGTAGCCTGAGCCATAACACTTTCAGAAATAAAAACTATAAGTGTTACAAGAAATAAAAATCGAAATAATCTTATCATATTTTTATCAAAATTGAGGCTGCAAAGATATAATAATAGTTTTTGCAGCAATGTTTATAGTACAAAAGAGAACGAAGTAAATTCTTAAAAATTTTACCATCTGAAAAAATTAACGTGAAATCAGCATTTTTCCTGATTTTGAGAAATAAATGCCATCGGAATTTTGGGCAGTAATCCTGTAAATATATATTCCATTTAAAATCAACGTCCGGGTTTCATTAAAATCCCAACGGATAGGATTGCTTGTTGTACCGCCCGATCCAACCTGCGATACCAAATAATCAACCCTGCGCCCCATCTGGTCAAATATCTCGATCATTACATCTAAAGTTGCATCAGATTGATTGTGTTCGAAAGTAAAAAAAGTATAATCAGTGGCCGGATTAGGCGTGTTAAGTACCTCGCTGATATAAAAATCGCCCGTTACTTCAAATTCAATTTCGGATTCCGAAGAATTATTGGCCACATCCCAGGCTTTCAATATCAGCTTGTGTTTGCCAACCGGAAGATTTTTAAACGGAAAACTCACTACACCACTTTTATAGTCATTTACATCAGCCTGATAATAATTATTCAATACCAAAATATTTGAATAATCGCCATTTAACACCGCAGTAATATCGTGACCAATTCCGGTTCCTGCGGTATTTATTCCATTTTCATCAGAAAGATATGCCTTTAAAGTTGGATTCTTGCTGGTTTCGCTGCCCGAAATAAAATCCTGTGAATCCATAAACAGTTCTATTTTGGGTCCCTGATTATCTACAACAGTCTGGTTCGATAATCCGCCAATCATAAAATCAGTAAAGGCTCCGTGTGCATCAATTTCATTATTTTGCGCATAATACATAATCTTTCCCTGACCAATTGAATACGATATATCTTTCGGGACAACAAAACTGAACGAAAACCGCCCGTTGCTCACTGTTGCCTGTCCTTTGTAAATTATATTTTCCTGTACTTTAAACTGAAACGGAACTTCGCCATTATTGCCCAAAGTACTAACCATTGTTTCTTTATCATACACGGTAACAGCCATTTTCCCCGAAAAACTGTTAATCATATTCCCCGAAAAATCAGAAACAAAACCTTCGATGTCAACTTTTTGCAAGGCTTTAATGGTATCCTTGCTATTGTCTGCATCCTTTCCGTTTAAGGAAGTGGTTACAACCCGATGCCGGGGATACGATAACCGCAGTGCCGGATCGGCCAGCAAACTGAAATTTCTTTTGTTGGTAGTATTGATTGTATTAATTTTTGCCAATCGCATAATATCTCCCATCCGGTGTCGATTTCCCTTATCATCGGTCTTAAAAACAAAATTGTAAAAGCTTTTACTCAACAAAAAGTTAGAATAGGCAAAAACCAGCCTTGTTGTTGAAAAAAGCCCGATTCCACCACCAACCGGATTAAACAGCACATATTCCCCGATTGACATATCATCGGCATCGAAACGGCTAAATTCGCAGGTTGCTGTAACAAAAATAGGAAGGTTGTTGGTATTCGACCACGAATTAACGTTGCTAATGTCGAGAACATGTTCGTCAGCCATAAAACGTTCGTTTGCGTGACCAACATAATTTAAAATCAAAACGCCATCTTTCACCCTGGTATTTATAGCATCAGTAACATCAGGATATTTTTGTTCGCCGGCAGATACAATCTGAAGATATGCATCAAGATAAATCTTATCGGTGATAAATTCTCCGTGATTTGTATTTACCTGGTTGGCTAGTTTTTCAGAATCCGACATGTGTAGGCTTCCATCCTCATCGTCGCCAATGAAACAAACAATATTTCTCCAGTTGCCCAATGCTTTTGGCGAATAATAATTTTCAATTTTATTTATAACCAGTTCAGCTTCGTAAGTACTTGATGAAGGAATACGGCCAATTCCCAAATCATCCGATCCGTTATACACACTTTCACCCGCATCAAGAATTACAAAATAATCGTCGGTTACAAACGATGCTACCGGAACCAGTGAATTTTCGGATTGAAAAGTTGGTATAAAATTTTTTGTTGAAGAACGTAAACCACGATTATCAAAACTTCCATCGCCAAAAAGTAAAACATACTTTAACTTTTTATCCCTGTCATAAAACATTTTTAAAAAATTCCTTATACCGGTTGCATTAAGTGCTCCCGAACTAAATTCGTTATAAACCTGGTCGGAGGTTACAACTTCTACTGTCATCCCATCGTAACTCCTGTGAAAATTAGCTAACCGGTTTGCTGAATTGATAAAATTGGGATGGGTAATTATTATAAATTCAGGAGTGTTTAATGCATGTAAATTCTGATTTGAAACTTCACCAATCAACTCCGGCTCGCGAAAATTTCCATTCGGATTAAATGCAACATATTCTGCGAGCTCTTTTGCGGGTCGTTTTGCAACAGCTACATTCCCTGAAACTTGCAGAGGTATTTCTTTTACATTGTTTACATTGGTAACATCAAATACCCTTGAACCGGAGGCAGC
>JFJP01012280.1_pt1 | contig 14372 bp, 14 predicted proteins | sample 431651 | NCBI WGS metagenome assembly JFJP01 (sample SAMN02602958, study PRJNA72255) | Microbial mat metagenome, whole genome shotgun sequencing project. | biome: fresh water; feature: sink hole; material: water; isolation source: purple microbial (photo- and chemosynthetic) mats found in... | reverse complement strand
ACCGCTGGGTTGAAGAGTTCCCCGCCTTGCAACAATCCATCATCACAGGCTTGACCGACAGCGGCGCGAAACTGGTTCTGGTGGAAAACCTTTACATGTACGGCGAGACAAACGGCAAGCCGATGACCGAAGACACGCCGTACAACGCTCACACCCGCAAGGGCAAAGTCCGCGGCGAACTAAGCAAGGTGGCTTTCGAGGCGCACCGCGCTGGCAAGTTGAGAGTCACCGCAGGGCGCGGATCTGACTTCTTCGGCGCGTGGGGCTTGACGACGGCGGCGATGGGCGAGCGGACTTTTTATCCGATGTTACAGGGCAAACCCGCCAGCCTGGTCGGAAACATCGACCTGCCGCACACGCACACATACATCTCCGATTTTGGCAAAGCGCTGGTGATTTTGGGCGAGCGCGACGAAGCCGACGGTCAAGCCTGGCATGTGCCGAACGACAATCCGCGTGTGACCCAACGTGAAATGGTGAAGATGATCGCCGCCGAAATGGGCGTCGCGCCGAAGATGAGCGCGATGGGCAAAGCCATGATGTGGATGGGCGGCTTGTTCATCCCCGCCGCAAAAGAGACGGTTGAAATGATGTACGAGTTCGAGCAGCCATTTATTGTCGATTCGAGCAGGTTTGAATCCACCTTCGGGATGAAAGCCACGCCGATGAAAGAAGCCATTCGGGAGACGGTGGCTTGGTACAGGAGCCATCCGCAAAAGTGACGAAAAAATCCGCAGGCGAAACCTGCGGATTTTTTATGGCAACCTTTCTCCCCTTTTTGCGTATATTTCTCAGACTTTGAATTTTTTTCGAAAAGGGAATACACTAAACAAAATACCCTTTTACAAGGAGAACTTGATATGAATAATACTCGCGGTCGTTCCCAACTTGCCCTCGGCGTCATTCTGATTTTGCTGGGAGCATGGTTCCTGGCAGATAAAAGTGTGCCCGCCTTTCATTCGCTTTTTAATCAATACACCGAATTCCCGCTCAACATGGTGGTGATCGGCGCGGGCATCTTCATCGTCGGTCTGGTGCTTGGACAGCCCGGTATGTCTGTTCCTGCGGCAATCGTCGCGGGCATTGGCGGAATTTTTTATTATCAGGAAATGTTCGAAGATTACGACTCCTGGTCTTACATGTGGGCGCTCATCCCTGGCTTTGTGGGCTTTGGCTCGGTGCTGGCGGGGCTGCTTGGCGAGCGCACGGCGCGAAACCTCAAGCATGGACTTAACCTAATGGTCATTAGCGCAGTTCTGTTTCTCGTCTTCTCATCCTTCTTCGGCGGATGGACTCTACTTGGCAATTACGGTCCTGCCATCCTGTTGATCCTGCTTGGCGTGTGGGTGCTTGGCAGTGGGTTGTATCGCTCCTTCCGCAACAAACGTGAGGAATGACATGCGCAACAATCAATTATTCTGGGGCGTGGTTTTGCTCCTCGGCGGCGGATTCCTGCTTGCCAACGAGATGGGCATCAAGCTCCCCAACGGCATGTCGCTGATGGAATTGCTCTGGCCCCTCGGCTTAATCCTCGCCGGGCTTTGGGTTCTCTTCGGCGTTTTTCTCCGCAGGAGCGGCAAAATCGAAACAGAAACCGCATCCATTGACTTGCAGGGCGCAAACTCCGCATCGCTCAAGATCAACCACGGCGCGGGCGAGTTGAATATTCACAGCGGAGCGAATCCAAACGAACTGGCGCATGGCTCCTTCGCTGGCGGGTTGGAACACAAAGCCACTCGAAACGGTGACAGGCTCGAGGTACGCATGAAGCCCGCAAAAGACGTGATGGATTTCCCCTTCTTCGGACCACGTGTCCAACTCGACTGGGATGTGGCGCTCAATCCCCAAATTCCAATCGCATTAACTTTGAATGTCGGCGCGAACAAATCCATGCTTGACCTGCGCGATTTGAATCTCACCGATTTGAAACTGGAAACGGGAGCGAGTGACACGCGGGTGACTTTGCCTGCAATCGGGCGCTATCGCGCAGACTTCGACCTGGGTGCTGCTTCGTTGGAAGTGATCGTCCCTGATGGCTTGTCTGCCCGCATTCATACCTCGATTGGCGCAGTAAGTTTGCAGGTGAACGAAGCCCGCTTCCCGCGTAACGGCAATTATTATCAATCTCCCGATTACGACTCTGCCGCCAATGCAGTGGATATGACCATCGACGCGGGCGCAGCTTCGATTAAAGTGAGGTGAAGTTTATGAAACGCTTCGACCCAAGAATTATCTTTGGAATTCTGTTGATCGCAGGCGGTGGGCTGGCGCTGGCGCAAAGAATGGGACTGCTCGAAAACGCCTCGGATATTTTCTGGGGTGGCGCTTTTCTGGCGGCGGGACTGGCTTTCCTCTCCCTGCTTTTCGGCGGACATTGGTGGGCGTCATTCCCTGGCTTCACGCTGGTTGCCCTCGGCGCGCTGATTTTGCTCCCCAAACAACTCGATGATTTTGGCGGGGCGCTCTTCCTCGGCGGCATCGGACTTTCCTTCTGGTACGTGTATTTCACCAGCCGCGCCGAACGTTGGTGGGCGTTGATCCCTGCGGGCGTTTTGACTGCCCTAGCTATGATGATTGTTGTCGCTGAACGTTTTGAAGAGTTTGGCGGCGCGGTCTTCCTCGGCGGCATCGGCTTGTCCTTCTTTGCCGTGTACCTCACCAACCGCGCCGAACGCTGGTGGGCGCTGATCCCCGGCGGCGTGCTGGTTACGCTGGCAGGCATGACCATCGCCGCGGAGCGGGTTGGCGAATTTCAAACAGCAGGATTGTTCTTCCTCGGACTTGCCGCTACATTCCTGCTCGTTGCCGTGCTGGCTGGCATGAACTGGGCATACTGGCCCGCGCTGGCTCTGGGAATCATGGGACTTTTGGGAGTTGCCTCGCTGTTGCAAATTGCCAATTATCTTTGGGCTGTTGCTTTGATCGGAGCCGGCGGATTTATGCTCATTCGATATTTTACAAATCGCTAGATTGATTCCTGGGTATCGGACGGCTTGCTGTCTGCTTGGTGGAATTTACTCCTAAAAATTAGCCCTCACTCCACCCAGAAACAATACATCCCTGTGAATTCACAGGGATGTATTGTTTTACCTACCTGCCCTCAGCAAGTATTTATTGCTCTCCAACAACTTCCACATCTGGGAAGAACTGATGAATGGTACCCTCTACCCAGCCGTGCAAGGTGGAAGGCAATAACGGACAATTCAAACATGCGCCCCCCAATCGAACTTTTAATCGTTTACCGTCAAACGATACAAACTCCACGCTTCCCCCATGGAATTGTTCAACATACGCGCTGATCTTGTCAAGCAGACCACGCAATTGTATTTCTCGATCGGTTGATTCTGGCGCAACCATGGCTGGACTCCTTTTTATGATTTCTGATTGGAATTCAAAAGGGATTGAACTTGGGCATGCGTGTTTTCCCAGCGGGGTGAAACGACGCGCGCAAGGCGATCCATGATGACCTTTCCTGTTTCAGGGAATTGGCTCGATAATTTCAGCAGATCGTTTCTCCGTATTCGAATTGCTTCGATTTGGGCTTCGCTTACAATGCTTGACGTATAATAAGGACTGCCAACCACCGCTGACCAACCAAACACATCACCATCGTGCAGACGTGTTAAAGTAATGGCGGGTCCATCGTAGGGTTTATATCGAATTGCCACCTCTCCCTTGATCAGTAAATATAAATAAGTTGCTGGCGCGCCCTGTTCGATAATCGCTGTATTTGCAGAACACGTAAACTGCTCAAAGAGAGGTTTGAGCAGGGCTGTTTGAGCAGGGTCAATGTCTTGGAAGAGTGGGATGCTGGGAAGGGTTTCAAGCATTTGTATTATATTAATCAACGTCTGTACAACTTTCCAGTACCAAACATCCTAAACTCGGTGACATATTTCCCATTTTCGTATGACGCATTCTCGTTCGGGTATACTTTGTCATACAGGTAATTATTTGTCATCTCGCATCTTCATAATTTATGATGATGGAAAAAAGAAATCTCTCTTCGTTTGAAATATTGCTGCTTCAAATCGACCCGCCTGTAACTCAAGAAGCTATTTCTCCACTTCGCAAAGATAGTTTGTGCCCGCAATGTGAAAATGCATACTTGGATTACAACGGTTTGTTGCAATTGGAATGTTCCGCCTGTGGTTTTATAAATGGGGAGAGTGGTGGCTGTACCTGATAATTCCTTGTTTGCCACGTGTGGGCAAATAAATAATTTGGATGTGAGAATGACCGTACCTACCCGACCTTCCCCGTTACGCTTGTATGCCATGCTGATGATAGGCATTGGACTTATTGCAATCGGGATCACGCTGTTCATGATATTGAATAACGCAGCCGCTTCACCTGAAGACCCTTCAACGGTTCCCGTGCAAGTAGATTTCGCCTCCCCAAAACTGACTCTGACCGACCTGTCAGGAAAGACTGTTTCCCTGAGTGATTATCTTGGGAGTGTCGTGCTTGTCAATCTTTGGGCTACCTGGTGCCCTCCATGCAAGGACGAGATGCCAGAATTGCAAACCTTTTACGAAAACTATAAGGCAGATGGGTTCGTCTTGATTGCAATTGACCAGGAGGAAACAAAAGAAGTTGTGCAGCCGTTTGTTGAAGAATTTGGCTTGACATTTCCCGTCTGGCTGGATGAGAATTACCAGGCTGAGCGTGAATTCAATACAATGAGCCTGCCAAGTTCCTTTGTAATTGACCGCACTGGAAGAGTGCGCTTGATGTGGGTTGGCGGTGTTTCAGAAAAATTCCTCGAAAAATATGTGACCCAATTAATTAAGGAGTAGACCATGGATGTAACTTTGAACTGGAAAGGCAAGATGGCTTTTGAAGGCGCAGGCGACTCTGGCTTTGCGCAAAGAATGGACACGGATGCCGCTGGCGGCGAGAACACTGCCGCCCGCCCAATGGAATTCATTGTGCTCGGACTCGCCGGATGCACCGCAATGGATGTCATATCTATTATGCAGAAGAAAAAGCAGCCCATCGCTGATTTTCAAGTGCAAATTCACGCACAGCGAACAGATGAGCATCCGAAGGTAATTTCCAGCGCTGTGATCGAATATCTGGTCACAGGCAGGGATGTAGATGAATCCTCCCTGCTCCGCGCCATCGAACTTTCGGCTGAGAAATATTGTCCTGCCCAGGCAATGCTTGGCAAGGCGTTTCCAATGCAATTGATTTACAAGATCTTTGATGAAGATGGAAAAACACTGGTCAAGCAGGGCGAGTACAAGGCAAAATAAGCAGATTGATTTGAAACATTGAATACCATCGGCAAGGGGGAATCGTATGGGTGAGCGTCAAGGTTTTGAAATTTAATTCCAAAACCTTGACGCTGCCCGTATAGCACAAAAGCACATGAAAGAGTGAGCACGGCGGGCATAGATTGTTGCTTCCTGAATTACCAGAGTTTATGAGCTTGAAATATGGCTTCAGATAATCATCCTCACTCCAGGGATTGGTTTTGAACTCATCGGAGTGATGACGAATCCCGTTGTGTTCGCCTCTAAAAACAGCGCATAAAAATAGTTGACTTTTTTATAAAGTTGTGAAATAATCACTCAGCGGTATCGTTACCGGTATTGATACCGAAAATCGCCCATTTTCTGAATTAGGTTTGATATGAAACACAAAAAACGCGCAGTCACAATTCAGGATGTTGCCAAAGCCGCGAGGGTGTCGGTCTCTACCGTTTCACGAGTGCTCAACGGAAAGGTTGATGTTGCAAGTGAAACACAAGATCGTATTCTTGCAGTGATCGGTACGTTGGGATACACGTCAAACCTCGCCGCTCGAAGTATGCGCAGTTACAAAAAAAATCTAATCGGGCTTGTAGTTCCAGATATTGGGTTTCCCTATTCTATTGATATTATGAAAGGGGTTAATAGGGCGATTGCAGAATCGAATTTCGATTTATTGCTCTATACGACGGGGGATATTCAGAAGAATGGCACAGATTTGCACGAACAACATTATGTATCTCTTTTAAATAATTCCATTACTGACGGAGTGATCATTGTCGCCTCTGCTGCGGCGGAATTTATCACCAATGCGCCGATTGTTGCCGTAGACCCGCATGTGGTCAACCCGAACTATCCATCGGTTCAAGGAATGAACTATCACGGTTCCCTGGAACTAATGGAATACCTCATCAGATTGGGGCATCGCCGTATTGGCTTTATAAGTGGGCGTCAGGAAATTGCTAGCGCAGGACGGCGTCTAAAAGGCTATCAGGATGCGTTGGCGAATGCCGGCATTGCACTGGATGAAGAACTGATTACTTTTGGGGATTTCACTCAAAAAACCGGACACAAATGCACCCGCCAATTGCTTGCTTTGGACAATCCACCGACGGCGATTTTTGCAGCTAATGACCAATCAGCATTCGGTGTATTTGATGCTGCTAAAGAATTAGGCATCAATATTCCAACTGACTTGTCTGTTGTAGGTTTCGACAATATTTCCGAAGCCAAATATTTAGGATTGACGACTGTTGATCAATTCCTGGCAGAGATGGGCTATGTTGCAGTGCAAATGCTTATTAAATTAATTAACGGTGAAGCGCTTGAACTGGAAATTCACACGATGCAGACGAAATTGGTTGAACGTACCTCATGTCAGAAATTAATCCAAACTCCCGTAATAGCAGGGTAAGTATGGATTTTTTTTACCCTGTTTCGGTAACGTTACCGGAATAGAAGCAATGAACTGCTTGTATGGATTACATTAATCCATACAACACACACCATATACTGAACTCGTGATTTGTTATTTTTTAGCAGAACCATGAGAGAAGTGAAAAAGTATTATCAGAAGAATGTTTTTTTTACCCAAGGAGGTGACTGCCCTGAACATATATGAATGACACTTCGACCACTTGAAAACAGGACGTCCGATATCAAAAGGATACCGGACGCCGTCGAGAAGAAGCCTGCACCCGTCGTAAGGTTAAGCAGACCCTCAACTCGGAAATATATCACAATTATATAGGAGTATGAAGAAGATGAAACGTTTATATTTCGTTCTGTCAGTTTTAGTGGCATTGAGCATGTTGCTCTCTGCTTGCGGCGCCCCTGTTACTGAAGCCCCTGCTGCTGCCGATGCCCCCGCCGCAGAAGTTCCCGCTGCTGAAGCGCCTGCTGCTGGAAAAACCGTATTAAATGTTTGGTCATTTACAAATGAAATCAACACCATGGCGATTGCCTTTGAAGGCACACACCCTGATGTAGATGTTGTTTACACCATGATCCCAATGACCAATGGCGAATACCAGACAAAACTCAAGGCTGCTATCGGAACTACCGACACTCCCGACGTGATTGCTCTCGAATCCGCTTTCGTCAAGGAATATGTTGAAGCAGACTTCCTCGCTGACCTGGGCGATTTATTGCCCTATGCTGAAACCGCCAAAATCTACCCCTTCGTGACTGACGTAGGTACAGATGCCGCCAGTGGCATTATCAAGGGCTTTGCTTATCAAGCTACTCCTGGTGCAGTGTTCTATCGCCGCAGTTTGGCAAAGGAATATTTCGGCACGGATGACCCCGCTGAAATTCAAGTGTTGATGGCTGACATGGACAAGTTCATTGAAATGGCGGCAGTGGTCAAGGAAAAATCCGGCGGAAATACCTACATGGTAGGTTCCAGTGGCGATTTCCAGAATCCGTTCTTTGCGAACCGCGCACAGCCATGGATTGTTGATGAAACCCTGATCGTTGACCCGATGGTTGAAAAGTATGTCGAAACAGCCAAACTCTTCCGCGATGAAGGCTATGAAGCTCAAGCTCAACAGTGGCAGGAAGGTTGGTTCGCCGGCATGAACGATAGTCTGGTGGACGCCGAAGGCAATTCCAAGCAGGTGTTTTCTTACTTCCTGCCCACCTGGGGTCTTCCCTATGTTTTAGCACCCAATGCGAAGTCTGCTGACGGCGCGCACGACACAAGCGGCGACTGGGGCGTTGTAACCGGACCCCTTCCCTATCAATGGGGCGGCACTTGGCTTGGCGCAATGGCTGAAAGCTCCAAACTCGAACTGGCTAAGGAATTCATCCGCTTCTGCACCTTGGATGAAGAGAACCTGACCAATTGGGCGACCGGCGTTTATACCAATGAATATTTGAAGGCAATTGATCCCGAAGTTGCCGATGATCAGGCACAGGCTCCTGGCGATTTCGTTTCAAGCAAGGTTGTGGTTGAGAAGATCACATCTTCCTTCGACGACTCTGAACTTAGCGCCTTCCTTGCCGGACAAAATTCATACGCTGGCTTTGCTGAAGCAGCTCCTTCTGTCAATGCAAAATTGTTTACCGGTTCTGATGATGCCATCCAGCGCGCTCTGAATGACCCGATCAACCAGTATCTTAATGGCGAAGTTGATGTCGATACCATGTGGGCTACCTGGAAAGATGCGCTCCGCATTGAATTCCCAGATTTGGTTATCGAGTAAATTGAAATAATATGAAAATGTGGGTCAGTGTATTCCAATACACTGACCCACAAGATAATAGGAGTAATAATGAATAAAGCCTCTTTTAAAAGAAATTATTATGGATACTTATTTATCGCTCCGTTCGTTATTGCTTTTTTGATTTTTGGATTGTATCCGATTTATAATACGGTAGCCCTAAGTTTTACCGATACAACGTTGATGAGCAAAACATCGAATTTTGTTGGTGTTAAAAACTTTGAACGGCTGTTTGCCGATGATGTTTTTATGACCGCTGTCAAAAATACCTGGCTGCTCTGGACTTTAAATTTTATTCCGCAGATCGGTATTGCCATGTTGTTGTCTGTTTGGTTCACGAATACCAGATTGAAAATAAAAGCAATTGGAGTTTGGCGGGCATTATTCTTTTTGCCAAATTTGCTAATGCCGGCAGCCGTCGCTGCGCTGTTTTTCAGCCTATTCTCTTTTTACGGTCCAGTAAACCAATTCCTGGTTCGAGCTGGTTTTATGCCTGAAGCCATGCAGTTTTTACAGGACGTTACGATTGCGCGCAGCCTTGTCATCTTCATTCAATGGTGGATGTGGTTTGGGCAGACGATCATTATCTTGATCGCAGGCATGACTTCGATCCCCCTGCCGCTCTACGAAGCCGCCATGGTGGACGGTGCAACTTCCACGCAGATGTTCAACCGCATTACACTGCCATTATTAAAGCCCATTCTTATTTATGTCTTTGTCACATCGCTTGTCGGTGGAATGCAGATGTTTGACATTCCCTTCCTTTTAACAGATGGACGTGGTTCTCCCAGCGGCTCAATTATGACTAATAATATCCTGATGTACCTTAAGTTCAGCAGCAGCAAAGGTCATATTGGGGCAGCTTCATCTGTTGGAGTTTTGATATTTTTTATGACCAGCATCTGTGCGCTTGCCATTTTTTATTTCTTACGTGAAAAAGATGACACGGATAAAGATAATTCAACAAAAAAGATGATTCTTAATAGCGATGAAGAGAGGCAATAACCATGTTTAATAACTACAATTTCAACACAAATGTAATGCGGGTATTTGTATATATTGTGCTGACCTTCATCCTGATTGTGACTGTTGTTCCTATTTGGCTGTTGATCGTCAATGCAACACGTTCTACCGTGGAAATTCAACAGGGAATAAGTTTTTTTCCAAGCACCCACCTAGTTGAAAATTATGGTATTTTGCTGGGCAGGGGACTTAACCTGACCCGCGGCTTTGTAAACAGTCTTTTTGTGGCGGTTGCCTCAACTGTCATTACAGTTTATTTCTCCATGTTAACAGCATACGGCATTGTAGTTTACGACTTCAAAGGGAAACATCTTTTTTCCAACTTTATTGTCGTCCTGGTCATGATCCCCATGCAGCTATCCATTATTGGTTTCTACCAATATATGTCAAGGCTGGGACTTACCGATAATTACGCGTCGCTCATTTTGCCGCTCATAGCAAATGCAGGTTCGGTATTCTTCGGTAAACAGTATCTTGAGTCTGTGGTTATTAAAGACCTTCTGGATGCCGCCCGGGTGGATGGCGCCAGTGAAATAGGCATCTTTCATAGAATTATGATGCCGCTGGCGGTTCCCGGGGCTATGACCATGGGAATCTTTGCTTTCGTTGTGGCATGGAATAACTTCTTCAACGCATTCATATTGATCTCGTCCATAGAAAAATACACACTGCCCATGTTGGTGCAAACATTGCGCGGCGACGTGTATCGCACCGAATTTGGCGCCATTTATTTGGGACTTGCGGTGACTGTTGTTCCCATCATTATTATTTATGCATTTTTCTCAAGATACATTGTGAGTGGCATTGCCATGGGCTCTGTGAAGGAATAGTCCGGTTTTGCCCGAGAATTTCCTGATTTTATAAATTTGTTTTTCCAACCTTTTGGGTGGTAAGAGAAGATATTAAACAGGGTTTATTCATTTCCTTCTCCTTTGCAACCTCCACCTCTAATTAATGAGGTGGAGGCTTGGAGATGGCTGTCTATCCAACAAACAATGGATATAATTAAAAAGCGAGAGTGTCATGGATTTCATAAAACAACGTGTAACAAAATTACTTGCCCAATTGACTTTGGATGAAAAGCTTGCTCAAATTGGCTCCTATTGGATGTACGACCTGCAGACCAACGGGGAACTCGACCAGAAAAAAATAAACGATAAGCTCAAACATGGGATTGGACAGATTACCCGCGTTGCAGGCGCTTCTACACTTGACCCTGTCAGCGCTGCAAAAGCCGCAAACCAATTGCAAAAGTTTCTTGTTGAAAACACGCAACATGCCATTCCTGCAATTGTGCATGAAGAGTGTTGTTCAGGCGCAATGATCCTCGGCGGCACAATGTTTCCACAAATGCTTGGGCTTGCCAGTACCTTTCAGCCTGAGCTTGCTCAAATAATGACGGTTGCCATTCGCAAACAATTACGCGCCATTGGCGCGCAGCAGGGACTGGCTCCAGTTCTTGATGTTTCGCGCGACTCGCGCTGGGGACGTGTTGAAGAAACTTTTGGCGAAGACCCCACGCTTGTCAGTCATTTTGGCATGGCTTACATCAAAGGATTGCAAAGCGAAAATCTCAAAGATGGAGTTCTTGCAACCGGCAAACATTTTGTCGGACATAGTCAAAGCCAGGGCGGACTTAATTGCGGTCCCGTTCATCTGGGAATGCGCGATGTTTACGATATTTTCCTCATGCCGTTTCAAGCCGCCATTCGTGATGCCAAACTGGCTTCCATGATGAATGCCTATCCTGAACTCGATGGTGAAGTAGTTGCCGCTTCACACCGCATTCTGACCGACCTCCTGCGCGGCGAACTTGGCTTCGATGGGATTGTTGTCTCGGATTATGAAGCAGTGTTGATGATTCACAACTTCCATAATCTCGCTGCCGATAAATCCATCGCCGGAAGTTTGGCGCTCACCGCAGGCATTGACGTTGAACTCCCGACTATTGCCTGCTACGGAGACGCCCTTCGCGCTGCACTGGAAGCGGGTGACTTGAATCTGGAAGTTCTAGATTTGTCTGTGAGTCGTCACCTGCAAAAGAAGATCGAGCTTGGTTTGTTTGAAAACCCCTACGTTGACGAAGGTCGTGTGCTTGAGGTGTTTGAAACCCCTGAGAACCGTAAACTTGCGCGAGAGATTGCAACGCAAAGCATGGTGCTGCTCAAGAATGACGGATTGCTGCCTTTGAATAAAGCCATTGGCGCCCTGGCGGTCATCGGTCCTAATGCCGATAATGGAAGAAGCCAACTTGGTGATTACTCCTACGCCGCCACCCTGCAATTGATGAAATTTCAGGCTCCAGAAGGTTCAAACTTTGTGAATGTCGATGCTGAAAAGATTGCACAGCATGATGTCGAAGTTGTAACCGTGTTGGAAGGCATTAAAGAAATTGTATCTTCAGGCACAAAAATTCTTTATGCCAAAGGATGCGAGAACCTGGGCGGTGACACATCTGGTTTTGAAGAAGCCATTAATACAGCCAAACAAGCGGATGCAGTTATACTGGTGCTTGGCGACAGTTCGGGGTTGGTTCCATCTTGTACCACTGGTGAGACCCGTGACAGCGCAGATTTGAAATTACCCGGAGTTCAAGAAGAATTAGTTAAAGCCATTATTGCAACGGGTAAACCCGTCGTGGTCGTGTTGGTAAACGGACGCCCCTATGCCATACCCTGGTTGTCAGAGAATGCGAATGCGATTCTCGAAGCCTGGCTTCCTGGCGAAGAAGGCGGTCCTGCTGTCGCAGATATTTTGTTTGGTGAAGAAAACCCCGGCGGAAAACTTCCAATCTCCTTCCCGCGTTCAGTGGGGCAGGTTCCGATCTTCTATAACTCCAAACCGTCAGGTATGAGATCCAATTGGTATGTGGATTATGTTTCCGAAAAGGTAACGCCGTTGTATTCGTTTGGGCATGGACTTAGCTACACAAAGTTCGAGTACAGCGAAATGTCTCTTGACCAGAATCAGGTCAAGGCTGGCGAGGTCGTGAATATATCGCTTAAGGTTAGGAATGTGGGTGAAGTCGCTGGTGACGAAGTTATCCAATTGTATATCCGCGATGAGTACGCATCCATGCCGCGCCCGGTTAAGGAGTTGAAAGGGTATCAGCGAATTAATTTGATGCCAAATGAGGAGCAAATGCTCACCTTCCATCTACCTGTTGATCAGCTTGCTTTTTATGATGCAGACTTGAAACTTTGCGTGGAAGGCGGTAGGATTATTGTGATGGTAGGAAGTTCATCGGAAGATATTCGTCTGCATGGTGAGTTTGAGATTGCTGGTGGTAAAAAGACTTTTGTGAAAGACAGGGTGTTTGTTTGCCCTGTTTCAATCCGGTAAAATTACAAAAAAATGGCATACGCGCACACGATCGAACACGCTGAAACTGTAAACTTTTTGGGGCAAGACTGCCTTTCGTTGAACAACAAAGCGCTGGAATTGCTGGTTGCAAAATCTTTTGGACCTCGCATTTTATCCCTGCGTTTCGTTGGCGGCGAAAACATAATGGCAGAGTTGCCTGATACAGTCCTGGATTGCCCCGGCACTGGGAAACTTCATATCTATGGCGGTCACCGTTTGTGGTACGCGCCGGAAGAACCAAGCCGCACATATCTGCCGGACGACTCTCCAGTTGAGATTGTCCCCGCGAACAACGGCTATCTTTTGACGCAGGATGTGGAAGCGAAAACCGGTTTACAAAAATCAATGGAAATTCGTTTGCAAAGTGATGTGCCGCAAGTGGTCATCATTCATCGTTTGAGCAATCAAGGTCTATTTCCGGTGACGTGCGCTCCATGGGCTATCACACAACTAAAACCCGGTGGCGTTGCCATATTGCCGCAGTCTTGTGAACAGACCAACCAATTGCCCAACCGCTCATTGGCATTGTGGCACTATACTGACCCATCCAACTCAAATGTAAGTTGGGGGAAAAATTATATTTTGCTGCGAGTGAATATGGACGCGCCCTTCAAGGTTGGTTTCCCAAATCCGCGCGGCTGGCTTGCGTATTGGTTGAATGGAATTCTTTTTGTAAAACGCGCAAACTATGAATCGCAGTCTTCCTATTTTGATTTTGGCAGTTCAAGCGAATGTTATTGCAATGACCAGTTTGTTGAACTGGAAACATTGGCGCCCATTAGCACGATCAACCCGGGGGCAACTGTCGCTCATGTGGAAACATGGAATCTGTATGATAATGTTGATTGTCCGCGTGATGAAAAGGATGCGCAGGCGCTTGTTGAAAAATTAGGTTTGGAATAATACTGTTTTGTCTGCGCTGATTCAAAAGAATTAGCGTTTTGAATAAATTTTGTTGACAGTGAGGTTATTATGCGCTACGGTCATTTTGACGATCAAAATCGAGAGTATGTTATCGAGACCCCCGAAACACCCCTGCCGTGGATTAATTATCTTGGCAGTGAATCCTACTTCGGGTTAATCTCCAACACGGCGGGCGGATATTCGTTTTATAAAGATGCTCGCTTGCGACGGTTGACCCGTTATCGTTACGCTTGCGACGGTTGACCCGTTATCGTTATAACAATGCCCCGCTGGATACCGGCGGGCGATACATCTATCTTCGGGATGATGGTACGGGCGGGGCTGAGACCCGCCCCAACGTTTGGTCTCCAAGCTGGATGCCGACTCGGACGCCTTTGGATTTTTATGAGTGCCGTCATGGCATGGGTTACACCAGCATCCGCTCCAAATTGGCGGGGATCGAATCCCAGACTCGTTACTTTGTTCCGCTGGGCGAGAACCTCGAAATCTGGGAGTTGACTCTCACCAATCAACGTGACCAGCCTGCGGATTTATCCGTCTTCTCGGCGATTGAATTCAACCTCTGGGATGCAATGGATGACTC
>JFJP01027317.1_pt1 | contig 14373 bp, 15 predicted proteins | sample 431651 | NCBI WGS metagenome assembly JFJP01 (sample SAMN02602958, study PRJNA72255) | Microbial mat metagenome, whole genome shotgun sequencing project. | biome: fresh water; feature: sink hole; material: water; isolation source: purple microbial (photo- and chemosynthetic) mats found in... | reverse complement strand
GATTTGCCTGCAGAAATCTTAAAACACCTGAGTCCCCCCAACTGAAAAAAAAAAACAATGATTTCTCTGTAATTTTAAAGAAACTCTTAACTTTTTCAATTCAATTTTATTGTCAGTTTGTTTCATAATTAGATGCTTCAATGCCTGGATCATTTCAAGCTCAAATGTATCGTAAGTCACTTGACCTTCGAAAATCCGACGAACTCCTTTTTTCCCTTCATTGTTTTTCACTTCTAAGTCACTTGGAAAATAAAGATAAGCTTCGAGTGGAAATGGATGGGATTGTGGGGTCTTTTCATCGTAAACTGTGGGGGAAACTTTGGCATTCATTTTAATAAATTAAAAAAAAAAAGAATTTTTAAATGTTTATATAAAAATTTTTATTTTAAGGAGATGCTACCAGAAAGAAAAATAAATAGTTAATCTGTTAGAAATTTATGGAATACGCCATTTATTTTTTTCAAATGTAAAATTCTTTTAAAACGAGTGAAAAAACATATGGATGCTGCTTTTGTTTTGTTTTTTAAAACTTTTATTCTGAAAGAGATTTTATCTGATTAATATTTAAAAAGGCTATTCATACGATTTTTTTAATTTTTTCCTCCTCTTTCTCTTTGTGGTTGGTATTCTGCTTTGGCAACCTGCAATCCGGGAATATTAGCCATATTAATTTTCCTAGAATAAACAAAGACAAAAAACTGAGCTGAGAATTTTCTCAAAATTAAATAAGAACTTAAGCATTTCTTTGCTGTCAACGTCAACTGTCACGCTTTCAATATTAATTTTCGAAACTTCAGGAATATAATCCAATCTTCTTTCTCTTTCCTAACGAAAATATACATAAAATAAAAGAAAATGTAATACCTCTTCTTGTAATTTCAATGAAATACCTCTAACTGGTCCTTTTTGGATTCTCTTCATCAAATGAGTGGCGAATCCAGCGATTTTGTTTCTAATTCTTTTGGATGGGGTCACTGACACATCGCTCAAAATTCTCTTGTTAATGTGGAAATCATTGGACAATTTAGAATAATATTTTTCGATTAAAAGTTTGGCTGCTCTTTTAACGGTTTTTGTTCTAACACGACCCTACATAACAAAGGATTTTTAATGGAAATTATGGGAGGAATGGGGCATACCATAGATTATAAATGAAGAATTTTTGAGAAGAAATATTCGGATTTTATATACTTATTTGAGTATTTAAAGGAAAATATAATTGTGATAAAGATATTTATATAGAAGCAAAGAAATTAAGATATTTTATTGAATTTTTTTTTTTTTTAAAAGTTTTTATGTTTTTTCTTTTTTTTTATTCATTGTTGTTTCTTTATAAAATTAGAGTCTTTTGTTTTAAACCACGTGAACGTGTGATGCTCCATACCATCCCAAAGTGCTTCTTCTGAGGGGTCTATTATAATGGCTCAAAGTCATCAATCCATGGAGAGGTCCCCAAGCTGCAACCGAAAGATCCTACAAATAATTTAGTTGAAATTTCGATAATATTATTCATATTTACAGTATCCCAGAACCATTTAGTGATCACTCTGGACAAATATTGAGTATCCATATAAGAAAGTCTTTTCGCAGCTTCTGAACGAGGAACTCTTCTGTCCAAATATCTATTAAAAACATGCATTTATGATAAGAAATTTCGAAGGGATGGGATTTTTACTGGAGTTGATTGGCGAATTTGCCGGCAATATCTTGTGTGGTATCAGCGTTGAGCATTTGATTGTAAAGAGTGTTTCTGGCTCTGAATAATTCAGCTTGATTGATCTTAGTTTTTATTCATAAAAATTGATATTTTGGGTAAAAAATTAAAAAAATACATAAGAAGCATATTCAGTCAAAATGTATTGTGATAAATAGAGCATTTGATAACCAAAAACTTCGTTTCCGAGCATATAGCTTCCGAACAATCCAGTGTCTTCATAAGGGAAGTAACAGCATTGGTGAAGAGTGACATCAGGATAACTACCCAACCATCCGTGAATAGTGTTATATTGTCTGTCACCTAATTGATATTTAAGAAATTTCTATCAAAAAAAAAAAAAACTTGAGTTCAAATGAGCTCCTGTGTATTTATTGGCTTGATATTCTCCCAACAATTGTTGGATGAGCTTCATGGCGAAATATTCTGGGTCTTTGAAGGTAGGAGCTGAGAAAAACACTCCCATGTTCACATTGGCCATTTCATCATCTCTCATAAACATAGTTGATGGAGTGAAATAAGGTTTTTCAGAATTTTTGGCCTGAAATTAAAAAAACAGCATTTAAAAATCATTTAAATTTTTCTCTAAAATTCAAATAGTTTTTAAAACATTTTGAACAAAAAGATTTGAAAATTATCTTTAAACATTTTATTAAAAATAAAATAAAAATAATCTTATAAAATTTAACAAAAAAATCAAAATTACTTGTGGGCCATCCTTTTGAACTGTTCCGAAATGTTTAGCAGCTAAATCTTTGAATTGTAGTGGGTTGACATTCCCTGTGCCAACAACCACCATTCTATCACCAACGAAATTTCTATTATGGAATTCCTTCAACTGATCTTGAGTGATTGATCCAATATTCTCTCTAATTCCCAACACTGGCTGTCCAATGAAATGATCTCTATAGCTCTACATAAATTCAAAAAAGCCCCACATCAATTTTTCTTTAAAAACTGTGAAAAAATTACTGTATAATGTGCAGCTTCCAAAGTAGCATTCATTTGATCCTTATGATTCTCGCTTGCATTTCTCAAAACCTCATCTCTTTCAGCTTCAATTTGATTCTTATTGAGCAAAGGGTTTCTCACAATATCGCTCAGAAGCTCCACAGCAGCAGCAACATCTTTTGGTTGAACTGTCAATGAGAAGACAGTGGTTTCTCTATTCACATCCACTGTAAAATTCCCTCCCAAAATCGCTAAATCATTCTCTAATTTCGTTCTATTTCTTCCTTGAGTTCCCTAAAATCCAATAAAAACAATGATCAAATGAATAAAAAATAAAGAAATCAACAGAAGAAATAAAGAAATAAATAAATGAAAATTAAATGAAAATAAAGAAAAATACATAGAAGAACAAAAGAAAAATTAAAGCATCAGTAAAAAATACATAAAAATAAGCTGCAATTTATAAAAAATAATAAAAAAACCTTTGTGCTTAAATGTTTCAAATATTGGCTCGCACCACTGGTCTCTAAAGTTTCATTTCGTGACCCAGATTTCACAGAAACAAGCACTCTAAAGCAATAAAATATAAACACCTCAAATAAATTCTTTATAAAATTAGAAAAAATACGTTGCAAGTTGTGATTTCCCTGCTTCAGTCCCCACTCTCACTCCATTGGCAAGTTTTGTAACCTCTAAGCAATAAAAAACACAAGTAAATAAGGGGGATTTATTCAATAAAACGAAATTTACCAAAAGGACGATCATATTGTAAAGAATCTGGAATTTCACCTGGTGGCAATTCGCCCCAGTCAGTCAAACGCTTTTTAGAAAATTGCAATTTGTCTCGTTTGACAACTCCAGTTGCTTTTGCGGAAGAGAGCTCAGAAGCAGTTGCGAACTGTCTAGAGAGTTTGCTGAGATGATTTTGTAAGGGTTTTGCTAATTTTGCGAGCATTTTATACGCTTTTTCTAAAGAAAATAATTTGTTTTCTAAAATGATTTATTAATTTGGAAATCAAAAATAAAAAAGGGTTCTTTTTTTATTATAAATAAATTTATTGTATGGATTTAATCTTTAATTTATAAAACTCCAATGATGTCTGTAATTAATTAAAAATCTCCAATTAAAAATCCAAAACTCGACAAATTCCTCCTAAAAAAAAAAAATCCCTTTTCAAAGAATTAAAATTTATTTTAAAAAACGATAAAGTGATAAACAAACAAAAAAATTTGCTTTTGGGTTTCGGGTTGATTATTATTTAGCTTGAGTCTGATTTCCAACTTCTCCTTCATCCAACCATTTGATTCTTTTCCCTTCACACCATTCCCCCTGTCTTTCTTCCCCATTCTGATTTATATAAATCCCCTTACCATGTTGTTTCCCAACTCTCCAGTCTCCAACATATTTCCTGCCATCTTGCCATTCAAATACTCCATGACCATGTTTTTTATCGTCTTCATACTCTCCAACATACGATCTCCCATCAGGCCAGGTGGTTTTCCCTTTACCATGCATCTTATTCCTATACCATTCCCCTTCATATCTCCTTTCATCAGGCCAGACATAAATACCGAACCCATGAATATCATTGCTATCAAAGGTTCCATCATACCAAGATCCATCAGCAAATAACAATTTACCCTTTCCATGTTTTTTCCCTTCTTTATACTCTCCATCATATTTCGCGCTATCAGGCCAAGTCTCCACTCCTTTTCCATTCTGTTTATCATCTTTCCATTGTCCTATATATTTCGCACCATTGGCATGCATATATACGCCTTCACCATTCGCTTTGTCATTAATCCAATCTCCTTCATAGATATCACCATCTGCATGAGTCAATTTTCCTTTACCATTTGCCTTATCCTCCATCCAATCACCTTCATATTTAGAGCCATCAGGCCAAGTTTGAACGCCTTTTCCATCTCTGAACCCATTTTTCCATTCACCGATAAAAATAGCCCCGTTTTCTAATGTAATGGCCGGAAGCAGCTTTCTATCGAAACAGCCAATTGTTGATAAAATCAGCTTATTTGAATGTGGACCATTTGTCTGATTTTCCATGCCGTTTTCCATTGGACGGCTATTGGTCTCATTCACAGCGATTTGACGATCCTGTAGATCGATTTTCAAAGGCAAGATTTGTTCTTTTACAGAAGAAATCTGTTTTCCGAAGCCTTCTTTCTTATTTCGCAATGGTTTTTCATTGTCTGGAATGTTTTGCGACAGGTTAAGAACATTGGCATCGGAGTCATAATCGCTTTTATTAGCTGATATGACGTTTTTGGGCTTTGAATTAAGACTTTCTTGATTGTTAACTCCTTCTTTGATTTTGGAATCGTTTTTGGATTCTTGAAATTTAGAATGCTCAACATTCTTGATATGGACATCTATATCATCCAGGTTTACTTTGGCTGCTGCTGGGTTTGGGTCGGTCACACCACCACAAAGACTTGAACAATTTCCCATGAAGTTTGCTTCTAATAGGTTAAGTTGATAATTAAAAAGAAAAAATTTTTTTTGTTTTTTTCTAAGCGAAATCAATCAAACTACCCTTTTAAGTTTTAAGTTTATTTTCTTTTCGATTTCAAATGGTTAATGTTTTTTTTTTAGTAATTTTATAGTTTTTTTTTGTTAAAAAAATTTAATTACAAATATCAATTTCTAGCATTTTTTCTCAAGAAAGACCCTTTTTATTTAAAAGGAATTTTTATATTTCAAAAGTGAAGGTTTTTTTTCTTAGCTTTTCTTTAAAGAATTTTATCTGTTTTTTTTTTATTTCAAAAGTGAAGGTTTTTTCTGATTTTTTTTTTTATATGAATTAATTTTTTCTGTTTTACTTATTTTATTCACAAACCAATGTACATTCAAATTGACGATCGCATTTACAAATGGCTTCTTTCCCTCGAGGTGCTTAAGCCTGAAGGCCGTAAACAAAAGAGCACTTCTTCTATCGAATTATCTCTGTCGACTTCCTTAAGCCTCGAAAGTGGTGTTCTATTTGCAAAATTATTGAAAAATCTTTTGCAAAAACAACAAAACTCGAATATAGATTCTCCATTAATATTTCCTTTGCCTGCATTAGATACATTAAAGGAGTTCTCAACCCCGACTTCTCGTCTTTATAATTGGAATATTCTAACAGAAGCTTATAAGACTATTAATATAGAGCTTCAATCAGACGTTAAAAGTCTTATTGTGGCTGGGGATCGAGGTGTTGTAGTTGATTTCCTAAAGGAAATCTATACGAAAATCGTGAGTGGAGCAGCAGGAGAAAAACAGGAATTCGAGGATTTTGTAAAGAGATTTAAAAAAGAACGAATAAAGCTCATTTTTAGGTTCAATCAAAGGAGGAATTGGCATTAGATAGTTCAAATTTCGCGGGGAAGAGTTTCCTTTTAAATGAGAATAAAAGAAAAGGATTGTATTCGGATGCTATTGAACTCAATAAGATACAAATGGACTCTGATCCATGCAAAGCAGAAACATTACTTGAATTCTTCATTCTTTGTGTAGGAAAACACATGAATTTAAGCTCAAAACAAGTGATTTTTTCTCATAAAATTTCTTTTATATTAATATGTGAAAAGGCTGCGAGTTTATTCACAAAAAACAGCAAATACCTCGCTCATATAATCATCAAAGGGCTTAAAGGCCAGTTCGAACCTATAATCACTTTCCTGCAAGAAGTCTACACAAACCTTGATCATGTTCTGACTCTTCTTGACGCAGACCTATCACGTTCCACTCTTTCTTTTTCGCTACAAGTCCTTTTACTTTCATTTAAAATTTAATTTGTTTTTCTCTTTATTTTTTAATAAATTCTCCATAAAACCCTTAAAAACTCAATTTTTATCTTCAAAAGGCCCTAAAACCTGGTCTCGTCTCCCGAAGCCAAGAGACTTCTCAATGGACTCTCCGTGTTTTTTCCAAACTCTCCTTCGAATTCCTCAAAAGGAATCTCCACAGCAGTTGTTGGGACTGGTTCATCGGCGATTCGAAAGGCTACCTGAGTTTTCTTCGTTGTCTGAAACGTCACCCTAGTCTCAAAGGTGAAATCCTTTCAGTTTTATTACAAATCGGCCGGTATAATTTCCTTGAAATGATGACTTCTTTGTTGAAAAAAGCTCAACCTGATCCAAAGGATTTCTTCTATAGTGTGACTCAATTAATGAAGCCTATATCTGAAGCAAAACTGCTAAAAGAAGATCTAATTAACTCAGGAGTTTTAGAATATTGGCTTGAATATGCTAATACTCTTACTGAAGAAGAATTCTCGTATAGTGTTGATGCAAGAATTGAAATCTTGGGGTTTTCTACAGAGGTTTGGATCAATTATTCGGAGAAAATAGAAGAAAATGAAAAAAAAGCAGTGAAAATCATTGAATTATTGAAAAAATCGACTGAAGATGTGAGGATTACTGTGAAATTAGTGGCGATTACACATCTTTTTCGACTTTTTGAGCTTTTTGCTGATAAGAAGAAAGTTTATGCGCCTTTGATTTATAAGACTTTAACCATGGTTTTATTGGAAAATCACAGTGATTTAGAGATCAGAGAGTTTTTAATGAGGAATTTCATCAGTATTTTCGAAGAATTCGCGAATATTCCAATGAATCCTCTTTTCGAGCCTTTAATGAAACAAATCCAAATTTCTGAGAATTCTAGTTATTTTCTGAATATGAGTGATTTTTCTCTGTTTATTTTCTTTGCAAAACGTGAGAATCTCAATGTAAAAAGCGCGATACAACTGTTGGATTTCCTTGCAAAAGTCTTCTTAAATGAAATGGTTTTCGCTCAGATTTGTTCTTTACCAATGGTTTCTATTATTCTGAAGCATAAAAACAATGAAACAATGCAGGAATTCGTGGTAAAATTCGTGAAGATTTGTTTAGCAATGCTTTATGCATCAGAAAAAAAGAAGAATTCAGATGTTTCACGCTCAATAAATCAAGCAGTTTTCTCATTGAAAAACCCAAATTATGCAGAAATAGAAGTGTTGAATTCACAGAAAAGAGCAATGATTATCGAGATTTTAAGACAAATTTGCAGTATTTCTGCTAATGAATTACTGATCAAAATCAAGCCTTTAATAGCTCATACATGTCTTCAAATCAAGGATTTTACAAGGAAAAATCATAAAGGATTAGTTCTTATGTTGAATATGTTTGGAAACGCTGAAGAAATCTTAGAGAAATTCGAACAAATATACAAAGAAAGTCTTAAAGAACGAGAAAAACTCGAAGAATCTAATATAAATTCCAATGTAAATTCCTCAGCTGATAAGTTCAAAAGCCCAAATTCCTTTATTTCTACCAAAAAAACCAAGAATTTACCTAGTTTGAAGCCAAATAACGCAGATCCGAAGGCTTTGAGAGCTATTGAAGAAACTCATCAGAATTTTCAAATGAAAATCACAGGGAAAATTCGTTTAGAAGAAGAAAGCCAAAAACTCATTGAAAAACAGAAGGCTTCTTTGAGAAAACAGCTCGAGATTCGAACTATTCAACAAGGAGTCGGGATTCTAAATCAAAAAGACATTGAAATCGGCTTGATTTTCGAAGAAAATGACCCAAAATTGAAAGAACTTGCGAAAAATACAGGCGAAAATATCGAGATTATTAATATAGAGGTAGAAGAGGAAAGAGATAGGCTTTTAATTGAGGAATTCAATAGAAAAAGCCAGAAAATCTTCAAGTTTTTATTTCTGAAATTCGCGAATTCAGGTTATTGGACGAAACAAGAGACTTTTTCATCGATTTCTTCAACGAAAAGCCAGAAGATCAGTATTTCTGAGCTGATAAAACTCTTTAGAGAACATGGTTATTCTTCTTTGATAAATCAGGAGAAGGTTTCTTTGATAATAAAGGCTTTAAGTCTATTGTTTACAGGGAATAAAATCTCATTTAACACATTGGATTTCTCAATGTTTGTTAACTTTTTCATGCAAATGGCATTTTTCGCACATTCGAAAGAATTTAATAACATAAGCTCGATGATGGAGCAAATGATGAAGAATTTCAGAGATGAAGAAAAGAAACAAGGGCTGAATGTGGCTATTTATGATGATCCTGATATAAACTTCATTTATGAAAGTTCCGTTGTGAAGGAGATCAATAAAAATCTACAAGAAGATCCTGAATATGTCCTTCCTGAGGTAATTTTCTTTTGAATTTTAGATAAAAATTGGATTTTTTTAGGGATTTAAAAAATTTCAAGAACAAAAGGTCTTTTTTCAATATAAACTTCCCGAGAATTTGGAAATTGAGGAAAGCTATAAGGATTGTTATGGGGTTTTATCAGATATTTTGCATGAAGCTTTCAAGTAAAAAATCAAAGAAAAACACTTCATTTTACAATTTTTCTATGAAAAATTACTTAATTAAACAAATAATTAACTCAATAGAATAAATCTCATTGAACCTATCGCGACATTTACCACAATAACCCTTGCAAAGCCTAAGCTGAATACCGTAGAAACAGCCATTCCAAAGCTCTATGAGAACAAACGCTATATTTCTTCAGCAGAACAGCACCTTTCAGCAATAGAAGACAAGAAAAAAATGAAAAATTATGAAGAAATCCCAAAGGAAAAACATCGTGTTTTGGAAATAACTCGCAAAAGAGGTCTTTCTTTAGAAATTAAGCTTCTTATTGCGAATTCTGATCAGAAATTCAAATATATCACTGAAGAATGCGCTTTTGTCCTCGAAGATCTCTTAGAAGCCGTAGAAAAAGGCAAAAATACAATAGAAAAGCCACAAAATAAGGCATTACAAAGCAAAAAAGAGCTTGAAAAAATCCTTGAAGAAGAAGAGGAAGCTAAAGAGAAAATTCGAAGAAATCATCATGAAGAAATAAAGAAAGAATTGAAAGAAAAAGGGATTTCTAAGAAAAAGCCTTTTGTAAAAGTCGAAGAGAAAAAACATTTAGAAGAAGTAGAAAGAAGCAAGAAAGTCTGGGGTTTAAGGCTGAAGGACAATGAAAATCTAAAGAAAAAAGCAAGGGATTATAGGAAATCGAAGAGCGAGGATAGGGAAGAAAAGAAAAAAGAAGAAGAAAATAAGATAAAGGATGTGAAGAAACAGAAAGAGAGAAAATTCGAAGAATTTAACAAGAAAGCCAAAGAAAAACTGGTAAAATCGCAGTTTTTTTGAGGAAAAAAGCTTCACAATAAAAATTTTTTTATAAAAGAAAGAAAAATACGAAGAAGTGAATGAAAATCGCGAGGCTGATAAAAAGGCGAAAGAAGATCAACAGAAACAGGAGAAACTCAAATGGAAGAATTACAATGAGAAAGTCCTTCCAAAGAAGTTTGAACAAGAGACCAAAATGTATCAACTTGAACAAGGAATCAACAAGAAAATCGTTTCTCTTCTTTCCAGTTCAAATTCTTCAATGTTTTTCTCAAAATACCGTCAAATTCTTCACATTCTTTTCGATTTCCTCATCAAAAGGACCTTTGTTCCTTTGAATTTCAACGGAAAACCAAGCACGATTTCTTTGGAAGGACTGAGTCTTTTCGCAGGAGATTTCAACATTTGTCCTTCAATCTTTCACCTTCGTGAGATCCTGTTGATTTATAAGAGTTTAACAAAAATGAAGCTTCCAGCCTATATAAAGGACACTGTTTCAATTGGCTTGAATTACGAAGAATTTGAAGAATGTTTAGTGAGAATTGCGATAAAAGGACAAAGGATTTTCAATCAAATAGGTGGAAAAATCAAAGAAAGTGGGAGGATTTATGAAGAAGATCTGAAGAAAATCATTGATAAAGAAACGAAAAGTATGAAGAAAATGAGCAGTTTTGAAGTCAAAAAAGAAGATTTTAAAGGGGAAAAAGCCATTTTGGAGAGGTATAAGAATGTTTTTGATGAATATGAGGAGATTGATAAGACCAGCGCTTTGACGATCGAGGGGATGTTCTATTATTTGGGATTACCTTTGGATCCTAATGATAAGGGTTATTTGGAAAAAAGACTGAAAGAAATTAGAATGAAGAAGTCGATTCCTAATAAATACAAGAAAAAAGGTCAATTTATAAAAATTTTTATCAAATCAAATTGATAAAAATTATTTAGCAATGGAAAATAAACTAGAGGATGGTATTAGATATGAGTCTCCTAAAAGGAAAGTCAGATCAAATGATATTTATAAAGGAGGAAGTATAAAGGGAAGGGTTTTTTAACGTGTAGTAAAAAAATAATTATAAAGGAAAATATGATAGTATGGCAGAAAAAAAGGAGAATGAGGAGAATTATGTGAAAAATGTTCGGGAGGAGAAAGAAAGGGATAAAAGCGAAGACCATGAGGAAAATGGAGCAGAAAATGAAGATAAAAGATCGATTAGTGAGAGTAGATTAGAATGATTGATTTTAAATTTAAAGTTTTTGAGGTTTTGAGAATTTTTCTCTGGCTTTTTATGTGAAGTTTTTTTAATAACATTTTTAAATAACTTATTAAAAATTTCTGGGAAAACTTTTTTTTTTTTTAATGTTTCTTTAAAAAACCAAAATTTTCCTATTCATTGATAATTTTTTCAAATTTTTTCAAATTAAATTTTTAAAGAAAACTTAAATTAATTTTAATTTTTTTTTTTTCTTTCTAAAAATCCACAAAAAATTTAAACTTTTATTTCTAATGAATCTTTTTTTTCCTTTTTCTCATTCATTTCCTTTTCCTCCTTCGCCTTTCCTTCTTTTTCAATCAAATGTTTTGTTTCAAGATATTCTTTGAAGTTCTTCTTCGCAGCAAAAGGCCTTTCCCCCAGAACTTCTATGATCCCTTTAAGATCCAGACTTTCTTTTTCAAGCAATTTTTTGGACAGTTTATCAATAGAATCTTTATGTTTGAATATTATTTCTTTGGTTCTTAGTGTCGCTTCTTTGATAATCTTTTGAACTTCATCATCGACTTCCTAAAAGAAAAACCCATTAATTTTCTTGAATTTATTGAATATTATCGACTTTTAAGGTCGTTTGGCTCATAGTCTTCACATAATCCTCGATTTTGAATCCTCTTAAACCTATACTATTATTCATCCCGAGTTTCGAAACGATCACGTAAGTCATTTCCGTCACTTTCTGCAGATCATCATAGGCTCCAGTGCTAATCTACAATAAAACCAATTATTCACAAAGAAATTCATATGAATTTATTCATATTCATAAATGGATTTTTGAATTAATCTTTACAAATGAATTAATAAATTAGTTCAAATAAAAATAAAAATTTAATTATTCACAAATGAATTAATTAATATTCAAAATGAATTAATACCTTGCCAACAAATACTTCTTCCGCGCATCTTCCCCCCAACAAACAGCATACTCGATCCATTAAATCCTCTTTACTCTCTAAAGAGCTTTCATTCGGAAGATATTGAGCATACCCCAACGATCCTTTTGATCTTGGAATGACTGTAATCTTTAATAAAGGAGCACCTCCTTCTAAAAACCAACTAACAACTGCATGTCCTGATTCATGAATCGCAACAGTTCTTTTCTCTTCATCTGAAAGAAGATTCTTCTTTTCAAGTCCTGCAAGAACTCTTTCTGAAGCCATTTCAAAATCGATAGATTGTACATGACTTTTATTGCCACGGGCTGCCAGAATCGCAGCTTCATTGCAAAGATTTGCGATATCCGCTCCTGAAAAGCCTGGAGTTAAGGTTGCTAATCTTCTTGCGAATTCATCTAAGGGAGTAGAAGGGTCCAGTTTGATTGGTTTGAGGTGAACGTGAAAGATTTGGCGACGACCGTCTAAATCAGGAAGATTCACTTCGATGTTTCGATCGAAACGACCCGGACGAGTTAAGGCTGTATCCAATAAATCCTTCTGATTGGTGGCTTTTAAGAATTTATTTTTTAATAGAAAGAAATTTTGACAAAAACAATTTATAAATCCAGTAAGAAGTTAATAAAAATATAAATATAAATAAAAACCAGCTAAAACAATGATGTTTGTATCTGTGCCGAATCCATCCATTTCCACGAGCAATTGATTCAAAGTATTATCTCGTTCATCATTACCTCCCATCTTGTCTGAAGAGAAACATCATTTTAAATTATTTTACAAAGAATTTCCTTGATTTATTTACTTTCTCTTTTTCTCCCAACTGCATCGATTTCATCAATAAATATGATTGAAGGTGCTTTTTCCTTTGCCTGCTTAAACAAATCTTATTAAAATATTATAAATTTTAATCAAAAATCATTTCTATTTCACCTCTGACACGCGCTGCACCCACGCCAACAAACATTTCAACAAAATCAGAGCCTGACATATAGAAGAAAGGAACTTTGGCTTCACCAGCACAAGCCTAAACATTTATAGTCAAAGACAAAAAATTCCCATTGTAAATATAATTTTTTTAAAGATAAATAAAATTTAAAGGTAAAGATAAAAAACCTTTGCAAGCATAGTTTTTCCTGTTCCAGGAGGACCTGACAATAAGGCTCCTCTTGGTAGTCTGACTCCTAATTCTTTATATTTCTTGGGTTTTTTCAAGAAATCCACAAATTCCATAATCTCAACTTTGGCTTCATCCAAACCAGCAACATCTGCAAATTTTGTTTTGATTTCGGTATCAATGCCAAATATTTTCGCATTTGATTTTCCTGTTGAATGAAATGAAAGATAGAGAGAATTTTATAATATATTGATAAATATATAAGAAATTTCTTTAAAATAAATTTAATTCTGAACCTATTCCAAAAATGTTATTGCCTCCTTGAGTCATATTTGAACTTCTGGACAGATTCTTGATGAACCCGAGAATAACGATCAAACTGATGGCTCCATAGATGAAATTATAATAATGCTCATATAACGCCACCCATGTTCGTTTATGCTGGAACTCAATCGGGATTAACTGATTTGAAGGCACATTGTTTTCAGTTTGAGCTTTTTCGAGATTATCCAGAAAATAATCAATATTTCCGATCTCAATCACCCTTTTTTCTCCAGATTTCAAAAGAACGTCAGCTTTATAAAAATAACCAGAACTGTCTAATACTTTCTTTATTTGAATCTTTGAGATTAAGTCATGATTAACATAATTTTTGAATAAATCCTTCATAAAAAAAACATTTAATTTTATGGGAAAACCATATTTTTTTACTGTATAACTGATATCTTGTGCATAAAACAGAAACTTCTTGAGATTGTAGCCTACAAAAAATAGAGAAGCTATCAATAAAAACAATTTTCTATGGGAAATATGCGCGTTTTTATAATCTATGCTTGTGACCCATTTTACTATTGAGGATTCACTTGTTTCTAAATAAGTGTTCAATTTTTTGATTGAATCACTTATGGAAAATTTGGAGGATTTGGGCTTTTTGTCTTCGTTCTTGTTATTTTTATCATCGTTTTGGGAGAATTGAATTCGAGGGATGTAATAGAGGGGTTTTGGGAAAGAATGGATCCTAGTTAAAAATTTAATCGGATTTTTTCTGAGCATTTTTGGAAAATATTTAAAAAATTTTGATAAATTTGAAAAAAAAAAAAAAATTAAAAAAATTATAAAAATGTAATTCATTGAAATTATTTTTTAAATAATTATTTAATTTTACTTAAAAATTCGGTGAATAATAATTTTTAATTAAATTATGAATTTTTTTTTTATAATTTCTATCAAAATCAACAATTTTTTACATTTTTATAATTTTTTTAATTTTTTTTTTTTTTTCAAATTTATCAAAAT
>JFJP01024048.1_pt1 | contig 14374 bp, 13 predicted proteins | sample 431651 | NCBI WGS metagenome assembly JFJP01 (sample SAMN02602958, study PRJNA72255) | Microbial mat metagenome, whole genome shotgun sequencing project. | biome: fresh water; feature: sink hole; material: water; isolation source: purple microbial (photo- and chemosynthetic) mats found in... | reverse complement strand
GGGGCAATCCTAAAACAATTTTTACCGTTGCGTTTGGCTTCATATAAGGCTTTATCGGCAGCTTCTAGGAGTGCGTCGGCGGAGATGCCTTGTGTATGGGAAGCCACACCCGCACTTAGGGTCAGGTGAATGTCATGACCTTTGTACAAAAGCTTGCTCTCGCACGTCTCTTTAACGATGCGATCTACAGCTTTTAATGCCTCTTCTTGAGAAATGCGGTTAAGGATGACCACAAACTCTTCGCCACCATAACGGTAGATACGTGTTCCACGTCGTAGGGAATTTTGAATCAATTTGGAGAGGAAAATAAGGGTTTTATCCCCTGCTAGATGTCCAAAAGAGTCGTTAATTTTTTTAAAATCATCGGCATCAAACATCACCAAATACATATCAATGTCTTTGTCTTTTCCAAACGAGAGCACTTCTTCCAAATCTTTAACCAAAACCCGTCGGTTGTGCGCTTTGGTTAAGGGGTCAATATTGGATTCACGCTCCAAACGCTCGACTTGGAGTTTAAGACTGGCGATGGTTTCATCGGCAACGGAGAGTTCTTTAATGATTTGGGATTGAAAAAGATCAAACGCGTGAATGATTTGTTTTGCATCCACACTGGAATGCTCTTTTTTAATGGAGTCAATGTTAATTGCTGTTTCATCGGTGATACATTTTAAAGTGTCATTGCTTTTAACAAACTCTTCAAGCCCTTTTTTGACAAGTCCAAAACACGACTCGTGAATCAATTCATCGTGTTCGCTGTTTGAAAAAAGGTAACCGTGTTTTTTAGAGAGTTCTTTAAGCTCTTCGTCGTCACATTTTTCAAGTGTTTCCACAAAGGTATCGTGATAGTATTTCGGGTAAGGAGGGATGTTCAGTGTTTTGAGTTTTGCGAATGTTTTTTCCGCAAGTTCAAACACGGTTTCTGAAATGTGATGCATATTATTCATGCCTTGTCATGCCTTTTGCTCATAAATTATGGATTCAATAAAACTTAAGTATAGCGTTTTTAAGCTGTAATTTTCGTTATATGCCAAGATTATTCAACAACTCTTGCGGTTGCGTGGAGTAACGAATGGCATCTTCTTTGGAAATGCTGTTGGATTTTAACGCACGCATCATGGCCTGAGTTTGCGTAATCATTCCTGTCTTTTGCTGATTGAGTTGCATTTGTGAATAGATTTGATGCAATTTATTTTCACGAATCAGGTTTGCAATGGCCGCATTGTTGATCATGATTTCATGAATCGCAACCCTGCCTCCCCCATTCTTAGGAAGCAAGCTTTGGGAGACAACGGCATACAAAGAGGTGGCGAGCATGTTGCGTACTTGAACTTGTTCTGCCCCTTCAAAGCTATCGACAATACGGTTGATGGTTTGAACCGCTGAATTAGTGTGCAAGGTGCCTAAAACCAAGTGACCTGTTTCTGCCGCGGTAATGGCAGTACTGATGGTTTCTTGGTCACGCATCTCCCCTACCAGAATCACGTCAGGATCTTCACGCAATGAAAACTTCAAAGCGCGTGCAAAACTTTTGGTATCTTCTCCCACATTTCGGTGTGAAAAAAGTGCTTTTTTGTTGGTGTGAATAAATTCAACCGGATCTTCAATCGTAATGATATGGCGATGCTCAAAAAGATTGATCTCATTCAAAAGGGCTGCGAGAGTGGTTGATTTACCACTTCCTGTGGGTCCTGTGACTAAAATAAGCCCTTTTTCACGCTTCACTATCTCTTTAAAAACAATAGGAGTATTGAGCTCATCCAAAGAGGGGATATCGATAGGAATAATCCTAAATGCTGCCGCCAGTTCAGAGTTCATCGTGTAATAATAGTTGGCACGAAAACGCCCAATATCGGGGAACATAATGGCAAAGTCAAGCTCTTTTTCTTCTTCAAGCTTCTTTTTTTGTTTATCGCTGATGAGCGTATAGCAAATCTCCTCAATCTCCGTTCCGGTCAGTTTTTCCATGTCGAGTGCGACAAGCTTGCCATCAATACGAATTTGAGGTTCACTTCGGCTGACCAAATGCAAATCCGATGCTTTATAAGCCACAATGTTTTTGAGTAAAGCCTTGATATTAAGAGTTGCCATTGCTACGCTCCTTTGGGGAAATTATTCGATAATTTTAGGTACGACAAAAAAGCCATTGTCTCTCATGGGGGCGTGTTCTAAAATGGTTTGAATAATCTCAGGGACCGTGCTAGGAATGTCCTCACGCAAAGGAGTTCCTCCGGCTACCGTTGTAAACGTAGCCTCTTCGTGCTCCAAATCAAGCTCATTTAAAATGTCTACAAAGGAGACAATTTCGCTCAGTTGCTTGATAACACCTTCACGTTTCTCATCACTGATTTTTAACGAAGAGAGTTTTTCGAGTTTTTGTAAAAGGGTATCATCAATTTTCATACTATTTTTTCCTCATGATTAGACTTCGTTTATAACCCTTTTTCGAGACGCGTTATCCACGATGGGTGACCTCAAAGCTAACGCTTTGAGCTATCAGGGATAAAGTCTCTCTTATGGGTTATAAACGAAGTCTATTATCTTTTAAAATTGCATTATATCAGATTGTCTTTTGGTGCTTACTGAAAGTCCCTTTTTATATTTGTTGTGCTAAACTTTGAATGTTTGTAAAAATTCTTCTTCTACACAAAGGATAAATGATTGGGAATTAGAGAAAATTTAAAAGCGGTCAAAGAAGAGATTAGCACTGAAGAGCAATTTCTTGAGGGCATGATCAAAGGAGAGCGTTTTTTTAAACGAAACAAGATGTACATCATCGGAATTTTAGTGGCGTGTGTCATAGGCTCTGTTGGGTACAGTATCCAAATTGTGATGGAAACCGAGCGATTAAAGCAATCCAATGAAGCGTATGCAACACTTTTAAAAGACCCAAGCAATACAGAGGCTCTCCGTGTGCTTAAACAAAAAAACGAGAGACTTTACACGATGCATGAATTGCAAAATGCTGTGGTTAAAAACGATACAGAAGTCCTAAAGCGTCTTTCAAGTAACACCGATACCATTGTCTCCTCTATAGCGACATACCAATTGTCCCAACTCGATTCAATGGCTCTTCCTCAAGGGGAGCTTTTTTCGGGTATGGTTGCGCTTCAAGAAGGGTATGCGTTATTGAAAGAAAATAAAATCAAAGAAGCCAACGTTAAGTTTGCTAGCATTGATCAAAACTCTCCACTTAAACAGGTTGCACAAAATTTAGAACACTATCAAGGGTTAAAAAAATGAAAACATTGAAGATACTTTTTTCACTAGGGCTTATGGTATTAGTCATGGGAGGATGTGGCACGAAAAGACAATATTTTCAGCCAGAAGTGCTCTCCGGGAAAGTCAATTATGATGGTTCTTTGCCAGCATCCATTATGGATTCGGTGCGTGAAGGCGCCACGCTTGAAAACGGACAGGTAATCACAAAACAAGGATTATCTTCAGTGGTTTTTCCGAAAGGATTTTCCTACTTAACACAAGATAAAGGTCGATTTGTTGGTGTTTCACCATGCGGAAAATTGACCGTGATTGATGAAAAAAGTACGGAGCTGTTTAGTCAAGATTTGAAAAGTGCTATTGCTTCAGCTTCTCTCAAAGACAATCTCTTAGCGTTGGTGATGGCATCGAATGAGTTGGTGTTGTTGGATATGAAGGATGGCAAACATCTTTTACATTTAAAGCAAGATAATGTTTTTGTACTGGATTCACGCATCGCAGCACCCTATTATTTAGGGGATTTGATTGTGTACCCAACGTTGGATGGAAAACTGGTTATCGTGGATGAAAAAAGTCGAAAAGTCATTCGCGATGTTGTCGTAAGCAATGAAAAGTTTTTTGGCAATATTATTTATCTCCAAGTTTTAGGAGATCGTTTGGTGGCGGCAACAAAGAAAAAAGTGGTCTCCATCAATCCAAAATCAATGGCATTTTTAGAAGAAGAAGTTAAAGACGTCATTGTGCTTGAAAATCGTATTTTTGTCTTTACCAAAGACGGAAGAGTCATCTTAACCGATGCGGATCTTAAAGTCATTAAAGAGCGTAAATTTCCTTTTGCAACCTTTGCTGGGACGATTTATGGAAACTATGTTTACATGATTGAAAAAGGGGGTTACATTATCGCCACCGATTTAGACCTTGTTTCCGTGAATGTTTATAAATTGCCCGATCAAATTGAAAGCTTTATGTTTACAACCGGTGATACCTTGTACTATGGAAATCACTTCTTTAAATTGAACCGCAAATAATTTTTAATAAAGTAAGGTAGATGAAAGAGGTGCTTGATAAATTGACTACCAAGCATCTTTTTACCTCCTTTTCTCCCATCGAGACATCCACTCTGGGCACGCGTAAAAAGCTCACGATTTTCAATGGCGTTGATCAAAAACAGTGTTACCATCTTGTTATAACACCCTTACAGCAGAGTCGATTTGTTTATAAACATGCACTCGAACTGGGAGTTTTGCTCTCTCAAATTGTGTTACATGTAAACCATAATTATGCATACAAGCATCTCTTTATGTCTGCACCTTTGTGTTCAAAAGCGCAGCGGTATTTAGAACAAGAGGGGTGGAGGATTTACCAATGATTTTGTGTGATATCGGAAATACAACGGTTGATTGTTACCATGATGGCAAGATGTGGAATTTAAGCCATAGTGCCTTTAAAGACTTTTCCTTCAAGGAGAAGATCTATTACATCAGTGTCAATGAAGCGTTGAGTGCCTATATGGAGCATAGAAAGAATGTGTGCAATCTCGAGCCTTATTTTGAGTTTGACACGATTTATCAAGGGCTTGGCATCGATAGAATTGCAGCGTGTTCGACCATCACCGATGGTATTATCGTTGATGCGGGGAGTGCCATTACGGTCGATATTATGTCAGGTGGGGTTCATTTGGGAGGATTCATTTTACCAGGATTGGACGCTTATGCAAAAGCGTATCGTTCTATTTCACCTCGTTTGGATGTGGCGATAAACCCTAGTGTTGCCCTAGATGCCCTGCCTCAAAAAACGGGTGACGCTCTATCGTATGGGGTTGTCAAGCCTATCATATTAATGTTAGAGGCTACATGTAAAGATAAAAAGATTTTTTTTGCGGGGGGAGACGGTAAGTTTTTCTCCAAATATTTTCAAAATGCTTTTTTTGATCGCTCTCTTGTCTTTCGAGGCATGCAAAAAGTGATCAAAGAAGCCCATTTAGAGGAGTGATAAAGAGATGATTACCGTTGCATTACCCAAAGGACGCATCGCCGATGAGACCTTGGAGATATTTGAGAAAATTTTTGGAAAATCGTTTCGTTTTGATGATCGAAAACTCATTTTAGAAGAGGGTGGGTTTCGTTTTTTACTCGTGCGCAACCAAGATGTGCCTGCGTATGTGTTGCATCAATCGGCAGATATTGGTGTGGTGGGACTTGATGTTTTGGAAGAAAAAGATGAAGACTTACTCCGTTTGTTAGATCTTGGTATTGGAAAATGTCGCGTGTGTGTGGGCATTCAAGAGGGCAAAAGCATTGATTATAGTGCGCCTGAGCTTAAAGTGGCGACCAAGATGACCAATATTGCACAAAAATATTTTTCTAAAAAAGCGATGGCGGTGGAGATTATTAAGCTCTATGGCTCGATTGAACTGGCACCCTTAGTGGGTCTTTCGGATGTGATTGTGGATGTCGTGGAAACGGGGGCGACGATGAAGCAAAATGGACTCAAAGTGATTGAAACGATTATGGAATCTTCTGCCTATTTGATTGCCAATAAAAACAGTTTTATCCAGAAAAAAGAGGAAATCACCTCATTGTATCGTAAGATTCATGAGGTGATTTCTTGATACGTGGTTTAATATAAATCAACCACCTTAGCAATTTTTGCGCTAAGGTCAACTTCACGAATAGGCTTGACTAAAAAATCAAACGCGCCTCGCTCAAATGCCTCATTTTTTCGTGTCTCATCGGTGGTGAGCACAATAACAGGAATATCTCTAAATTCACGCATTGGCTGAAAATTGACAAGAAACTCTATACCATCCATGACAGGCATTTTGATATCAAGTAAGACAAGATCAATATCGTGATGCTCTTTTAAGAGGCTAAGCGCATCTAATCCGTTGGTGGCTTCGATGATTAGTTCAACATTGGTATTTTTTTTCAACATCGAACTAATAAGTTTTAGGTTGATAAAATCATCATCGACGGCCAAAATTTTTAATGGTTTTCCCATTGGGTGACTCCCTTTAGATTAACGAATGAATGAGCGATTCAAGCTCATGTTTACTGATCTGATTTGGCAATACGGTATCAAATGCAATCCCATCATTTGTGATATCTTCTTTCGCATCTGTAAACATGACACTGTGAATTTTTCCTAATTTTTGTAGGGTAGATACGTTTTTTATCCATGTTGAAAACTCACCAAGTGTACCACCCGAAATCATCTCTTTATCAAAGATTACGACTTTATAGTGGGTGTTTTGCATCTGTTGTGTAAAATCATTCAAAGAACTTGCTGCATCCACTTTTTCACACATTTTTGACAGTACGCTTGTGAAAATTTTGGTTTCGATAGGGCTTCTTTTTAAGACCAAAATATCACGAATACCCATTTGAGACACATTTTCATTTTCTACCAATGGTTTTTGCGTTTCAACAAGTGTGGATGCTTGGATAATAGGTTCTTCTAAGACAACATCCGATGGCGGCACGATTTCAGGTTCTAAAACCACAGAAGACTCACTAGGGATAGCTGGTTTAACGATATTCTCTTGATCGCTGTAATCAATTTTATCGTGCATAAAAATATTTAAAATGCTAATAATATTTTCTTTTTTAATGGGTTTGGTGATGTACTCATCCAGCCCTTCTTTCATAAAACGTTCACGATCTCCCTTGAGTGCATTGGCCGTAATTGCAATAATGGGGATGTGCGGGACGTGTTCTTTCTCTTCGTATTCTAAAATTTTATGTGTCGCCTCGATACCATCCATGACCGGCATTGCGATATCCATAAAGATCATATCAAAATTGCCACTTTTGCGACGCTCAAGTGCTTGTAAGCCATTAGGAACAATGGTGATGTTCAATCCCAAATCTTCTAAGGTGCGTTTGATTAATTTTTGATTGATTTCATTGTCTTCCGCAACAAGGACATCTGCTTTAAATTTTTTACCAAAGGTTGCATGCATGACAGGTTTTGGTACTTGCGTTGTTTCTATGACGGGCAAGAATTCTCGTTTTGCTTCTAATACTTTGATAAGTTTTGAAATATTGATAGGCTCGTAAATCGGTGTGATGTATTTTGTATTCAATTCGCTGAATTTTGATTGTTGGGATGATTTCAGAATTAAGATAACGGGGAGTTTGATTTTTTTATACTCCTCTAACTCTTCTTTGGTTAAATTGCTATAATCAGCAATGATAAAATTACTACCTGATTTGAAAATAAGATTTTTCAAAGCACTAAAATCACTGTAATATTTTGCACTGGCACCAAAATAATTTAAGTAACTGTACATAAATGCCGTATGCGCTTTGGTGCTACTAGCAGGTGAGCAAATTGCACAATTGTACTCTTTAAATTGGTCTTTATAATCCAGTCCACTTGAATGAGATTCAATTAAATCGAGTACAAAGAAGAAGCGACTGCCTTTGCCTTCTTCGCTGGCAACATCAAGTTTTCCGCCCATTAAAGAGATGTATTTAGAAGAGATGGTAAGTCCTAGACCTGTACCACCAAATTTGCGTGTGATGGTGGAGTCTGCTTGATTAAAGGCATCAAAAATACCCTCAACTTTATCGTGGTGAATACCAATGCCAGAGTCTTGAACGCTAAACAACACGCGCGCACGATCCAAAGGTGCGTTATCCAAGCGTTTGATTTCAACCGTGATTTGACCATTGTTTGGGGTGAACTTAACGGCATTGCTCATGAGGTTAATGAGCACTTCCTTGATTTTAACCGCATCGCCTTTGAGGTAGTTGTGCAACGTAGGATCAATGTACGAAGAGAGTTGAATGTTTTTCTCCGATGCTTTAGGTCCATAAACTTCAATGGCATTTTCAAACTCTTCAATAGGGGAAAATAAAATTTCATCGATTTCAATTTTGTTACTTTCCACTTTAGAGAGATCTAGAATGTTATTGATAATCGCCAAAAGATTTTCAGAACTTTTTTCAATAACGTCGACAAACTCACGTTTTTCTTCATCCAAATCAGAGTTTTTAAGCAGTTCGGTAAAGCCTATGATTCCATTAAGTGGTGTTCTGATTTCGTGGGACATGTTGGCTAAGAAAATACTTTTTGCCGCACTGGCTTCTTCTGCATTTCTCTTCTCTTTCGCAATATTGGCAATCGCGCTATCGATAATACCATAAGCGACGTTCATCCCTTGGGTGGTATTAAAATCAACCTTTTGCTTGGTATCGGCCAACTCTTCGACACGTTCAAAAATGTTTTCAAGCCCTTTAAGGTTCTTTCTAAATTGTCCCGAAAGCGTAAAGCCTAAGATCATAAGGATAATGGAGATAATGGATGTTGCCCCTGCACCGATGAGTTGTCCGATATTTTGATTATCGTAGAGTTTTTGCTCTTCATCCAAAGCATTTTTAAGGACTTGAACCGATTGTGTTAAGACGTCAATTTTTTTGGTAAAAAGACCTAGCCAAAGGGTTGGATCTGTCAAATACTCTCCAGACTGTGCGGCAGTGATCAACTCTGCTTTTGAGCGCATCAACTCTTCTTCGAGCGTCATTGTGGCAGGGTTTTTGTAGAGAGCTTGTATGCGAGATTTGGTAACAGAGTCATTAATGGTATTGTAATCAAAGGTATTGGAAAGTCCAAAGATGTTGATCCAAATATTGAGATCGTTTTGAGAAAAAGGAACATATTGGCTTAAAATTTTAGCAATGAAACCACTTTCTTGACCAAGGTACTCGATGTTTTTGTACGCTTGAACCAAGGAGTAAGTTAGGTTCGAAATGTTAGAGTTGGTATTGATCGCCCCTATGGTTTCGAGTTCTCTGAGTAAGTTTACGTTAATTTGGCTGTAATAATCAAAAAACATTTTATTAAAATCGATGGAGAAATTATCAACCGACTGGCGCACTTCCACGATTTTAGTCAAGTAGGTCATCACGGTTTTTACTTGTGGTGTAATCTCATGCGTTTGAAAATAGGTATGAAATTCTTGAATACTTTTGTTAACGTTGACGCGCTGTTCTTGCAAAGCTTCTTTGGAAATAGCCCCAAGACTCGAATGATACGAGGCACTAAGACCCCTCTCGCGTGCTAATTCAATGGAGAGTGCACTGATAACTTTTGTACTTGCGAGTTTATTGCGAAGGCCAAGCGTGGTGTCAAATTGCAGGTAGGCGAGAAAAAGAAAATAACTCGAGAAGATAAAAAGAATGATAAGCGGATACTGACTGATTAGCCTCAAGGTGTGTTGTGTTGTTAATTTCATAGCTTTGTCCTTTAGTGACTGGTAAGTGAAATAGCGTATTTAGAAGCAATTTCTTGGCACAAGGGGATCTCTTTAGCTTCTTGGCTAAGCAACAAAAGAGCTTCTTCAGGCTTGCTTTTTGTTTTAATATACGCTTCTGCCAAATAACATTTGGCTTTCATGTTTCCTCTCATGACGGCTTGTTCAAGGTAGGGAATGGCTTGCGATGGATTGGCATCAACACCTTCTCCGTAAAGATAAATTTTACCCAAATAGAAATAACTTTGCCAGCAACTCTCTTTTTTAACCGAGAGCTCAAAATTTTTCCGTGCTTCTTCAAAATTTCCACCCCGATACGCCAACGTCGCATCACGAAAATAGTCAGCATAGAGGGTTGAAGAGAGCAACATTGAGGCACAAAAAGCAGTTTTTATCATTGTAGTGAATCCTTCAAGTCAGAAATAACATTTTGAACACGTAACAAAGAAGGGAGTGCAGATTCTTGAGAGGTAGAATCTAATTGCTCTTCAAGGCGCTCAAATTGATTGTACAGCGGGATGATGTGCAGATGCAAAGCAACACGTTTGAGTTTGTCAATCTCTTCTTTGGCATAAGAAGCGTTTTGTGATGCTAGTGCTTGTGCAATTAAAGGCATTTTAGAATCAAGTTCTTCGACATACTCTGTGATAATTTCCGCCAAGGTCCTAATGTCAAGGCCAAGGGTTTCGGCACTGAGTGAAAAATCAAAGAGTGCTTTTGGGCTGTCTGATTCTTTTTTTTCAACGGGAGTGGCTAAAGGCTCTTTGATCTGAAGTAAACTGTCCTCCAAGAGCTCTTTTTGCCCATCCTCAGGATAGGCTTCAAGCGAACGGTCTTCCATAAATAGAGGTTCGCTGGATGGAAAAACGCTTGCGGTCTCTTCGTAAGAAGATTTTATGACAAACGAGGGTTCATCTAAAATATCCGAATCAAATTTGAGTTTAAAATCACTGCTGGGCTCTTCTGTGTCAATCAGGCTTTGGGGCTCAAACGTCTCTTTGGGTGTGTACACCATTTCAGGGAGGGATGTCTCCTCTTGAGGGGATGGTGAAAATACAGGAGCGTCTTCTACAATAAAAGAGGTATTTTCTTTTAAAGTTGGCGTCTCTATTGGTTGAAACGAGGTTTCTTGCGAGGTGGAAACGAGCTGTTGCGCTTCTGTTTTTGCAAAAGGATTGGCTGAGACAAATTCAACACTAAAACAACTTTTTGCACCGTATAGATCTTGGGTCAGAAAAATCTCATTAATCTGCAAGGCAGAATCAACTTCACGCCCATTTTTTGTTTTGACAAGCACACGTCTGTTCGGAGTTCCACTGTGTAAGGTGTAGTCAATCCACGAAAAATTTTTGAATTTAAAAATGTAGCCAGGTTTGTTAATGAAAAGATCCGCAATATCGTTGTGATAGTTTCTGAACTCTTCCATGTCCTCATATCCCAAAAGGGATAACTCTTGCGTGCCCATCCCTAAGAACATACCACTTTTATCATAAAGTATCAAGAAAGATCCTTTTAGTGTGCATTAAGAAAATAAATCTTAACAAACTTATACTTAAAATCAACCTATTCAGTTAAGGAATTAAATATTTTTTTCCCTAGTTTTTCCCCAAGAATCATTTCAAATTCTTCACACGGCGCCTCATAAATAGCTTCGAATGTTCCCAGAGTTGCCAGTAATTTTTTCAAAAGAGCGTGACCAATTCCTTTGGATGTTAAGAGATTCATCTGCAAATCTTGGCTTCTTTTTTTCTTTTGATGATAAGAGATGGCAAAACGGTGGGCTTCGTCGCGTAAGCGTTGCATAAACTGCAAGCGTTTATCACTAGGGGAGAGCGTCAAGCAATGCTCTTTTGTCCAGAGAAGATCTCGTGCATTGCCTTTAGCGCGATGGGCTTTGGAGGCGATTTTTTCTTTGGCAATGGCCAAAACAGGTAGCACAATATTCTGCGATTTCAACAAGGATAGTGCAAGTTTTAAAAGGGTTTCACCCCCATCCAACAGCCACATATCCGGTGGAGGCTCTTTGTCAAAATCACCGATTCTCCGCTCCAACATCTCTTTCATCTGAGCGTATTCATCCCCATGATGCAAGGTGTAGCGTCGATACGAAGCTTTTTGAAAGCCATCTTCCCAGACAACCATGGCTCCCACAGGGCTCTTACCACCTAAGTGAGAATTGTCAAAAATTTCGATGCGTGAGGGCGTGTGGTTCAGATCAAACAAGGTGCGAAGCGACGCATTGACGCTTTCACTGTTTTTTGAGCGCATCTGTTCTAAAAGGGTTCGAGCATTCTCTTGTGCCATCAGGGCTAAATGGTGTTTTTCACCCCTTTTAGGGATGTTGATGTCTATTTTTTTGCCAAATTTTTCGCTTAAAAAAAGTGCCATTTCCTTTTTTTCAGCAAACTCCTCTGCCACTAAAATATGCTGCGCAAAGCTTTGATGCATCGGGTTGTAAAATTCAAATAAGGCGCGTTGGTACAACTCGTCCTTATCGAAACCATAGGCATTGTGGACGTTAGAGTGCGATGTTGAGACGATTTTGCCTTCACGCACAAACACACGCATGATGCTCGCCATCTTTCCCTCGAGTGCCAGTGCCCACACATCGTAATTTTCCAGGCTCAAAAGCTCAACATGCGTTACATGTAAGCTCTGTTTTAGATGATGAATCATATCACGTAAAATAACGGCTTCTTCAAAATTGAGTTTCAACGAAGCGGTGTGCATTTTTTCTTCTAACGCGCTCACGAGTATTTTGGGTTCACGCAGTGCGGTTAGGGCATCTTGGACGATGCGAGCATACGTTGGTATGTCTACTTTTCCTTCACACGGGGCTAAACAGCGTTTGATTTGGTAAAAAAGACAGGCTTTTTTGCCTTGAACACAACGGCGTTTTTGCACCAAGGGAAACGCAAGGTACAAAGCATCCAGCAACGCCTTAGCCGAGGTGGAAAAGGGACCAAAATAGCGTCTGTTTTTATCATCTATCACTTTTCGGGTTATCTCAAATCGTGGGAAATCTTCTGCAAAATTTACCGTGATGTACGGATAGGTTTTATCGTCACGCAAGAGAATGTTGTATTTGGGTTTGAGCTGTTTGATGAGCGAGTTTTCTAAGATAAGCGCGTCGTGTTCACTTTGAACGACAAGGTACTCTACCCGATGGGCTTCTAAAATCATTTTATAAATACGTGGCGATAAGGTAGGCGAGGGGCTTAGTGGTGTGGAAAAACGAAAATAACTCTTGACACGGTTTTTGAGAATCTTGGCTTTACCCACATACAACAGCATGCCCTCTTGGTCAAAAAATTGGTAAATCCCAGCACTGCTTGGGGCATTTTTAAGCTGTTGGGTGAGCATGGTGCGTTAAAATCGTCTCTTTGATGGCTTCAAAAAGGGCACTCAGTTTTGGGTCTTGGCAGTGGTTGGTAAAGGTTCCGGTTGCTCTTTCTTCATAGGAGATAGCGCTTGAGAGGGCTAGGGGTATCTCTTTTTCACTTTGGTTGGTTACAAAGCTTTGAATCTCTTTTACAAGTAAGCAGTCGCACTCGGGAAAATGGATAATGATTTGGCTTAATAGACTCTTTATTAAACTGCGTTTATAATGGAACTCCATTTTGCCGGCGGGATGTGAGAGGACAAAAAAGAGCGTCTCATTTTTCGTGTAGACAAAACGAACGAGCGAGGTAAAGCTTTTGGGCAATAGCCCAAGGAGTCGCTCGAAACAGCGCATGTTTTCATATTTTTTCATAGAAGGTTGTTGTACCAAATGAGATATTATACTTTTAGCATCTTTCATGTGCTGATTATAGCATGTTTAGGCTTTAGCATTTTAGGGTGTGGGTACAAAGGCCCACCGGTTTATAAAGAGACGACATCCTCCTCGAAAACTTCTATACAAAGCTAATTAAGATATGAAAACATCGTACGATGTCGTGATTATCGGTACGGGTATTGCAGGGCTTCACTGTGCGTTGAATTTACCCAAGACGCTAAGCGTGCTCATTGTCTCTAAAGATTATGCGTGGGAATGCAATACGTTTTATGCCCAAGGCGGTGTTGCGGTTGCGAAAGATGAAGCGGATATTGCCTTACATGTAAGCGACACATTGCGTGCGGGAGCAGGGCATTGTGTGAAAGACGCCGTGGACGTGTTGTGCTCCGAAGGGCCCAAAGCGATTGCATCGTTCATCGAAAGAGGGTTTTGTTTCGATACCGATGAGCATGGAAATCTTTTGTATACCAAAGAAGCCGCACACAGTACCAACCGTATTTTGCACGCTGGGGGCGATGCGACGGGCAGGGAGATGCATCTGTTTATGATGCAACACGTCCCTTTCCCTATTTTATACAACACCCAAGTAACAGACTTACTCATCCATGAAAACACTTGTTATGGCGTTCGTGTTTTGCACGCTGGGGAGATAATGAATCTTTATGCAAAAAAAGTGGTCATCGCCAGTGGTGGGGTGGGGTCTTTGTATGAATACCATACCAATGCACGCACCATCAGTGCCGACATGCAAGGCATGTGTTTGAGCCACGGCATTGCATTGCGCGATATGGAGATGATGCAGTTTCATCCCACAGCGTTTGTCTTGGGTTCTGCCGTGCGCAAACAACTTTTAAGTGAATCGTTGCGAGGCGAGGGTGCAAAGGTTGTGGATGACGAGGGCAGACGTTTTGTGTTTGACTACCATGTGGATGGGGAACTCGCACCTCGCGATGTGGTGAGCCGTGCCATTTTTGATTATAAACAAAAGAGTGGCAAAGAGGTTTATTTGGACGTGAGTGATTTTGAAGAGAAGCATTTTCAGAAGCGATTTCCCAGTATCTATTTTAATATGAAAAACATCGGTTACGATCTACCCTCGCAGCGCATTCCCATCTCTCCAGCAT
>JFJP01005950.1_pt1 | contig 14375 bp, 9 predicted proteins | sample 431651 | NCBI WGS metagenome assembly JFJP01 (sample SAMN02602958, study PRJNA72255) | Microbial mat metagenome, whole genome shotgun sequencing project. | biome: fresh water; feature: sink hole; material: water; isolation source: purple microbial (photo- and chemosynthetic) mats found in... | reverse complement strand
TCTTGGGCGTACTCAGCTTGTGCTGCTTTCGTCTCGCGGCGCGACTGCCGCACCAGAAACACGGTATAGACCAGCAGAAGACCAAACAGCAAGCCGCCGTCGCGCCATGAAATGCTGCCATCCAGGCCCAGCACCAGCAGCAACACGCTGGCGCCCAGCATGATGGGCACCTCTTGCCGAATCAACTGCACATGCACCAGCAGGGGGGCAATCAGTGCGCTCAGGCCGAGGATGAACAGCACGTTGAAGATGTTGCTGCCCACCACGTTGCCGATGGCGATGCTGGTGTTGCCATCCAGCACCGCACCGACGCTGACCGCCATCTCAGGCGCGCTGGTGCCAAATGCCACCACGGTCAAGCCCACCACCAGCGGCGAGACGCCAAACGACAGGGCCAATTGCGAAGCCCCGCGCACCAGCAGGTTGGCCCCAACGATCAGGGCCACCAGGCCGGCCAGAAAAAGCAAAAAATCGGTCATGTCAAAGTCCTTGTCATCCACATGCGCGTCATTATCCCGGCAGGGGTCTGCCACGGGTCACGCGATGACGGCTGATCCGTGCGGCAAGTGGGCGATTGGACGATTGCGCAATGGAGGTCGCCGATGGCGGCAAGGCGCGGTGCATACGTCAAGGGGCCAGGCGTCTCAGGCTCTGGGCTACGGCAAAGACGTTGCGGCGGACGTGATGAGCCCGGATTCCTGGCGGCTGGTGAATTCACTGATTGGCATTGGCCGGCCGAAGAAAAAACCCTGGTATTGCAGGCAGCCCAGTTGTGCCAGCACGTTGCGTTGCGCCAGGGTTTCCACCCCTTCGGCGATCACGGTCATGCCCAGGTTGTGGCCCAGCGCCACAATGGTCTTGGCAATGGCGGCATCGTGCGGGTTGCGCACAATGTCGCGCACGAACGACTGATCGATCTTGAGCTGATCCAGCGGCAAGCGTTTCAGGTAGGACAGCGACGAAAAGCCGGTGCCGAAGTCGTCGAGCGAAAACGAGACGCCGAGCGTCTTGAGCTGCAGCATCTTGGCAACGACCTGGTCGGTGTTGTCCAGCAGCAGGCTCTCGGTCAGCTCGAGTTTCAGCCGATCGAGCCGCGCACCCGCCAGGTCGGCCGCCGCCAGCACCCGTTCGACAAAATCAGCCAGGGCGAACTGTTTGGCACTGACATTCACTGACAGGGTCAGATGCTCACAGTGGCGCTCGTTGGCCCAACTGGCCAGTTGCTGGCAGGCCCGATCAAGCACCCATTGCCCAAGAGGCAGGATCAGTCCGGTTTCTTCGGCCAGCGAGATAAAGTCACCGGGCGACACCATGCCGCGCTCGGGATGTTGCCAGCGTACCAAGGTCTCGGCACCGACGGCGTGGCCACTGGCATCGACTTGCACCTGGTAGTACAGCAGCAACTGGCCGATGCGAAGCGCCTGCCGCAGATCAACTTCCATGGCAGCACGCGCTTGCACCGATGCCTGCATGTCAGGATCAAAAAAGCGCAGGCTGTTGCGCCCGGCCGCCTTGGCCTGATAAAGCGCGGTGTCCGCGTGTTGAATCAACTCGTTGGCATTCACCGATGCGCCGTCAAACAGGCAGACACCGATGCTGCAGGTACAAAAATGACTGAAACTGCTGGGAATGTCGGACTCAGGGCCTGGCGTCAGTTGATAAACCTGGCCGAGTTGCGCCATGATTTTGTGACCCAGCGACTCGGCATGCACGATCGCATCATGGTCGTCACCCAGGTCTTGCAGAATGACAATGAACTCATCACCGCCCATGCGGGCGATGGAGTCGCCCGCGCGCACACTGGCCTGCAGGCGTTTGGCCACCTCGATCAGCAACAGGTCGCCGGCGGCATGACCACGCGTGTCGTTGAGGTATTTGAAGTTGTCCAGGTCGATCAACAGCAAGGCACCTTGACGCTGGCGACGCTGCGCGTTGACCAGAGATTGGCCAAGGCGGTCCAGCATCAGACGCCGATTTGGCAGGTGGGTCAGGTGGTCGTAAAAAGCCAGATGTTCGATCTTGTCGGCTGCCTCCTTGCGCTCGGTCAGGTCCGTGAAGGTGCCGACATAGTGGCTGACCTGCCCGGTACTTCCTTTGACGGCCGTGATCGATAACCAGCAGAAAAAAGCTTCGCCGTTCTTGCGGCGGTTCCACAGATCACCCTGCCAGGACCCGGTGTGGCGTACGCTGGTCCACATCCTCCGGTAAAACCAGGCGTCCTGCTGCCCTGAGTGCAACAGACGCAGGGTCTGCCCGATGACTTCGTCGGCGCGGTAGCCGGTGATCTGCGTGAAGGCCTGGTTGACCCTGAGCACGACACCGTGTGCGTCGGTGACCGTCATGCCCTCTTGCGACTCGAAGGCGGTGGCGGCAATGCGCAAATCACCTTCGGCGCGAATGCGATCGGTGATGTCTATCACCAGCCGAATCAAGGCGGTGAGGCGCTGATCGGCATCGCGCAGCACCGTCACCAGCAAATCAATCCACACCACGACGCCCGCGCGGGTGAGGTAGCGCTTTTGCAGTCGAAACGAGTCGCCACGGCCTGCGGTGAGATCAGCAATGCGTTCAGCCTCGGCAAGTTGGTCTTGCGGGTGCGTGAAGCGGGCAACGTTCATCCCTACCAGTTCGCTGCGGGAATAGCCGACGATCTTGGCCAGACTCTCGTTGGCCTCCAGAATGTCACCATCGAGGTTCGTGATCGATATGCCCAGGTAGGCCCGTTCAAACACACTGCGAAAGCGCGCTTCGCTGGCATGCAGCGCGGCTTCGGCCTGTTTGCGCTCGGTGATGTCGGTAAACAAGGCCACGCGCCGATGGACCTGCCCGTCGGCATCCCGGACATTGTTGATCGTCAGCCACTCCGGGTAAATTTCACCGTTCTTTCGGCGGTTCCAGATCTCTCCACTCCAGCTTCCCTGGGTGCTCAAGGCCTGCCACATCTGCTGGTAAAAGTGGTGATCGTGCCGACCGGACTGCAGCATCTGCGGCGAGCGCCCCAGCACATCCTGGGCGCTGTAGCCGGTTGACGCAGTGAACGCCGGGTTGATGTGCAGGATGGTGTTGTTCGCATCTGTGACCAGCATGGCCTCGCTGCTGTGTTCATAGACCGAGGCAGCCAGACGACGTGACTCTTCGCTGGCCTGCAGTTGCTGTCTTGCAAACATCTCGGTCAGCGTCAGCGAAATGGTTTGTGCCATCTCGGTCTCGGCACGCGACCAGTGACGCGACTCACCCCGTCGGGTCTGCACCCAGCTCGCAAAAGAACGTCTGGGCTCGAGCTTTGGGCCAAACGCATCGCGGACCAGGTGCTTTTCGGCCTGTCCAGCCCAGGTGGTGGTCTGAATCACTTCCTGGCGAAACCAGAGCAAACATTGTTGGGCATCCAAGTCCAGGCTGATCGCCAGCAGCCCGGCGGCCTGCGTGCCAAATCTTGCACCCGGTGGGTAAGCGGCACTCAGGTGGTGGGTGCAATAGGTGCGTTGCCGTACCAATTGTGGGCGTAGCCAGTCCAGCAATGCGTGCAGGTCAGTCGGTTCCGGTGTCAGACCGATCTGGTTGAGTGCTCGTCCCGCTGTCATGACGACACCGCTGGCCTGCACCAGGTCCAGCACTTCTTGCTGCAGGTCTGCCGGCAGCAGTCCCGCCTGGCCCCTCTGGCCGGTCAGACCACTTGGCCCGGTCAGCTTGGGCAACAGCGCGTGCAGCCGCATTTGGTAGCGGATGTCTTCCTCGTGGGACATGGCCGACAGGCGCATGGCAATGGCGCGCGCAATCAACTCCATGCTCATACGCAGTTGGAAGGCCAGTTGCCGCGGCGTTGCATGGTGGCAGGCGATCAGTCCCCAAAGTTTGCCGTTTTGCAGCAGCGAGACCGTCAGTGACGCATGGACGTCCAGGTTGCTCAAGTATTGCAGGTGTACCGGCGACATGCTGCGCAACACGGCAAACGACAAGTCCAGCGTCTGCAAGGGTGTGTCAGGCGCCAGCAATAGCGCAGCCGGTTGAGCGCTGCGGTTCACCAGCACCCTGACCAGATTGCGTGTGTACAAGGCACGTGCCGGGGGCGGAATGTCGGAGGCCGGAAAGTGGTGACCCAACAGCGTCGGCAGGTCTGCTCGGCAGCTCTCGGCGATCACCTGTCCGTTCCAGGCCGGGTCAAACCGGTACACCATGACCCGGTCGTAACCGGTGCATTGGCGGATTTGATTGGTGATGACGGCTGCATAGTCTTCAATTGAGTCATGGTCGGCCAGCAAAGCAGTCAGCAGTTGGTCTTGTGCGTCCGCGTCCAGACCGCCAACTTGCCCTGCGGCTGCGTCCAGCTCCTCTATTTCAATGATCAGGAGTGGTCCGGATCGATGAACTCTGGCCTGCTGCGGCTGCGCGACGCCCCGGAGTTGCAGCTTGACGGCCAAAGGTGGACGGTCTTGTGTCAGTTCGCCCAGGGCAGCGATGCCCTGGCACGCCTGCGGCCCGAGCACCTCCTGGGCGCTTTTCTGCAACGCCTGCTCAGCGCTCAGCCCGAACAGGCGATGCAGGTTGTTGCTGGCAGCACAGATGTGCCCGCTGTCGTCCAGCGCTAGAAGAAGCCCATGATCTTGGACCGTGCCAATGTGGGCGATGGGCTCGCTTTCGCAGCGTTTCAGGGCCTCAGCCAAGGCAGAGGCGCTTTTCTCCAACGATTCACTCATCACGAAAAGCCTGGTAGAACTTGCAGTCGGTTCGCGGCATGGATGCAATGCTGATCGCGCCGGCCCACAGTGTAAGCAGCTTTTGTCCTGGACACCAGGCCAAGAGGCAAGCACCTGCTATACGAACATGAGCAGACCATGCTAAGCTTGCAGTTCAGATCGACGCAAGTGACTTGGCCAGAAAGGTTTTGGAACACGTCGCTGAACTTCCTGCGCTTTCAGTCCTGCACTGTGCTGGTGCCAGAAAGCGACGTTCCTTGCTGCCATCCTGAATGAGGTTCATCCCATGAAATCTGTGTTTTTCAAGCGCCGTCTGGTGTGCTTCTTTGCTGTTCTGGCGGCATTGCCGATGTTGGCAGCGGCGCAGTCAGAGGTCATCGGGTCGGTCAAAAACGTCACTGGCGAGGCCTGGGTCGGCTCTGGTGCCCAAAGTGTCAAGGCCCAGGTGGGGACGCCTGTTTATCTGGGCAGCCAACTCAAGACCGCCAAGAACGCATCAATGGGCGTCACTTTCAAGGACAACACCTTGATGTCGTTCGGACCCGACACACAATTGACGGTTGATGAGTACCTGTTTGCACCGACCCAAGGCAAGCTCAAGCTCGGCGCGCGCATGGACCAGGGCAGTTTGAACTACGTCTCGGGTGTCATTGCCAAGCTCAAGCCCGACGCGGTCAATGTCAAGACGCCTACGGGCACCATTGGCGTTCGTGGTACCCAGTTTTTGGTCAGAGTACAGGCGCCGGGCGAGGTCCATTGACTGTCGGCTGATGACGCCGGGCTTGCTGTTCTTTGCCGCATAGACTCTTTTTGAAGGTTTCCATGAATTTCAAACTTCGGGTGATTTTTGTCGCTTTGGCTGCGCTGTCTGGCTTGACGCTGCGGGCGCAGACGCTTCCTGATCCGCTGCTGCAGGCGGTTCGCAAAGCCGTTCAAACCAATCCGGATGTGCAGGCACGATGGCATGGTTTGCGGGCCGCACTGAGCGAACAAGAGGCCATGCGGGGCGGTCTTTTCCCGCGGATCGATTTGTCCGGCAGCGTAGGCCGAGAAAGTCGTCAAGCGCCCGAAGGCGATCGTGGCAAGTACAACTCTCGCGCCAGCGAATTGACATTGACGCAAATGTTGTTTGACGGCATGTTGACGCCCAGTGAGGTGAAGCGTCTGGGCTTTACCAAGTTGAACCGTTATTACGATTTGCTGCAAGCCTCCGAGGCCACGGCACTGGCGACAGTGCAGGCCTATACCGATGTGGTTCGCTACCGTGAACTGGTGCAGATTGGCACTGACAATTATGTTGAGCACAAGCAATCAGCCTTGCAACTGGAAGAAGGTGCCAAAGCCGGTATTCGGCGTGGTGCCGATGTCGAGCAAGCCAACGGTCGACTGGCGCTGGCAGAGGCTAATTTGGTCGTTGAACTGACCAACTTGCATCATGCCAGCGCACGCTATCTGAATCTGGTCGGTGAACTGCCGCCCGCCACATTGCCGACCTTGGCGGACGATTTTCGCTTGGGTGTTCTGCCTGCGACGACACAGGCCTTGCTGAATGATGGGTTGGCGGGAAACCCGGCGCTCAATGCGGCGCTTGAAAATGCCCGTGCCGCCAAGCAGGCAGTGACATCGCGCAATGCCGCCATGATGCCGCGACTGGACTTAAAGCTCGCTGCCAGTCGTGAAAGCAACCCGCAGGGTGTGATGGGTGAGTCGCGGGTGCACGGCATGACGCTGGATGCCAGTGGCAACCTGTATCGGGGTGGCGCAGATACCGCCAGGCAAAACCAGGCGGGCGCCTTGAGCCAGCAGGCGCGCGAATTGCAGGACAACGCGTGTCGCGATGCGCGTCAGACCCTGACAATCGCGTTCAGTGACATGCGCAGCCTGACCGATCAGCGCCGTTACAAGGATTTGCAGCGACTGGCCACTGAGAAATCGCGCGAGGCCTACCGGCAGCAGTTCAACATTGGACAACGCACCTTGCTCGATTTGCTGGACAGCCAAACCGAGTTTGTCGAGGCCACGCGAGCCTACGTCAACGCGCATTACAGCCAGATCGCGGCTCAGGCCAGGACCTTGGCTGGCATGGGTCGTCTGGTCGCTGCGCTTGGCGCTGTGCGAACAGATCTACCGGGTGCCAAAGAGCTTGACCAGGACCGGACTGGCATTGACGCAGCCGAGCTGTGTGGTGCGCTGGTTGCCGAAGTGGACACAGTGGAGGCGATCAAGGCGCGACATGCCGTCGTGCCGGTCAAAGGGCCCGGGTCTTATTTGATGTTGATTCCAAGCCCGGATGGCAGCGTCGGGCGGGTCACTGTGCAGGGCCGACAGGGCGAACAGGTGCTGACAAAAGAGGGGCAGATCGCCTTGCTGGATGGCAGCCCGATTCCGGTTGGGGTGGAGGTAGGCAAGAAGCAACTCGAACGGGATTTCTCGGCGGCCATCGCTGCTCGTCCGCCCGTACCGGAGCAGTTTGTTTTGTATTTCAATCGGGGGGGAACGCAGTTGACGGCCGCATCCAAGGCCATGCTGCCCAAACTGTTTGCCCGCGTGCGCGAGCGCAAGACGCTTGACATCTGGCTGATTGGTCATACCGACACGGTGGGTGCGCCCAAGCGCAACGACGCCTTGGGCTTGCAGCGTGCACAGTCGATCGCGCGTCTGTTGCGGCAAAAGGCCCAGAAGGGCCTGGCCCTGACGGTTGAGTCCTACGGTGAACGCAGTCCGCTGGTAGCGACCCCCGACGAAACCGACGAGCCACGCAATCGGCGCGGTGAGGTCACGTTGCGTTGACAGGCTGGAAGTCTTACTTTTCGGCAAGCACGATCAAGTCGCCGGTCTGCCCGGACTGCAGGCGATGCAGGTGCAGCCGCACCAATGGATCGTCGGGTCGCACCTGTGCCAGTTGCGCAAAGGCCTCTTGGGCCGCCTGGCTGTCCTGAGTCAGCAAGGCGTAGGCTGCGGCATAGGCCGTGTCTTCCTGGAGGGGTACGTCTGGCACCGAAAGTCCGTCGTTGATGGGTTGGTACACCTTGAGAGGCTGCGATTTGCCCTTGAGCACCAGTTGACCGACCGGCCTTGACAGCACGCCCGTACAGCCTGACAGGGTCGCTTCAGAAACGCATGTCCGGGTTCCCAGGTGTTTGTTGACGCTCTCCAGTCGGGATGCGGTGTTGACCGGATCTCCAAGGGCCCGGTAATCAAAAATAGTCGATCCGCCAAAGTTGCCGACGATCACCTCACCGGTGTGAACGCCGATGCGGGTCTGTCCAAACGCGACGCCTTGGGTGTTTAGGTTCTGCGCGTAGCGGGTGGCAAAGCGCTGCATGGCGATGGCGCAATCGAGCGCGCGCTGGCGATGATCGGGTTGCTGCACCGGGGCTGAAAACATGATCGCGACCGCATCACCCACGATTCGATCCAGCGTGCCCTGATGGGCAAACGCGATCGCGATCATTTCGTCGAGGTAAGCGTTGAGCAAGGCCACCGCGGCGCCGGGGTCGGTGCCCTCCATCAAGCTGGTGAAGCCCGCCAGGTCGGTGAACACAAAACTGCATTCCTGTCGCCGGCCGCCCAGTTCCAACTCGTCTGGGTGCTCAACGATATGTGTGACGAGGTTGGGCGACACATAGCGTGAGAACGCTTCGCGCACAAAGCGTTGTCGCCGTTCGCTGGACAAATGGTGTACCACGCTCGACAACAAAAACGCGGTAAAGATGCCCAAGGCGGGTGTTACCGGGTCCAGCAGCAACTGGTAATGAACAAAGGCGACCCAGCCGCCGGCGATGATCACACCGATGGCCACCAGGGTCGAGAGGGCAGACACCAGGGCGCCGGTCATCAAAGCCAGCAAACCCAGGGCCAAGCCTCCAAACACGATTGTCAGTGCTTCAATGGACTGGGCCCAGGCGGGCCGGCGCAGGTAGTTGTCTGACAGCACCTGCTCCAGCATCTGGGCATGGGCTTCGACACCCGGCATGACCCCACCCAGCGGGCTGAAGCGCAAGTCCATCAAGCCCTGGGCCGAAGTGCCCACCAGCACCAGATGGCCTTGCAGGTCGCTGGCTGGCACTGCGCCGGTCAGGACTTTCCAGGCCGCAATGGTGCGCTGTGCGACCTTCGGCGTGTAGTGCACCCAGACTTCGCCGGCTGAAGTCGTTGGAACCCTGATCTGTCCAATCTGAACCTCGGTCAATCCCACCCCCGGCTGGGGTGAAGTACGCAGAAGATAGTTTTGTGCACCCTGGCCCACGCGCAGCATTTCTGACACCAGCGAGGGCACCAAGGTGTCACCCAGGCGCAACACGGTAGGGACCTTGCGCACCACGCCGTCGTTGTCTGGAACAAAGGTGAGTGCACCATTGCCTGCTGCTGCAGCACTTAACTGTGGCAGAGATGGCACGACCCTCGAAAACGGGTGTGCATAAGGCAGGGCAGACTCACCGACGGTGACGAATCGGTAGCGTTGCTCTGGCAAGCTGGCGCCGGTGCCGTTGCGTTCAACAGCAAACCCCAACACCACATCGCCCGACTGCAAGGTCTTGGCCAGCCAGGCATCATGATCGGGCAGGCGTGCCACTTCGCGCCGGGTCGCGGGGGCCAACGACCAAACATCCAGCATGGCTTTGGGTGAGGTCCGGTCCGGTTCGGCGAACAGTACGTCAAAGCCCACCGCAGCCACCTGCGCCTGACGCAATCGCTGCACCAACTCGGCGATGCGGGTCCTGGGCCAGGGCCACTGGCCAATCTTTTCCAGGCTCTCTTCGTCGATGTCGATCACACGGACAGCCACCGGCTGATAAACCCGTGGGAAAGCGCGCTGGTATTGGTCAAACACCGCTTGACGCAAAGTCTGCATCAGCGGCGGGTCGAGCAGCAGCACGGTGGCACCAAACAATACCGCCAGCAGCGGCGCAGATAAATTCAGGGTCCAGCGCATCCAGGGCTTCAATGGGCTAAGTCCTTTCTTGGTGGTTTGCCAGACACCGGGGCAGTGGCTAGAGCAGGCCTACTGTAACTTCGCGCGCTGCGAACATCACAATCAGGCCACAAAACCCGATCGGCATGGCTTTTGCGATGTCTGCTGCAACTTGTTGGAACTCCATGCAATCACCGATCCAAACCTATCTTGACGACCTTCACAAAAGCCTGGTCAGTCTGACCACGGGCGAGTTGGCCAGTTACATTCCAGAGTTGACCAAAGCCAACCCGGATTGGTTTGGCATCAGCCTGGTCACGATGGACGGGGTGGCCTACAACGTCGGCGATGCAGCGCAGCGCTTTACCATTCAGTCGGTGTCGAAGCCTTTTGTGTACGCGACAGCGTTGGCGGATCGGGGCGTGGAACTGGTTGGGCGCAAGATCGGCGTCGAACCCAGTGGTGATGCGTTCAATTCGATCAGCCTCGATCCCCAAAGTGGTGCACCTCTGAATCCAATGATCAATGCTGGTGCAATCGCTACCACCAGTTTGCTCGCAGGCCAGGACGCGCAGGCACAGTGGTTACGTCTGTCGGAGTCCATGGCGACCTTTGTCGGACGCGATCTGACCATCGACGAGTCGGTGTACCACTCGGAAAGCGAAACCGGCTTTCGCAACCGTGCCATCGCCTGGATGCTGAAGAACTTTGGCATCATTGACGGCGACCCGATGGCGGCGCTGGAAAACTACTTTCGGCAGTGCTCGTTTGAGGTCTGTTGTACTGACTTGGCTTTCATGGCCGCGACGCTGGCGAACGGCGGCGTGCATCCGTTGACGGGCCAGCGCGCCTTGCCAGCGGAGCATGTGGAACGGGTGTTGAGCGTGATGGCCACCTGTGGCATGTACAACTACGCTGGCAGTTGGTTGTTTGAAGTCGGTATGCCTGCCAAAAGTGGTGTCGGTGGCGGCATCATTGCCGTCTTGCCGGGGCGCTTTGGCATCGGCATCTTTTCGCCCAAGCTCGACGCCAAAGGCAACAGCGCACGTGGCATCGCCGTTTGCAAGCGTTTGTCCAAAGACCTGAGCTTTCATGTCTTTGGACGCTCGGGTCATCCCGGCATGGCACTTGGCCGGATCTACAGCGGCGCCGATGCTCCGTCGCGGCGACAGCCCGCGCAGCCGATGCGCAGCTATTTGCTGGAACATGCGCGGCGCATCAAGTACTTGTGTTTGCACGGCTATTTGGCCGTGGATGGTGTTGAGTACATTGTTCGCCGCATGCTGGACATGGCACCCGACACGCACAGTTTCATTCTCGACCTGCACCAGGTTGACGGTGTATCTGATTGCGCGGCCCGGCTGCTCAACGAGGCCCGGCTCGGCTTTGGCCGTGATGGCATCGCCGTGGTCTTCACACGCATTCATGCACGCAAATCCATCACACAGGCGTTGCGTCGGGTCGCCGCCAAGGGCGATCGGGGCTATCTCAGTTTTGAAGACAACGACTTGGCCGTCGAGTGGTGCGAAAACCGCTTGTATGGAGAAGCTGGCATGGCTGCCGCGCCAGTGTCATCTTTGGCGGATTTTCTGCTGTTCAAGGACGCAACAGGTCGAAGCTGCAACCAGCCGTCAAAGCTACGTCAGCGGTGAGAACATTGTCACAGCCGGTCAGGCGGGGGATGGCCGGATGTACTTCATCGAGTCTGGTCAGGCCAGTGTGCTGGTGCCTTTGGCCGACGGCGCGCATCACCGCATCACCTCGCTGAGCGCTGGCATGAATTTTGGTGAAATGGTGTTGTTGGGTCAGACCAGCCGAACGGCAACGGTCAGTGCGGACACCGATGTTCAGTGCCGTATTCTTGAGTCACACAAGCTCAACGAACTGGCAGCCCAAGCCCCTTTGCTGAAAATCATCCTGCTGGAAAATCTGGCCAAAGACATGGCCAACTCACTGCGGCGGGCCACGCAGTGGATATCGGCGCTGGCCTGAGAAGCTAACCGGGCCAGTTCAGCCTGCGCTGGCAAAAAAGTGACCCGCGTAGCGGCTGCGTGCCTCCAGATGACCAAACAGCGCTTGTGACTCATCACCCCAGGTCAAGCCCAGCAAGGCGCAGCAAGCGGCAGAAATCGAGATCACCCGACTGTGGCCGCCAGGCACCAGGTTGAGCGCATTGCTCAGCACTTCGGCCAGGTGCACCACTGCCAGCAGCGGTGCCGGCGATACCGCATCCGGGGCGTGATGGTCTGCCACAGCCTTGCAGATGTCCTCGGACAAGCCCCAGCCTGCGCATAGCCAGGCGCCGATCGTGCCATGATCAACGCCGAAACAGTCGCGCTCGGCCAGCGTGACATCGTCACCGCGTGTCAGCGACGCCTGCCAGCACTGCTCAAAAGCTTGTGCTTCGAACCGGCGCAGCCACAACTGCCCGATGTCATGCAACAAACCTGCTACCAGGGCTGAATCAACACTGACCGGAATCGGCGCACGACTGGCGATCTCAAGGCTGCAAACCCCGACCGCCACGCTGTGCTGCCAGAAATAGGCACTTGACTGGCAGTCGTCCATGTCGGCCAGAAAGCCCGCCAAACTGCTCAGGATGGCAGCCTCACGCACGCGTGAAAACCCGACCAACGAAATGGCGGTAAAGACATCGTTGGCGGTGCGCTTTGCGCCTGGGCTGCGGTCGGCCCGGTTGGCCAGCGAGATCACCCGCCCGGTCATGACCGGGTCCAGCTCGATGTCTGCCACCAGTCGGTTCAAGTTGGCCGCTGGGTCGTCCAGTGTCTCAAGAATGCGCGTGATGACGCGCGGAAACACCGGCAGCTCATGGCTGCTGGCCAACACTCGCTCCTGACTTAATGACGCGGGCATGCCGCGCTCCGATACAGCAACACCTGGTTGAGGAGGGCGGCCAACACCGGGTCTGACAGATCAGCCCGGCTAAAAATCTGCATCACCTGTTGGGCGGTATCGGCAGCCTCAGCGGCCAACTCTTCATCAGTGCGTGCATCGGCCTCAAAGACGCAGACGAACTCAACCTGGTGCGCCAGCAACTGTTGCAAGTTTTCTTGCGACAGCACCGCGCCTGCCGGCAGTGTGGTGATGCGATAGCGATCTTGCACATCTTCGGCCAAGGTCATGCCCTCGGTGGCCTCGGTAATGGTGATGTAACGGTTACAGGTGCGCATGGTGATCGGGATGGACGGGATGCCAGTGTAGCCATGTCATGCCCAGCCTTGACAGCGGTGTTTCAATTCAAGCGCACTGCGTGAGCAGTTGCGCGCGGGCCGTGGTCAAACCCAAGGTTGCCACATCATGCAGCACATGTCGGCCATGCTGGACCAGCGGCTGACCACCGGTCCAGACTTGGGCGATCGCACTGGAACGACTGCTGGCAAACACATGACTGGCAAGCATCATGGGACTGGGCAGTCCTTGCAACGCCGGGTGTGCGGCATCCAGCACAATGAAGTCGGCACGTTGACCTTCAGCCAGACCTGCCACGGCGCGTCCAGCCGCTTGAGCCCCGCCAGCCACCGCACCTTGCCAGAGCGCTTGTGCGATGTCGGGTTGACCCGCTGGCGCAATCACATTGCGTCGGCCCACCGCCAGGCGCTGGGTGTATTCGAGCAGCATCAGGTCTTCGGCCGGGTTAACTGCAATGTGGCTGTCCGAGCCTATGCCCCAGGCACCGCACTGTTGCTGCCAGGCGGGGAAGTCAAAAATGCCATCGCCCAGGTTGGCTTCGGTGCTAGGGCACAAGCCAGCCACCGCGCCACGGCTTGCCGCCTCATCGTGTTCGCGTGCATCCATGTGCGTGGCGTGCACCAGGCACCAGCGTGCATCGACTGGCGCATGCTCCAGCAGCCAGGCCACCGGGCGCTGGCCAGACCATGCCAGGCACGCCTGCACTTCCGCCTGCTGCTCTGCGATATGGATGTGTACCGGGGCGCTGGCGTCAATCGATTGCAGACCTGTCAGCGCGTCCCTCAAGCTCTCGGGCGGCACGGCGCGCAAAGAGTGTGGCGCCAGTCCAAGTCGTGCACCCTGCGCCTCGCACAGAGGCTTCAACTGCTCCATCAAGCGCAGCATGCTCTGCGTGCGATGGATAAACCGCGCCTGCCCGTCCGCTGGCGCATGGCCGCCAAAATCGCTGCTTTGGTAGAGCACCGGCAGCAGAGTGATGCCGATGCCGCTGCGCTGCGCGGCCCGCAGCAGGCAAAGGGACATTTCAGCCGGGTTCGCATATGCACGGCCGGCCACATCGTGATGCAGATAATGAAATTCGCACACGCTGGTAAATCCGGACTCCAGCATCTCAACATACAGGCCGGTGGCGATGGCTTCGAACTGCGCCGGACTGAGTTGCGAAGCAAACCGGTACATCAGCGTGCGCCAACTCCAGAAACTGTCATGCGTGTTGCTGCGGTACTCGGTCAAGCCTGCCATTGCCCTTTGAAACGCGTGCGAATGCAAATTGGGCATGCCAGGCAGCACCGGGCCACAAGCGTGTGGCACCTGTGGCGCAGGCACGACATTGCTGCTGATAGCATGCCACTGACCCTTTGAATCCCATTGCAGCAACACATCACGCGCCCAGCCGCTGGGCAACAAGGCGTGTTGGGCAAACAGGCTGTGCGTCATGGGCTTGGCGAGTGGGCGAGTTATCGGACGCTAAAGCGTGCCGGGCAAAGGGCGGTTATTCCACAGCAAGATCAACAGAACCCCCGGAATGGCCACAGCTGCCGCCACCGGATTGGCAA
>JFJP01040344.1_pt1 | contig 14379 bp, 11 predicted proteins | sample 431651 | NCBI WGS metagenome assembly JFJP01 (sample SAMN02602958, study PRJNA72255) | Microbial mat metagenome, whole genome shotgun sequencing project. | biome: fresh water; feature: sink hole; material: water; isolation source: purple microbial (photo- and chemosynthetic) mats found in... | reverse complement strand
GCCAGGAACAATTATCAGTTTGGCTGAAGCCAACGGCAATTGATACATTTAATTATGTTTGAAAACAATTTGCCAGCACTAATCTGCAAGAATTATTTTGGGCAAAAGCCCGGCTGAAGGTCCTTCCGGTAAACCCTGACTTAAGTCCGGGGTTCCTTGATAATGAATATGTTATGGACTTTAGTCCTTCACTGATTTTTCTTTAGCAATTATTCTGAATACCACAACGCAAAACACCAATGCCCCCATAATTCCCGTTATGTTGCTATAGATATCCTTCATGTTAAAAGCTCTGCCGGGGATGAGAATCTGGTGATATTCATCAAGTATCGCAAACAGTAAAAGTAAAATTGTGATAATAACAAATTTCTTATTGCTCATTCTGAATTCACTGTTAACGAATGTCAGGAAAGCCATCCCGGCCAGGATTCCATATTCGCAGAAATGTATCAGATAATCAAGTCGGATTTCAGACTTGGGAGTGTGTATTTTCAGAGTCGGTAAGGAAGGGATAGATGATACTATAATTATTGTCAGGAACCAGACAATTAAGAAATATCTGGCAAAGGGACGGATAAAAATGATCAGTCGTAACATCAGTTTTATTTAAGAACGCCAAAGTTAAATTTTTATTCCTGCTACGAGTATATCATCTACCTGTTCTTCATCTTTTCTCCAGTCAAGATGCGTTTTATAAAGTGTATCCCTGATTTCATCCATCGGCAGGTGGCTAATCTTTGTTAGCAGAAGTTTGAAGTTTTTTGAAAGGAATTTTCCACCTTCCGACCCGATCTGATCAGAGTATCCATCTGAAAACAAATATAATACAGAGCCAGCGGAGACTTCAAGTTCCTGATTGATAAAACTCTTTTCACTCAGGTAAATGCCTATCGGGTTACGTGTCGCTTTAAGCTCAGTAAGTGTTTCGTTATTAACTATATAGATCGGGTTGTTGGCACCTGAATATGTTATTTTTCCGGTGCTTTTATCAATCATGCAAAATGAAATATCCATTCCATCTCTTGCCTCACCCTCTTTTCCTGTCTGGCGTAAAGATTTTTTAATCCGTTCGCGTAATTCATTAAGAATATCTGCAGGAGTAAATATCCCTGCAAGCAGACCTTCTTCATTCAGGTTCACAATATCATTTATAAGTGACATCCCAAGCATGCTCATAAATGCCCCGGGTACTCCATGACCTGTACAGTCAGCAACACAGAACAGGAGCCTTGATTCGTCCAGCTGCCGGAGAAGATAGAAATCACCCGATACTATGTCCCTGGGCAGATAAAGGATAAACGAATCAGGCATATTCCGGACGATCAGGTCATCGGGTGGCAGCATTGCCGACTGAATGCGTTTTGCATATCTGATACTATCGGTAATTGATGTTTTCTGAAGCTCCACTATTTCTTTCTGATGTTCAATCTCTGTCTTTTGTTCATTAAGAAGTTTATTATCTTTCTTCTTTATGTTTAAACTTCGCAGGATAAGAAGAGCTATAATCACCAGTAAGAGTGATCCTATTATAAGAGAGTTCCTGCTGTTTTGCAATAATTTCTGGTCTTTCCGGAGACTCTCATTTTCCTTTTCCTTTTTAACTGTCTCATACTGTGTTTGTAGTTCCAGTATCTGTTTTTGCTTCTCAGCCGTGAGGATAGAGTCTTTCAGTGAGATATATTTATCAAGTGATGAGAATGCGTTTCTGAAATCGTTTAATCCTGAATATGTTTTACCTGACTCACTATAAAGATCTGATAAAACACCCGGAGATTTTATTTCATTTCCGATACTGCCCGCTTCCTTAAGCAGCTGGAGCGCCCCTTTAAAATCGCCGGAATTATTCTTTATGCGGGCCAGTGCAATCAGACTGAACGCAGTGTTTTCCCTGTTCTCCAGCGACCTGAAAAGTGTAAGTGCATTTTTATAATATATTATGGCCGAGTCACTCATGCCTTTGTCTTCAAAGAGACCTCCAATCGAAAAATATACATTAGCCTCGTCATTCGTACTCCCGAGTCTTTTGCTTTTTATGAGCGCCTGTTTATAAAACCAGATGGCCAGTTCTGCTGTATCGAGTCGCCCGGCGGTAAGACCAAGTGTGGTATATACTTTCAGAAGCCCAAGATCATTACCGGCTTTCTCAAAAAGTGTTATTGCAGCTGTATTATACTCAAACGATTCTGCATAGTTCTCCATCATAAAATAGACATTCGCCAGACTTGTATTCCCAATAGCCATCAATCTGGTATCAGACATGCTTTCACTTAAAGTCTGTGCCTTTAAATAATACTTAAGAGCGCTGTCGTAACTCATCTGATTTTCATAAACTGATCCAATGCAGAACAGGGAAGTAGCTTCCCCTGTTTTTCTCCCTAACTTTCTGTTTATGTTCAAAGCTTTGAAATAAAATTCAATAGCTTTCATTGTCTCACTTTTACTCTGGGATATTATTCCCAGATTATTGCTGCAAATCGCTACTCCGGCAAGGTCACCAATCTTTGTAAGTATGTTAAGAGCCTTAAGATTATACTCTTCAGCCATATTATAATCCCCTCGGATCTGTGCCAGGTTCCCAAATTGGATGAGCGAATTTCCAATGCCCCTTTCAAACTTAAGTTTTTCAGCATCATCCAGGGCTTTTTGCGCATAGATAAGAGACTGTTCCGGATCCGAAAACTGCAGCTCATAAGCTATTCTATAATAGAGAATAACTCTGCCTGTATCACTTTTTTCTGCAGAGAGGCTGATTTTGAGACTATCAAGTTTATTCAGATCCTGACAAAAACATGCTAATACTGAAAATATAAAAAGGGAAACTGTAAAGAATCTTTTCATTTTTATTTTTTAACTCCGAAAATTACTAAAATCCGGTCATCAAACAAAGAGTCACTTACTTCTGTGTCGCTTTTCTCCTCTGTTTCGGGGGAGTGCCCGAAGAGCTTGTCCCGCTTCGGCGGGAGAGTTGGAATGATAACTAACGAACAGATAAGGGAATTATCGGGACGCCGCGATGCGTTAAGGAGGTATCTTTGACATCGAAGGCAAACTTGAGACGATAGCGGAGAAAGAGAGTCTGTCGCAGCAACCCGGATTATGGAACGATCCGAAAAAAGCCGAAGAGCTGATGAAGGGCATTGCCCAGCTTAAAAACTGGACTACGGATTTTGAAAAGATAAATGCTGCCCTCGACGATCTGGTTGTAATCTACGATTTTTATAAGGAAGGCGAGGCATCTGAAGAAGATGTTGATAGTCAGTATAGTAACTGTGTCTCGCTTATCGAAGACCTTGAGGTCAGGAATATGCTCCAGAAAGAGGAAGACCAGCTCGGGGCAATATTGAAGATCAATTCGGGAGCAGGCGGAACGGAGAGCAACGATTGGGCAGCAATGCTTATGAGGATGTACCTCCGATGGGCGGAAAGGAATAATTATAAAGTTAAGGAACTTGATTTTCAGTCGGGCGATGAAGTGGGAATTAAGTCGGTTACGCTTGAGATCGACGGCGAACGCGCCTATGGCTACCTTAAAAGCGAAAACGGTGTGCACCGCCTGGTAAGGATTTCACCATTTAATGCCCAGGGAAAGAGACAGACAACTTTTGCTTCTGTTTTTATATCACCCCTGGTTGATAATAATATTGAAATTGAAATTAATCCTTCTGATATAACCTGGGATACATTCAGATCGAGTGGTGCAGGCGGACAGAATGTTAACAAGGTTGAGACTGCCGTGAGGCTGAGGCATCATCCTACAGGTATAATTATTGAGAACCAGGAGACCCGCTCTCAGCTTAATAATAAAGAAAATGCCCTGAAAATTCTAAAATCGCAGCTCTATGAACTGGAGCTGAGAAAGCAGCAGGAAGCCCAGGCGATTATTGAGGGTGCAAAGAAAAAGATTGAGTGGGGCTCACAGATCAGATCATATACTTTACATCCGTACAAGATGATCAAAGACCATCGCACAGACCACGAGACCGGAAACGTTCAGGCAGTTCTTGATGGTGATCTGAATGCCTTCATAAAGTCATATCTTATGGAATTTGCAGGGAAGTAACAAATGATTTTATTCGCCCCCCTCTTCGCTTTCGCGAAGCTTCAGCGAAGCAAAGCTGGGAAGGGGGAACCGAAGAAAATCATTTCATTATTATGTATTTGTACCATATTTGGTTTATGACAAAATTCATAAAAACTGTGGTAGTTTATTTGTTTTATTTGTACCCGTAATAACAATAGTTAAATGATGGTGAAAAAGGAAAAACTATTTGAACAGTTTCCACCTGTAACTACCAAAGAGTGGATGGATAAAATCCACTCTGATCTTAAAGGGGCAGATTTCAACTCAAAACTGGTATGGAAGACAAATGAGGGATTCGATGTCATGCCTTTTTACCGCATGGAAGATGTTGAAAATCTGGCGTATGCCGACACCCTGCCAGGCGAGTATCCCTTTTTAAGAGGCACAAAGATCAGAAACAATAACTGGTATGTAAGACAGAATATTGAAGTTATTGATTACGCCGAAGCGAACAGAAAAGCTCTGACAGTTTTAATGAAAGGCATTGATTCACTCGGATTTATAATTACTGATCCGGAAACAGTTAACAGAAATAATTTCGATATCCTGCTTAAGGATATTCACATGGAAGTAATTGAGATAAGTGTTTTATGCAACGGTAAAGCCAAAGAGATTCTTGAATATATTTCAGGAATAGCAGCTGAAAGAGGTCTTGCTCCTGAAGATACCAGGGGTGCAGTTGAAGTCGATCCCATCGGACGTCTGATGGTAAACGGCAAACTCTGTGTTACTACTGAGGATGGGTTCAATTACCTCACAGAACTTACTCAGGCAGCATCAAAAATGCCAAATCTCCGGACAATTCACCTAAATGCATCACATTTCAATAATGCAGGCGCAGATATTGTTCAGGAACTGGCATTCAGTATGTCGATGGCGAGCGAATATATCTCACAGCTTACCGACAGGGGACTGGAAGCCACCCTGGCTGCTTCAAAAATCAGATTCAGTTTTGGTATTGGATCAAACTATTTTTCAGAGATTGCAAAACTGCGGGCAGCACGTCTGCTGTGGTCGACAGTACAGAGAGGCTTCAAAATACCGGAACCCGCCACTGTTAAAATGGAGATCCATTGTGTGACAAGTGAATGGAACAAAACAGTATATGATCCTTTTGTTAATATGCTCAGGACACAGACAGAAGCCATGTCTGCAATTCTTGGAGGGACAGATTCACTTACTGTTGAACCTTTCGATATTGCTTTCAGAAAACCTGATGAGTTTTCGGAACGGATTGCCCGTAACCAGCAACTGATATTGAAGGAAGAAGCTTATTTCGACAAGGTTGCAGATCCTGCTGCAGGCTCGTATTATATAGAAAACCTGACCAATCTGATATCAGAGAACGCATGGAAGTTGTTCGTTGATATAGAAGAACACGGCGGATTTCTCTCTTCGTTAAAGGAGGGATTCATTCAGAAAATGTTATCTGAATCAGCAGTAAAAAGACAGGATGATTTTGCAAGCGGAAAAATTAAGCTTCTGGGATCAAACCTTTTTCCTGATCTGAATGAAAAAGTACTCTCACAAATAGAGAATGAAAGTGTCTTTAAAAATGTTGAGTATGAAAGTGACCTTATGGTTGAACCAATCAGGCTTTTCAGAATATCAGCCGGATACGAAGCAGTGAGAATTGAACAGGAAAAAGGAGCAAAGAATTGATTATGAGACCAAAATTTAATATAAAAGACCTTAAAGAACTTCCGGTAACCAAGAAGGAGTTTCATAAGTGGGAGACTGAGAAAGGAATAAAGAAAGAGTGGGTAACTCCTGAAATGATTCCGATTAAGAGTGTCTATACCAAAGAAGATCTGAAAGGAATGGAGCACCTGAATTATGCAGCAGGGATCCCCCCTTTCCTGCAAGGTCCATATTCAGGAATGTATACGATGCTGCCCTGGACAATCAGGCAGTACGCAGGTTTTTCAACAGCTGAAGAGTCAAATGCTTTTTATCGCCGGAACCTTGCTGCCGGGCAAAAGGGATTGTCTGTTGCTTTTGACCTCGCCACTCACAGAGGTTATGACTCTGATCACGAAAGAGTTACCGGCGATGTAGGAAAAGCCGGAGTCGCTATTGACTCTATTCTCGATATGAAACTGCTATTCGATAGTATCCCTCTGAATAAGATGTCGGTTTCGATGACAATGAATGGCGCAGTGCTTCCGATTATGGCGTTTTATATTGTCACAGCCCTTGAGCAGGGAGCCAAACTGGAAGAGCTTAATGGTACAATACAGAATGATATTCTTAAAGAATTCATGGTTAGGAATACCTATATATATCCGCCGGGATTTTCGATGAGGATCATAGCAGATATTTTCAGGTATACCTCTGAAAAGATGCCAAAATTCAATTCAATAAGTATCTCAGGCTATCATATGCAGGAGGCCGGTGCAACATGCGATATTGAGCTTGCCTATACACTAGCCGACGGCCTGGAATATCTGCGAACAGGCGTTAATGCCGGTATGGATATAGATTCTTTTGCTCCGCGTCTGTCATTTTTCTGGGCAATAGGCATGAACCATTTTATGGAGATTGCCAAGATGAGAGCAGCCCGTATGTTATGGTCGAAAATTGTGAGTGAGTTTAATCCTAAAAATCCTAAATCTCTTGCACTGAGAACACATTGCCAAACATCTGGCTGGAGTCTTACCGAACAGGATCCTTACAATAATGTTGGTCGTACGTGTATCGAAGCTATGGCTGCTGCTCTGGGGCACACCCAGAGTCTTCACACCAACGCACTGGATGAGGCAATTGCCTTACCTACTGATTTTTCAGCCCGAATTGCCCGAAATACACAGATATATATCCAGGAAGAGACACAGATCTGCAGAGCTGTTGATCCGTGGGCCGGCTCATATTATGTTGAAACACTTACACATGAAATAGCTCATAGGGCCTGGGAACATATTATGGAAGTCGAAAAGCTGGGAGGAATGGCAAAGGCCGTTGAATCGGGTGTTCCGAAGATGAGGATCGAGGAGGCAGCTGCCAGGGCCCAGGCAAAAATAGATTCGGGTGTTCAGACTATTGTCGGGACAAATAAATACAGACTTGAAAAGGAAGATCCGCTGGAGACCCTCGAGGTTGATAATTCAGCAGTAAGGGATTCTCAGATTATAAGACTTGCCAGGCTCAGGGCTGAAAGAAACGAAAAAGAGTGCCAGGCTTCACTTGAAGCTCTGACCAAATGCGTTCAGACCGGAGAGGGCAATCTGCTTGAATTAGCTGTAGATGCCGCCTCAAAACGGGCAAGCCTGGGTGAAATATCTTTTGCATGTGAAAAAATTGTCGGGAGGTACAAAGCTGTGATACGTACAATATCGGGTGTTTATTCATCTGAATATAAGTCAGATGATGATTTTAAAGACGCAAGGGCGCTGGCTGCAAAATTCGCTGAAAAGGAGGGTCGTCAGCCAAGAATAATGGTAGCGAAGATGGGTCAGGACGGACATGACCGCGGAGCTAAAGTAATCTCAACAGGATATGCCGACATAGGCTTTGATGTTGATATCGGGCCTCTGTTTCAGACTCCTGCCGAGGCAGCAAAACAGGCTGTTGAGAATGATGTACATGTGCTGGGTGTCTCAAGTCTGGCCGCAGGCCACAAAACGCTTGTTCCACAGGTTATTGAAGAGCTCAGGAGACTGGGGAGGGAAGATATTCTGGTAATTGCAGGTGGGGTAATTCCTCCGCAGGACTACCAGTTCCTGTACGACGCAGGAGTTTCTGCAATATTTGGTCCGGGAACATCTGTTTCAAAAGCTGCCAAACAAATACTTGAAATAATGCTGCATGCATTTGAATAGAAAAAAACACTAAATTGCGGCAGTCGACCTGATTATTTATGAAGTACTTAACTGCCATTTCTGTTTGCATCATTTTACTTTCAGCCGGATGCGCTGCAAAGAAGTCAATACCATCAGAACCTGCTGTTAATCAGGAGGTACCTGCCCCTGTAATAAGTTTTTCCGACCAGTCAACATGGCTGCTTGGCTATTATACCTATGGTCAGATGACCCGGGAGCCTCATTCTGCATGGTTCATGAAAGGATTTGACGAGTACCAGCTGAATATTGAACCACTTGAAAAGCTGCTTGAAATTTCCAGGGATAATCTTACAATAAAAATTGTGATGGGGAGCTGGTGTCCCGACAGCCGGCGTGAGGTGCCAAGGTTCATGAGAATAATCGATAAATGGCAGTTCCCTCTCTCCAGGGTGATATTTATCGGAGTGGATAATGCCAAACTTGCTCCGGTTGGGGAATATACTGGTCTTGGTATAGAAAGGGTACCTACATTTATCCTTTATAAAAATAATATTGAAGCGGGACGCATCATTGAAAATCCTGTGACGTCTTTAGAGCAGGATATGGTTAATATTCTGACAAGGATTGAATAATAACAAATAATTAAATATCATGGAAGAGGGAAGAAACAACAGTGCTCAGAATCTAGGGATTGCGGCACTTATTACAGCGATAATAACTTTTGTACTTGCAGTTATTCCCTGCGTCGGGCTGATTGCAATAATCCCCGGGATAATTGCTATTATACTTGCATCTGTTGGTTTGTCGCAGGCATCAAGAAATAATGCACCTAAAGGAGTTTTAATTGCAGGTCTTATTATTGCGGTACTGGCATCGATGATCTCCATTTCGCAGGTGTTTGTGGCAGGTAAGATTGCTAAAAATGCTGATAAATGGCCGGATGAGATCCAGAATGTCATAAACGATGTTCAGGATAATGTCATCAAGGAACTAGAAGACAATAATGTCAATATTAAAATTGAGAGTAATGGTGAGACAGTAGAGATAAATGCCTCTACCCTTAAGAAGGATAAGGAGCAGAAGCTTGAAGATCTGGAAGCCGGAAGCACTCAGAAGGATGACTCAGTTACAATTAAGAAATAGTTCCTTAACTGAAATTTTAAAGGTAAGGTTCAGGAATGAGCCTTACCTTATTATAAATATTTTCTTTGCCGGAGTTATTGCATTGATCTTTGCATACTCCGGCATTTTTTCACCTGAAAAGGATAACTATCCGGTTACATGTTTACACGAACAGCTTACCGGAGAACCGTGTATCTCCTGTGGTTTGTCGCATAGTTTTTCATTAATTGTAAGGGGAAGGATTACTGAGGCTTACCAGTGGAATTTATATGGAATGAGGGTGTTTCTGTTCTTCGCTTCCCAGCTGATAATAAGAATCTTATACTCTTTTTTCTATCTTAAAAATCCGGAAACACGCAGGGAGTTGATTATTACTGATTGCGTTGGATCGGGAATAATCTTTCTGATCGCTTTCTGGCCTTATATTTCAAGGATATTTACAGATTTTCTTTAATCATAAATCTTTCTAACCGCAGAGGAACGCTGAGGAAATCTTTGAGAACCGCTGAGATTAGTCCAAGAAGATCCTGCTCTGCGGCTCTCTGCTTTTTCTCAGCGCATCTCTGCGTTAAAATTGATTCTATTCTTCAGATTCATTTAAAACCTCATACAACAGGCTACTTTCGAATCCCTTTGATAATCCATATCTGAGAAGCTTTGCTTTAAGATCATACTGATTTTTTGCTTTAACAGATCTCCTGTGACTTGTTATAAGATCCTTTAGAACCTTTGTATATATATCATAATCAATTGAATTCAGAGCTTCTCTGATAATGTCTCCTGGTATATTCTTATGTCGGAGATGGGCAGCAATCTTTATTTTACCCCACTTGTTATAATTGAATTTATCCTTAACAAATGCAATAGCGAATCGTTGTTCATTAATGAAGTTCTCTTTAATAAGACTTTCTATTACTTTTTCTGAATCATTGACTGATAATCCCCATGATATCAGTTTGTTACTGATGTCATCGCAGCAGTATTCCCTCCTCGAGCACAGAGCCATAGCCTTGTTAAGAGCTGTTTTATATAGATTACTTTCAGACATTCTTCAATCCTTTAATAATCCTGTCCCTGCCATTGATATCTTTAAATTCTTCGATATTGAAATAACCAAAAGAAATGAGGAGGTCATTCATTTGAATACCAAGAGCCTCGTTGATTTCGAACCATACTTCCCCGCCGGGTAGAAGGATTTTTTCGGCAATTTTCAGGATCGATCTATAGAATACCAATGGATCACTATCACCTACAAAAAGTGCCTGATGGGGTTCAAAGTCGAGTACATTCCTGTTCATTAGTTTTTTCTCAGAGTCTCTTACATAGGGAGGGTTGCTCACAATAATATCTGCCATTGGTACAAGACTATAATCAAAGTCCAGGATGTCTCTTTTCAGGAAAGAGACCTTAGTATTATTGAGAGTGGCATTTTCTTTTGCAACCCCCAGAGCCTCTTCTGACAGATCAATTCCGGTAATTTCTGATCCGGGTAAATTCCTGGCAAGTGCAATTGATATACATCCCGATCCGGTGCCAAAATCAATAATACTTCCTGTAAAACCATCATTTTCTTTTAACAGATAGTGAACGAGCTCTTCAGTTTCAGGCCGGGGAATCAGTGTTGCTTCTGTGACTCTTATCCTGCAATCATAAAAAATTGTTTCTCCAAGGATATACTGTATAGGTTTCCCAGTTTTTAACTCAGTACATATCTCAATACACCTTTCAGACTGAGTGGTGGTTACTGTCTGGTCCGACAAACAGATCTCATGCAACTTTGTTACGTCATACAGAGTCTTGATAATAATATTGGTGAGGGCAGTAAGTTCAGGTTCATGGTAGATTGCATCAAGTTCCTGAGACAGATAAATCCTGATATCTTTTATTGTTTGTATCTTAACACCCATGACTCAAATTTAGTCTTTTAAGTGAAATGGAAGAGAGCGGACACAACAAATTCATGAGAAGGTGCCTCGAACTGGCTTCCGGGGCTGAGGGTATGACTTACCCCAATCCTCTGGTGGGTTCGGTTGTGGTATATAATGGGAAAATAATAGGGGAAGGATACCATCTCAAAGCCGGGGGTCCTCATGCTGAGGTAATTGCAATTAACTCTGTTTCAGATAAATCGCTGCTTGCAAACTCAACATTATATGTTAACCTTGAGCCCTGTTCACATTTTGGGAAAACCCCGCCATGTGCTGATTTCATAATTGCAAATAAAATTCCAAGGGTAGTAATCGGAACGACTGACACAAGTAAAAAGGTTTCAGGAAAGGGAGTAAGGAAGCTTAAGGATGCAGGATGCGAAGTTATATCCGGAGTATTGGAAACTGAGTGCAGATGGCTGAACAGAAGATTTTTTACATCAAATGAAAAACAGAGACCCTGGATTATTCTTAAGTGGGCACAAAGCTCTGATGGTTATCTGGATATAATAAGGTCTGAAAATAATGTACGGAAGCCTAACTGGATCTCGGGCAAACCTGAAAGGATTCTTGTTCATAAGTGGAGGGCATCAGAGCAGTCAATTCTGGTTGGTGCAGGCACAATACGGGCTGATAATCCGCGGCTTAATGCAAGAGAGTGGAAAGGGAATGATCCTGTTAAGTTAATTCTCAGCAAATCAGGTGTTTTAGGAAATGATATTGCTGTGAATGAAACAAATGGCACAGTTGTTGTGTTTAGTCATTATACCGGGTCGGAAAGCGGGAAAGCTGTTACAGTAAAACTTGAGGAAGGGATTCCTTCTTCAGAGCAGATTGCAGGGTATCTGAACAGGGAAGGAATTCAGTCGTTGTTTATAGAGGGGGGAGCTGAAGTACTTAACCATTTCTTATCTGAGGGGTTATGGGATGAGGCACGAATTTTTACAGGCAGAGGAAAATTTAAAGACGGATTGAAGGCTCCGGTTGCGAAAGGGATTAATATTTTTAGAACAAATTTTGAAGGGAGTTTACTAGAAGTATTTTTAAATGAATGCAATAAGGCTTTAATTACAATTGATTATATAAATTAAAATATTTAATTTTGATAGTTGGAATGGATTAATAAGTTAAGCACTACAGATATGAAAAAGCAGGTATTTTTGATTACAGTAATGATTGTCCTGGTTTCGGTGTGTACTTTTGGTCAGAATGGCAAGAAGTATTACAAAGCAGGAGTGGAATTTGCTGAAGGGTTGAAGTTTGAAGATGCTATAGTGCAGTTTACCAGTGCAATAGGCATTGAACCTTCTAATCCGGATTATTATTTTGCCAGGGGAGAGGCTTATGAGAAATTGTCGAAATTTGGAGAGGCAAAGGCAGATTTTGAAAAATTACTCGTTTTTGCACCTAAAAATGTTGACGCACTTGTCCATCTAGGTAAAGTTAACAATTCATTGAAATCTTATGATGAAGCCCTGAGTGTTTTAAACAGAGCAACTAAGTTAGATAAGCGTGATCCTAATGTCTATAAGGAGAAAGTTATTACCCTGATGGGATTAAGAAGGTATGATCAGGCTCTGAAAGCTTCAGACACGGCAATAATTATTAAAGATACTCCGATGGACTATTATCACCGTGGTGTGATATACAGGAGCCTTAATAATGACATACTGGCTAAAAGGGAACTTGAGAAAGCAATTTCAAAAGACAAAAAACTTGCAGAGCCGCGTCTTGAACTGGCTGATCTTCTGATTGCTTCAAATCCGCAGGAAGCAATGGTGCAGTGTAATGAAGTTCTTAAAAATGATGATCGTAATACTGATGCATATATGGTTAGAGCTAAGATTTATAAGAAGAATCTTGACTATCCAAGTGCTATAAATGATATCTCTAAAAATATTCTGATAGATCCTTCCAATCCCGATTTTTATCTAGAAAGAGGTACATTCTATCAGGAATTTAACCAGCACCCCAATGCGATAAATGACTATTCAAAATATATTTCTCTGAGACCTGATTCATCAGTTGGCTACTTTAAAAGAGCAAGGTCTTATGAAGAGATAATGAATTATGATAAGGCAATAGCTGACTATAATAAGATAACCCTTCTTTCAGAATTTGATATGAGGGCACGTAAGTCTCTTAAAGAGGCTCAGGTCAGACTATATGAACTGAACAGGGAAAAAGATTCTCCTGAAATTGCGATTGTAAGCCCATTACCTGTTAAAGATACTATAGAGATCAGAGGCGATAAATCTGCGATACTTATAACAGGGAAAATTAAAGATAAAAGCAAGATTAAGGCTTTTCTTGTTAACAACGGACCGGTTAATATTGCCGAGAAGAACGGAGAATATGAATTTTTATCAAATATCGACATCACAGGCATGAATGCAGTAACTCTCGTTGCACGTGATGATTATGATAATGAAAAGTCGATAAGTTTTCCGATTAAGCGTACCGAAATAGATCCGCCTTCAATCGCACTTGTTGCACCTTATACATCAGAAGAAGGACAGGTTTATCTTGATTCTTCAACTCCTAATATTGCTATTCAGGGAAAGATTACTGATGCAAGTAAGATCAAATCTATTCTTATAGGTGATGTTTCTGCCAGTTACAGCAGCAGAGAGTTTAATCCTTCATTTACTGCAACACTCGATGTATCGAATCTTAATAAGTTTACTGTTGTTGTTGAAGATATTTACGGTAATAAGAAGGAATCTGAATTTACAATTAACCGCGAAGGTGCTCAGATAGCTGAAAATAACCCAATGGGCAGGACCTGGGTTGTATTTATTGAAAACTCAAGTTATGAGAACTTTGCAGCACTCGACGGACCGGTTAAAGACGTTAGTACAATAAACAGGGCACTAGCCAACTATCAGATACATAATATTATTCATAAGAAGGATATGACGAAATCCGATATGGAAAAGTATTTCAATATCGAACTTCGCGATCTGGTTAAGAAAAACCAGGTAAAATCTCTTCTGGTTTGGTATGCCGGTCATGGTAAATTCATAAACGACATAGGTTACTGGATCCCGGTTGATGCAAAAAGAGACGATGAGTTCACCTATTTTAACATCAATGGTCTTAAGGCAGGCTTGCAGGGCTACGAAAGTGTAGTTGTTCATACTCTGGTTGTTACTGATGCCTGTGAATCGGGTCCTGGATTTTTCACTGCAATGCGTTCTTCAAATGAATCGCCTACATGCGACAACACACTTGTTGCCGGAGCAAAATCGGCACAGGTATTCTCATCTGCAGGATATCAGCTGGCTTCTGATAATTCAAAATTTACTGCAACATTTGCCAACACTCTTATGAATAATAAGAACGCCTGTATCCCTATTGAGACTATTGTTCAGTCTGTAACCGCAGCAGTTGCTACAGAGACTGGCCAGAAGCCTAAATTCGGCAAGATCCAGGGACTGGAGGATATGAACGGAACTTTCTTCTTTAT
>JFJP01010941.1_pt1 | contig 14380 bp, 8 predicted proteins | sample 431651 | NCBI WGS metagenome assembly JFJP01 (sample SAMN02602958, study PRJNA72255) | Microbial mat metagenome, whole genome shotgun sequencing project. | biome: fresh water; feature: sink hole; material: water; isolation source: purple microbial (photo- and chemosynthetic) mats found in... | reverse complement strand
CTGCGGCCCAGATCTGTTAAATAAGGCATTCAAAAATCCTAAAATTATTTCCAGTTTTTGGCGAGTGGGAGATTTAGGACAGGTTCTAAAATAGATGAAAAATAGTTATAAAATTTGCACAAAAATAGCAAATAATCTAATCCAAACAAAAATAAAAACCTTGCCAAATTCAGGTTTCAAACTTTACCAAAACAAAAAACCCACCGTAAAAATACAGTGGGCGGAACAAAGGAGAAATTTGATTTCTCGAGAAACTATAAATTAACTTTTTAGAAATTAAAAAATAGTTTCAAACTTTGTTGTAAATTATTTTCTTTCTTCTACTTTTCCAGTTCCACGACAGCTTCCGCATATAACTTCTCGTGTTGCTCCAGTTATACGAATAACTAAACCAGGAAAAGCAGATATTGGGTTTTCTTCGGTAATTTTGCCAATGCCGTTACATTCTGGACAAGTTACTTTAGCCATGAGATTTTCTCCAATTACAGAAAATTTAGACCTTTTCACTATAGCTCAGAAAGAGAGAGTTGTCAAGTTTTATTTATCGCGTGAGAATAAGGAAAAGTGGTAAGTTTGAATTTTTTTATTTTTGGGAATTGGAAAATTTTAGGAAATTAAACTTAATTTTGAAAATTGAAACATTTAATTTTTGGTTTTAAAATTTGAAGTTTTTTTGACAAAATTTATTTTATTTGTCTTGAATTTTTTATTATTTTTCTGTTTTTTTCAATTCTTTTAATCTATGAAAACTTTCAATCTGAATCCTTATAATCCCGCTGAAATTGAACCCAAATGGGCCGCTTTTTGGCAAGAATCTCAAATTTATAAAACTCCCAAAATTGAAGTAGGTGACCGTAAAAAGTACATTTTGGATATGTTTCCCTACCCTTCAGGCAGCGGGCTTCACATTGGACATCCCAGAGGCTACACCGCCACTGACATTTTGAGCCGTTTTTACAGAGTCAATGGTTACAAAGTGCTGCACCCGATGGGCTGGGACGCTTTTGGGCTACCTGCTGAACAACACGCGGTCAAAACCGGAATTCACCCCAAAATTAACACCAAAAATAACATTGACAGTTTTCGCGGACAACTTCAAAAACTGGGGCTTAGCTACGACTGGAGCCGAGAAGTGGACACGACCGACCCGAATTATTACAAGTGGACGCAGTGGATTTTTGTCAAACTTTTTGAAAAGGGTTTGGCTTTTGAGCAGGAGACTTTGGTCAACTGGTGTCCGGAACTTGCCACGATTCTTGCCAATGAAGAGATAATAAACGGCAAAAGCGAACGTGGAAATTACTCAGTTTATCGTTTGCCAATCAAACAATGGCTGTTGAAAATTACTGATTACGCTGAAAGATTAAATGCTGATTTGGAGAAACTGCCAAACTGGCCCAAAAAAATTAAATTAATGCAGCAAAATTGGATTGGGCAAAGTAGCGGTTTTGAGGTAGATTTTACTATTTGGAGTGAGAATTTGGTAAGTAATTTGAAAAGTCAAAGTAAAAGTGAAGATTGCGAATTTAGTTTGAATAATTCCAACAATTTGGAAATTAAAAATAATTTGGATTTGGATTCAGATTTATCAAAAAACGAAAAGATTCATATTCAAAACACTAATGAAAATTCCAATCAAAATTCAAATTCAAAAGATATAGAAAAAATTCAAGCAAATTCCCAAAATAACTTGGAAAATTCCAAACTAAATTACCTTTTTTTGCACGGCTGGACGGCAAGTTCTGGTGATAACTGCTTAGATTTTTATCAAAAAGTTTGCGGTCAAAATAATCTTCAAATCCAAATTCCAAATCTGCCAAATACTAATTTTCCAAGCATTCTTGAACAAACTGATTTTGTATTGCAAAACTGCCAAATTAACGAGCAAACCGTGATTATTGGACATTCTTTGGGAGTTGCGGTCGGCCTTAAAGTTTTGGAAAAGCTGGATTTGAAAATTGCCAAATTTATTTCGGTCGCGGGCTTTGTGGACACAGATTTTGCCCCAAATACGGTGCCAGAGTTTTTGATTAACAAAAATAAAGTAGAGTTTGACTTTGCCAAAATTAAAGAAAACTGTCTAAAATTCACTGGAATTTGGTCAGAAAAAGATCCGCTAATTACCGAAAAACAAGTGGAGAATTTGGAAAACTCTTTGCAGGTTGCAATCAAAAGAGTAGAAAATAAAGGGCATTTTGCTGATTTATCTGATGAAACTGTGGTAGAATTAATTTTTGGAATAACTAAAAGTGAAATTTTGGAGAACCAAAAAATTTTGGAGAACCAAAAAAATCAAGCCATCTTAGAAACTCAAAATGTAGTGGCAAAAATCACTCAGATTAGTCAAAAGATTGGCAGTTTGGTTGTTCAAAGTGTAGCTGAAATTAGTCAAAATTCAGCCAAAAATATGGAAATTCTGGGAATTGGCCTAGAAATTGCAAAAAATTCAGTTAAGAAGACAGAAAATCTACAAAGCCTTAGTTCCGAAATTAGTTTAAACTTGGGAAATAATAATTTGGATTTGGGAAATACACAAACAGAAAATAAAAAAAACGATAAAATTAAAATTTATACGACTAGAATTGACACGATTTTTGGAGCAACTTTTTTGGTTATTTCACCAGAACATCCACTTCTTGAGAGAGTCACAACTGAAAAACAGCGAAAAATTGTCCAAGATTATTGCCAAAAAGCCAAAGTCAAATCAGATCTTGAGCGAACCGATCTTAACAAAGATAAAAATGGAGTTTGGACGGGCAGTTTTGCGATTAATCCAATAAACGGAGACAAAATTCCAATTTGGGTCGCAGACTATGTCTTAATAACCTACGGAACTGGAGCAATTATGGCGGTTCCAGCTCACGATGAACGTGATTTTGAGTTTGCCAAAAAGTTTAATTTGCCGATAATTCCCGTGATTTTACCGCAAGAATTACCACAAAATTTGCAGGTTAATTTGGAAAAGGTAGACTTGGAAAATACTGAAAAAAGTGCGGACAATCTTGAAACCGTCTTTGGAATAAAAAAAGAGGTTAATGAGGTTAAAATAAAAACTTACACGCAAAAAATTCAATCAGAAACTTCACTGCTGCAAGAATTTCAAAAGCAGGTTTTGAACGGAGAAGTTTGTTTTTTGGAAAATGGTTTGAGCGTGAATTCGGCAGAATTTGATAATCTTGATCGAGCAAAAGCAACAAATCTGATTAGTCAAAAACTGCTAAAAATGGGAATTGCCAAAGAAAAAGTGAACTACAAACTACGGGACTGGATTTTTAGTCGTCAGAGGTTTTGGGGTGAACCGATTCCAATTGTCTTTGAAGTGGACGAATTTGGTCAAAAAATTAGCGGCCCAATTGCGGTTCACGAGTCAGATTTGCCAGTAATGCTGCCAGAAATTGATGATTTTGAGAGAATAAAGCCCGACACGACCAAAAAATTACCCGAGGCAATTCTTGCCAAATTTCCAGAATGGGTAAAAGTTCAAGGTTATCTTTTGAACGGCAAATTCAAACAAACTTTCACAACAAATCAAATTGAAACTGAAATTGAAAATTCCCAGAAATTAGAAAACTCTCAACTTTTGAAAAATTCCAAAAATTCTAGTCAAAATCCACAATTTGAAATCAAAAATTTTGTCCGTGAAACTAACACAATGCCACAATGGGCTGGATCTTCTTGGTATTGGCTCAGGTTTATGGATGTAAAAAATGCCGAAAATTTCTGCGATTTGGAAAAATTGTGGGGTCCTGTTGATATTTATATTGGAGGAGCGGAACACGCAGTTTTGCACCTTTTATACGCAAGGTTTTGGCACAAAGTCTTGTTTGATTTGGGTTTGGTTTCCACCGTTGAGCCGTTTGAAAAGCTGGTTAATCAGGGTTTGATTATGGCAAGTGACGGGCAAAAAATATCGAAAAGTCTTAATAACGGAGCTAATCCTAATGAAGTTGTTGGCAAATTTGGAGCCGATTCTCTCAGACTTTACGAGATGTTTATCGGGCCTTTTGAGCAAAGTGTTGCTTGGAATTCTGAGGCAATTGTCGGAGTTCGTAGGTTTTTGGAAAAATTTTGGAATTTGCAGAATCGGATGTATCTTGATAACGAAGAATGGCAAACCAGAGGTTTAGAAGGTAATACAGAAATTATGTTTGGGCCAAAAACTGAACAAATTATTGAAATCGCTTTGCAAAAATTGAACCAAAAAATCAGCCAAGATATTGAGAATTGTAAGTTTAACACTTGTGTTTCTGAATTTATGAAATTTGTCAATTTGGTCGAAAAAACTGGAGCCATCACTTTCAAACAAATGCTGGAAATCACGATAATTCTCGCACCTTTCGCACCTTTTATCTGTGAGGAAATCTATCAAAATCTCAAAGAAATTCCAGTTGAAAAAATTGGTTTTGATCCGCAAAAATTTACTTTTATTCCTCAAAAATCAGTTCATTTAGAAGCTTGGCCCAAATTAAAAAATCTTGGAAACACAGAAGAAAAAAGAAAAATTGCTGTTCAAATTAACGGGAAAATTAGAGGAATTATTGAAATTGACTCGGGTTTAAGCCAAGAAAAAGTCCAAGAAATGGTTCTCAAAACTAATTTTGTCCAAAAATATCTACCAAATTTGGAATTTCAAAAATTTATTTATGTGCCAAATAAAGCTGTCAATATTTTGGTTTAAATTTAATTTAGAATTTTGGCTTAGAATTGTTAGAAACTATTAGAGAAATTTGCTAGGTTTTCTTGAAATTTTCTTGATTTTTACTTATTAATTTCAACTTAATTTAATTTTTTAGCTTTACTCTTCAAAAAATAATTTCTTCCTTGATTCCCTTTCTGTCAATTTCTGTCAATCTTGATATTTCAACAAACTAGGCGTCTTGCGTTAAAAATTTTAAAAAATGAAAAATCGTAAAAACTCAGTTCATTTTGGGTAAATTTATGTACAAATTTGGGAAATCTTGATTCAAAAAAGACTTTTTCAAAAAAACCAAATGCCAAATAAATTCCAACTCAATTTTACGAAATTGTCAATCGTTTAACTCAACACATTTCTTGCAGAAATATACATCGCTTTGCTCTGTTCGTTCCTCTGCTTTCTTTAGTCACCCAGGCATTACAAGTAAAGCCAAAATAATGTTCTCAACACAAGAGGTCTATTTTAAGTTGTTCAGAAAAAGCTTTAAAATGGAATAGTTTTTTTCAAATGATTTTTTAAAATTTGATTAAGTTTTTTGGCTTTAAAAAGTGTTTTTTATTAGAAAATTAGCCAAACAGACGAGGTTTTTAATTTTTAACTTTTTAAATTATTGAGTTTGTTTGTTATTTTTGTGACTAAACTTACGAATAATTATCAAGTTTGAAAACAAAATTAGTTTTTTGTCCATCTTTGATAAAAAAAGTAATAATAATAGACCTCTTACGTTGAACGAGTTTTTGACAATTTAAAAAATTCACTTTTGACAAAAACTTACATCAAATTTCAGCAAAATTAAAAATATTCGCCGATTTTAACTTTTTATTTTGTTCAACGCAAGAGGTCCAGTATAAGAAATATAAGAAGATTTGTGCTAAAGTAATTTTAATTTCGGTTATTTTTGAGAATGGTTCGTACTTCAAATTTGGGAAAAAATATTTTTGAAAGTATAATTTTGAGTTTTAAATTGCTATTTTTAGTAGCAGCTCCAGTGTTGAGGACCCAAGCCTTCGGCAAACATACGGGTCGCAACTTCCACCTGATCAGACGTATTCCAAATATCCACCTTTCCAAGTCCGTACTGCTTAGCAAAGGCGTAAAAAGTTCTATTGGTAAATTGGAAAGGGCCAACGTGACCACCTGGACTTGATACATTGCGGCCGCCGCTTTCACATTGCACGACTTTGAGTATTTTGGCACTATCACAGCCAAATTCTTGACATTTATTGACAATCATCGTGTTCAAATCTGAGCTTTTTAGTTGGGAATTTGCAATATTTGAACTAGCTGGGTTTGAATTAATCACAGTTTCAATTTTGGGAGAAATCACCGCAGAATCAAATGAAATTGGTGTTGGGATTTGGTTTTTAAAATTTTCTACTTTGATATTTTGAGAATTTTCAGTTTCTTTTGGGGTACTTTTTACAATTTGAGAGCTTTCAGAGTTTGAATTTTGAGAATTTTTGGTAATTTCAACAGTTTTTGGAATTTCTGGAAAGATTGTTTTCAAAGAATTACCTGAAGTTGAATTTTCTGCATCGTCAAAGCCTAAAACACCTGTTAATTGAGTATTAGTTTTGGAAATTGAATTAGGAGATGGACTAAGATTTTCAGGAATTAGCTCAAAAATTGGTTGTTTAAAAATTGGCTCAATGGAAATTATTTTGGTGTTTTGGATTTGAATTTCCTCTTGAATTTGCGTTTTTTCAGCTTCATTTTCAGAGATTTCTACGATTTCTTTTGGAATTTTTTGTTTTGAGGTTTTGAGGATTTCATTTTTTGCTTTTTGAAGAATGATTTTTTTCTGAATTTGGCGATTTCTCTGAATTTGGATTTTTTGGTCAAAAGACTGAATCTTGGATTGAATTTCTAAATGAGAATTAAAACTTGGCTCTGGCAAATTTGTGGTTGTTAATTCTGTCTGGAAAGGTGCAGAAAAGTCCGGAAAAGTCTCCAAAGCAACAGCGTGAGTAGAAACAGAAGATTGTTGGCCGAAAATGAATGAAATAATCAAACTTAAAAAAATAAGATGCATAATGGAATTTCAGAAAAGCTCACTATCAAAAGATAATTTGCCGCCAAAACTTACTAAATTCAAACTCTTTGCCAAAAATTCCAACAAACAATTCACCCAAAAATTTATTTGAGAAATTTAGTTCAATTTATAAAAATACCAAATAGGCAACTTTGCAAAATAAACAAAACATTGACCAAAAATTTGGAAAATTAAAAAATTAAACAAAAATCAAATTACGATTACAAAAAAATTCAAAAGATTGTTTGAAAATATTTGAAACCTATAAAATTGAAATTCTAAACTTGCCTGTTCGAAATATCAGCAAATTTGAGCCGAATTAGTTTTGTTTTGGTATTTTTTTCTGACGCGTTTTGCCAAAAACAATTGCAAGATAATTAGTGAAACTTTTTTTTGGTTTTGTCAAGTTTGGATAATAGAATCGTCTTTTTTGGTCTTGTAATTCAAAAGAAATAACTTTTTAAAAATTTGAGAATTGGAAATAATTTAGGAAACAATTTTGAGAATTGGTTTTTTGCTAAGAAATACTTTTGGGAAAACTAAAAAATTGAAAATAGAAAGTTTAATTATTTAAAATTAATAATACATAAAAAAAGCCAAATTAGTTTGCTCAATAAGGGAGAAATGGGAGTAAATTTAGTTTGTATTCAAAATTTGGAAGGATTAGAGGAAATTTTGGAATTGTTTTATTATTTCATCAAATGTGTTCACTTTGCTTGAATCAACTTTGTATGAAATTTTATCATTATCTTGAATCTTTTCACTTTTACCATCACATTTACAAGAATTTATAAATGTTTTTCCCAGAACAGTTAAAGACAAAAGATCGTAAGTATTTGACTGAATTGGAAAAGGAAAGCTTATGGTATTATCCCCAGTAATTTTGGGCGATTCTGTTAGTCTTTTAGCAAACAGCCCATCTAAATGAAGTTTTATATTCTGTGAATTTTTTAACACTTGGTTCAAAATATCAAAATTGCAAAATTCATTGTTAAGTGTGTTTTTATAAATTAAATCTAAAATATAAACATCAAACTCAGAAAGTTCAGCGAGTATTTTGATATAACTGACTTCAATTTCTATTTTTCCAGTCAAAGCATTAGCTAACATATTAGCCCACATATTTTGCAAAGTTTCATTTTCTTCTATGCTTAGATTTTCAATAAAATGCTTTTTTAATTTCAAGCTAATTAGTTTTATTGGTGAATTTGATTTTTCAATTAATTCTTGAGTTTTGCCAAAAATTTTAAATTGATTTTCTTGAATTTTAAATCTAGTGTTGTCATTGTAAATAGAAAAATTTCCACTAGTTGCAAAATCTAGCGTATCTTTAAAAAAGTTAGCAATTTTATTTTCTTTTTCAGATGAAGTTTTATTTTGTAATTCAATTTCTTTTTGACTTATTTCTTGGGAATTTTCTAAAGTTAAGTCAACTCCAGTTTGAGAAATTTTACTACTTATTTTAGTTGATTTTTTCATATTATTTTTTGTTTTTTATTTTGAAAGTAAATTTGAATTATTTTTAATTTTTATCGAGCAAAAAGTGAGCTTTTGGGCATATCAAAGCTGACACCTCCTAGTTTGACTTTAATTTTGGTTGGAGCATTTTCGTAGATAAAGCCATTGCTTTGTGAGCCACTGACTCTAAGAATTGTCAACTCAACTTCTTCGTCGCCTTTGGCTGACAAAATAGCTCTGCGAAGCGGTAAAGTGTTGTCGCTAGTCGCTATGATTTTTTGCCCGTTGACTTCTAGAATGATTTCACCTTCCTTGAGGCCCGCCGCTGCCGCTGGGGAATTTGCCGCTACTGGGTTGCCTTTATCAGTATAAATAATCTCACCGTAATCCACAGGAAGCCAAGAATATCTTTGTTTAAGACCAGGATCAAGTGGCTCTGTGCTAACACCAAGTCTTGGTCTTGTAATTTTTTTGTTTTGTCTAAAGCTATTCAAAGCGGTCATCACCGTGTTGGAAGTGATCGCCAAACCTACACTTTGTGCCTCGCTCGTCCCAAAAGTATTCATCCCAACGAGAGATCCTGTATTATCAAAAAGTGGACCTCCAGAATTTCCTTTATTAATCGCCGCGTCAGTTTGGATTAAGCCGTCTGGCCTGATTGGCTGCCCAGTACATTCATCCACCAAGTCAGTTTTGAGGCTACGATCAAGCCCTGAAATAATGCCTCGAGTGACCGTATTTTGCAGTTGCCCGAGCACATTTCCAATTGCCAAAACATCGGTTCCGAGTTTGATTTTGGAGCTGTCAGCGAATTTGACTGGAGTTAATTTGGTCGTCAAATTTTGAATTTGTAAAATGGCTATATCGTCGATAGGATCCACCGAAAGTAATTCCATTTTGTAATCTTTGCGATCAAAAGACAGTCCGCTAATTTGAATTTGGGTACTATTATTTTTGCATTTTGCGGCAATTACGTGTTTATTCGTTACAACAAGTCCATCTTCTGAGACAATGTAGCCAGTTCCAGCAGTTTCGGTCTGAAAACCTTTAATATCAGCTTCATTGGCAACTCGTAGCGACAGGACGGATGGCAAAGTTTCTTCAACAATCGTGGTTGTATTTTTGGAGTTTGAGTTGGGAGCAAAGCTAAATCTGGACTGAACTTCTTTGTTTTGATTAGAATTTTGATTCTTTTGATTGTTATTGCTAAAGTTTGAATTATTAGAATTGCTAAAGTTTTGGTTGTTTTTGGAGTCTGAATTACTTTGGGAATTACTTTGAGAGTTTTCGGAAATATCAGATTTAATGACGTTTTTGAGCGGCGTATTTTGGACAACAAGCTTACTTGCCGGATTATTCGGATAAAACAAAATAAAACTAATAGTTGATAAAACAAAAACTAACAAAAAAATAAATGACAAAGTTAAATTTTGGAGCCAATTTCGCTTTCTTTTTATAACAACTGGAACTGCCTTGTTTGGTCTGGAAGCTGTAACAGAAGTTTGAGTTAAATTTTGTGCAGAATTTGATGAATTTGCTGAATTTGGAGAGTTGATATTTTGTGGATTTGGTTTAGAATTTTCTGAATTGTTGGGGATTTCTGTCATAAAAAAGCAAAATAAAAAGTTGGAAAAGTTAACTAGAAAAAGTTGAATTGAAACTAAGTTAGAGTTGAATTGAAAATTATAGTTTATAGTTATTCAAAATTTAATAAAAGAAAAAGTCAAGTTAAGATCAAAAATTAATTGAAAATTTAGGCGAAAAGTTCGGAATTCTTTGAGTATTTTTAAAAATTTACCAAAAAAATTGATTTTATTTAGTCGACAAAAAATCGGTTAAAAAAATCGGTTAAAATAATTTGAGATATTGTTTGAGATATTGTTTGGAAGTCAAAAAAGACATTTTGAGAATTTTGAGACATTTTAAAAATTATAAAATTTAACTTGAGCCAACTTGAGCCAACTTGAGCCAACTTGAGCCAAATTATATTAAAGCAGATTTTTTTATTTTTGTCAAAGTAATTTTTTATTTAATTTAATTTTAGTTATAAGCTTCTGTCTTGAGAGTTTCAGAGTTTGAATTTGACATTTTTCTGGATTTTGATTTTTGTGTAAGTATGTTTTTTCAAAAATTTTTACTAATTTTTTGTTTTCTATTTTTTTGGTTTTGTTTTCTATTTTTTAACCTAAAATCTAATGTTGTTTTTTAATATTTTTTGGTTTTCCAGTTTTTATAAGAAATTCTGTGAATAAATATAAATTTGCCAAATCGCTTTTTCAAAATAATCTTCCAAAATAGTTTTACAATCTCAGTTTTGTAAATTTTACCAAATTAAACTTCTAATATTAAACTTCAATCAAAATTCCTAGCTTTCCAAATCTTTTCAAATCATCTCAATTTATCAATTTTCTCAATTTATTTTCCCAATTCCAATTAGTTTTATTATGAATATTTTATCAGTTGTCGGCACTTTAAGACTTGAAATTATCCAAAAATTAGACCTAGAAATTCCAATTACCAAAATTTTGTCTGAAATTGAAGCGGAAGAAAAAACGCAAAACGACGGCTGGCAAGAAATTCGCACTCTTTTGGAAAATAAAAAGGTGGAAAATGATAAACCCAAAATGACTTTTGACCATTTCAAAAACCTCATTGACGACGGTGATTTTATTCAGGCAACTGGAAAACTTGAATATTCACAAAGCGGTGAACCTAGTCTTTTTGTTGATAAATTCGAGATTTTAACTAAGAGTCTGCAGCCAATTCCCGAAAAACTGGAGGACAAAGAAATTAGGTTTCGCCAACGTTATCTGGATATGCTCATCAACCCAAGCGTTCGCAAAATTTTTGAAACCAAAGGACGATTTTGGACTGGAATTAAGGAGTTTATGGATGAAAATGGCTTTGAGCAGGTTTTTGTGCCAATTATGCAAGAAACTACGGGCGGTGCGGAGGCCAATCCGTTCACCACGCATCACGAAGCGCTTGATGAAACTTTTTATTTGGGAATTTCGCCAGAGCTCCATTTGAAGCGATTAATTGTGGGTGGAATGGAAAAAATCTATGATTTGGGTCGGAATTTTCGCAACGAAGGAATTGACGACGAACATTTGCAAGAATTTAATCGTATTGAGTTTTATTGGGCGTACGCGAGCCACGACGATTTAATGGAAATTAGCGAAAATATGATCAAATTTGCCATTGAAAAAGCCTTTGGAACTCATCATTTGATTTATAAACCCAAAAACGAATCGGGAGATTTTGATGGCACAGAAGTGCGGGTAGATTGGAGTAAAGATTGGCCTAAAATGTCTTATTATAAATTTATCAAACATTTTGGAGGAGTTGACTTGGAAGGCAAAAACGAAGCAGAGCTATCTCAAATTGCAAAAGATTTGGGAATAAAATTTGAGGAAAATGCTAGTTTTGGTAGGCTTACAGATTTGATCTACAAAAAAGTCGCTCGCCCCAAATGCATTCAACCGACTTGGCTCACGGACATTCCAACTAGACTTTCCCCACTTGCTAAACGTAATCCCAAAAATCCAGAAATCACGCTTCGCTCTCACCTTTTGGCTTATGGGAGTGAACAAAGCAATGGTTTTGCTGAGCTTAATGACCCGATTGACCAGTTAACACGGTTTGAAGAGCAGCAAGCCGCTCGAGACGCTGGAGATGATGAGGCAATGATGATTGATTACGATTTTGTCAACGCACTTGAAATTGGAATGCCGCCAACGGTGGGTTTTGGGTTGAGTGAGCGATTAATTGACTTACTTTTGAACCAAACTATGAAAGAATGTGCGACTTTTCCCTTGATGCGAAAACAGAAAAACCTTCAAAACAACATTCAAAATAATTCCCAAAAGCTTGAAAAATCCGATCAAACTAAAGACAAAAACAAAGAATAATTTCTAAAAACTTGAAAAATTAACAAACTTCCAAAAACAAAAAACTAGATTTTAGAACTAGAATAATAAAATGATAAGAGGTAAGAAAAATTTATTCTAAAAACTGTTCTACAAATACAAATTAGGTTTCTCTAAAACTAAAATGCAATTTCAACTTGCAGATATTGAACTAAAATTAAGTTTATAGTCTTTGTTTTCTCTTTCTTTTGGTTTTTTTCCAAGATTCTTCGTCGTTTTTCAAAAATCAATTACCAGGTGATTTTTTTGTCAAAATAGTTTTTTAGGATTTTTTTTCGTTTGTAGTTTTTACCAAAATATGAAATTGATTTGTAAAATGTGGCTCAAAAGAACTGTTAACTTTTATTTTTTGCTCGAGAATTAAAAAAAGCGGTAGATTTAGATTTTTTTGTTTTTTTGGAATAGGGATTTGTTTGTGAATTTTTGGGAAAAATAGCCTGACAGCTATGTTGCCATCGCTTCGCTCAACACATTTTTTGAGAAGAAAAAGACTTTACAAAAAGGGAGTCTGGTTGAATTTTAAAAACTAAAACTACTAAAACTCAGTTACAAAATTTCAATTTCTATTCCATTATAATGTTTGGGAATTTGTTTCTCGGCTCATCGGTGATTAGCTCAATTTCTAGGTCCAAAAGCTCTCCAGCGAGGCGAATGTTGACACCGCGTTTGCCAACCGCAAGAGGTGCTGTGTCTTTGTGACAATAAACTTTGGCTTTAGTTTGTTCGGAATTTATTTCCACTCGGTCAATTTCAGCAGGCTCCAAACAATCCATCACCATCAATTCCAAATCATCGGTCAACTCAATAATGTCAATTTTTTCTTGCATACTAATGCTAATTTGACGCAGAATATTGGTAATTCGCATATTTTTCTTGCCAAGAATTGTCCCAACTGGATCCACATTTTCACCATCTGCTGTAGAAACCAAAACTTTGGAGCGACTACCTGCTTCTCGCACGATTTTTTCGATTCGGACAATGCCGTTTTCCACTTCCGGAATTTCACTTGCGATCAAAGCCTCAATAAACTGTGTGCTAGAGCGACTCAAAAAAAGTCTAGAGTTGCCGCGGGCGTCTTCGTTAATATCCACAATCAAAGCTTTGACCATTTGTCCAGACTTGAATTTGTCAATTGGCAGTAGATTTTCTTTAGCCAAAAAGCCACTCGCCTGACCGAGTTTAACCACATAACCGCCTTTATTGTAATAATCAATTTCTACACTGACAATTTGTCCGATTTTGTCTTTGAATTCTGCCAAAAGTTTGGTGTGCCGAGCACCATTAATTGCCTGAAAAAGTACCTGTTTGGCAATTTGAGCTGCAATTCTCCCAAAATCCATTTCCTGATCAGCGTCCAAATGAGTGATAATACTTTCGCCCATTTGAGCCATTGGATTGGCAAGTCTTGCTTCCATTAAGCTGATTTGTTGAATCGGATTGATAACTTCTTCGACGATTTTGACTACCTCAAAAACACTGTATTTGGCAGTTGCGGGGTCAAAAGTTGCGTCGTAAAATTTGTCTTTGTCACCGTATTGTTTGCGATAAGCGCTTGCGACAGCTTGTTCAATGGCTTTGATAACTTCGCCATATTCTATGCCACGCTCACTGCAAAGTTGTTCGATTTGGTCTTTGAGATCAACGGTATTAACAGACATAATGGATAGTTTGAGTAATTTGAAAATTGAAAAAAATAAAAAAGTTGGAGAGGATCAAAAAAAATTTGGAAAACTGGAAAAGCGAAAGTTCAGAAAGTAAAAAGTGAAAGATTGAGAAACTGAAAAATTAGTAAAGTTGAAAAGAAAATCTGAAAAAACAAATTTAAATTCAAGATTTTTGACTCTAGGAAGTTAATTAAAAAAATGTTGAGTTTTATTGTCAGAATTTGGAACTTAAAAAAAGTTGGAGAAATTGATTCAAACGGTAAAAAAATGGTGAAAAACTGGCAAAAATTGGTCAAAAAGAAAAAACCTAAAAAAGGTTTCACTTTAACAAAATTTGAATTCAAAGTTTAATTTACTAAAATTCAAAAAATCTACAATTCAAAAAAAATTTATTTTCCCAAAACTGTCAAGTAAAAATTGTCAAAACCAAATTACAATTTCTAAAAAAAAGAAAAAACCTCAAACAAAAATTGAAAATCTAAATCTAAAAATTTCTAAGCGATTGTTTATTTCACAATCAAGCTAAAGTTTTTACAAAAGCTCTTCGTAAAAGTTCTAGGATTTTTTAATTAGGTGGTTGAATTGGAGTTGAATTTGATAG
>JFJP01005670.1_pt1 | contig 14380 bp, 15 predicted proteins | sample 431651 | NCBI WGS metagenome assembly JFJP01 (sample SAMN02602958, study PRJNA72255) | Microbial mat metagenome, whole genome shotgun sequencing project. | biome: fresh water; feature: sink hole; material: water; isolation source: purple microbial (photo- and chemosynthetic) mats found in... | reverse complement strand
CGCATCAATGGTGGGCTGAAAGTTGGAACTGTCAGCCGAGCCCTCGCCGGTATTCACGGTGTTGTCAGTGGGCAGGTCGGGCTTGTTTGCTTCGGTCATGGGACACTCTTCATCAGGTTGGGGCTCGGCTTGTCAGCGCGTGGGTCCCGCAAAACTTCAATCATTTCTGGAACACTTGAAACATCAAACCCGCAAAGAACGTATTGTTCGTCGCGGGTTTGGTACGGTGCCTGGGCAACGGGGCAAACTCAAATACGCATGGGCATCACCACATATTTGAAATGATCGATCTCGGGGATGGTCAGCAGCGCCGAGCTGTTGCCGTCAGACAGTTCGAGTTTGATCATTTCTTGCGTCATGTTGGACAGCGCGTCGATCAAATAGGTGACGTTGAAGCCAATCTCGATGCTGTCGCCGTTGTAATCAATGTCAAGTTCATCAACGGCTTCTTCTTGTTCGGCGTTGTTGGCAGCCACCCGCAGCGTGCCGGGGTCGATGTTAAGGCGCACACCCTTGAACTTTTCGCTGGTCAGGATCGCGGTACGCTGCAAGGTTGACAGAAGCGCGGCACGGCCCAGAATGATGGCGTTGTGGTGGTTGCGCGGAATCACCCGGTTGTAATCAGGGAACTTGCCTTCCACCAGCTTGGTGACAAACTCCATGCCTTCAAAACTGAACTTGGCCTGGTTGCTGGCAAACTGCATCTCGATGGCACCGTCGGCATCTGACAGCAGGCGCTGCATTTCCAGCACGGTCTTGCGCGGCAAGATCACCTCTTGCTTGGGTACCGCCACGTCCAGCGTGGCGGAGGCAAACGCCAGCCGATGGCCATCGGTGGCCACCAGGCTGAGCTGCTGGCCTTCGGCCACAAACAAGATGCCGTTGAGGTAGTAGCGAATGTCATGCACCGCCATGGCAAACGACACCTGGCTGAGCAGGTTTTTCAGCGTCTTTTGTGGCACGCTGAACACCGGGCCAAAGTTGGCCGCCTCTTGCACCAGCGGAAAGTCTTCGGCCGGCATGGTTTGCAGGGTAAATTTGCTTTTGCCGCCCTTGAGGATCAATTTGGCAGCGCTGGATTCGAGCGACACCGTCTGGTCGGGCGGCATGCTGCGCAGAATGTCGATGAGCTTGCGCGCACCCACCGTGGTGCTGAAGTCACCCTCGTCGCCACCGAGTTCGGCTCTGGTGCGGATCTGGATTTCAAGGTCGCTGGTGGTCAGCTCGATGCTGCCCGATGTCTTGCGGATCAACACGTTGGCCAGAATCGGCAGCGTGTGGCGGCGCTCGACAATGCCGGAGACGGCTTGCAGCACGGACAACACGCGGGCCTGGGTGTCTTTCAAAACAATCATGTCTTCCTCTTGTGTTCAGTGATATCAATGTTCAACGGGGGTTTCCAGGCGGCACCGGTGATGGCATCCGTGCAGCGACTGGCTATTTTCCCCTTATTTCGGGTCAGCCCTTGAGGGTTTGTTCCAGCACATGCAGTTGCTGGTTCAGCTCAGTGAGTTGCTGGCGCTCGCCACCAATCTTGCGCACCGCATGCAGCACGGTGGTGTGGTCGCGCCCGCCAAACAATTCTCCAATTTCAGGGAGGCTTTTTTGGGTCAGCTCTTTCGCCAGGTACATGGCGATCTGGCGCGGCCGCGCAATGCTGGCCGGACGCTTCTTGGAGTACATGTCGGCAATTTTGATCTTGTAGTAGTCGGCCACTGTTTTCTGAATGTTTTCCACAGAAATCTGCCGGTTCTGAATCGACAACAGGTCACGCAAGGCCTCACGCGCGAGCTGAATCGAAATTTCTTTCTGGTTGAAGCGCGAATACGCCAGAATTTTGCGCAACGCACCTTCAAGCTCGCGCACATTGGAGCGAACGTTTTTGGCCACAAAAAATGCCACTTCTTCAGGCATCGCAATGCCTTCGGCCAGCGCCTTGTTGATTAAGATGGCCACCCGCATCTCCAGCTCAGGGGGCTCGATGGCCACCGTCAGCCCGGAGTCAAAACGCGACACCAGGCGCTCATGAATGTCGGCCAGACCCTTCGGGTAGGTGTCGCTGGTCATCACGATGTGCGACTTGCGCGCCAGCAGCGCTTCAAAAGCATTGAAAAACTCTTCTTGCGTGCGCTCCTTGTTGGCCAGAAACTGCACATCGTCGATCAGCAGCAGGTCCAGCGTGTGGTACCGCTCCTTGAATTCGTCAAATGCCTTGCGTTGGTAAGCCTTCACGACATCGGTGACAAACTGTTCGGCATGGATATAGAGCACCTTGGCACCGGCACGCTCGCTGACCAGCTGGTTCCCGACGGCATGCATCAGGTGGGTTTTCCCCAGGCCAACGCCGCCGTAGATAAACAGCGGGTTGTACAAATGACCCGGCATGCCGGCCACGTGCATGGCGGCAGCGCGCGCCATCCGGTTGGCGCTGCCTTCAACCAATGTCTCAAAGGTTAGGCCTGTGTTGAGCCGACTTTTGAGCGCCTCGCCCAGGTTGCCCGGACCTGCCGCTGCGCCCAACTCACCCGCAGTCACCGGCTGTGGCCGGGCACCCAGGTGTGGTTTGGCAACAGGCTCACGCTGTGCCAGTGCCAACTCGATGCGCACTGGCTGACCCGTTAGCCGTTCCATCAACAGGGCCAGTCGGGCGCTGTATTGCGCCCGGATCCAATCGAGTTTGAAGCGGTTGGCAACATACAGCGTGACCTTGGAAAGGTCCTCTGAAACTTCAGCCGTCAGCGGTTTGATCCAGGTCTGGAACTGCTGCTCAGGCAGTTCCAGGGCGAGCAAATCAATGCAGTCTTGCCAGAAATCCGGTCCTGCTTCAGCAGCGATGGTGTCTGGCATGGGGGTGTGTCCCTCGGTCATTGTGATGTGATACTTTGTGGATAGTTCTTGTTTTCAAGCCGTGCGATTCTATTTTATCAAACGCTTATCCACATTTTTTCAAGCCGCCAGAGCTGCTTCCCGGTCATCACGCAACGGCTGGCCAAGGATAGTTGAGGCCGTTGCCAGAGTTGACACATAAAGTTTGCGATAATCCGCGGTTCCCTGAATGGTTCAGGCGAAACTGAACTTCGATACAGGTGGCAGCATATTGCCAGGTGACCTGCATCGCCCCCGAGACTCTTAGGATTTCTAACATGAAACGCACTTACCAACCCTCCAAAATCCGCCGCGCCCGTACCCACGGCTTTCTGGTCCGCATGAAGACCCGTGGCGGACGCGCTGTCATCAACGCCCGTCGTGCCAAGGGTCGCAAACGCCTGGCAGTCTGATTGATCAAAGCCGATGGCTGCGGTCTGCGGTTGAACTGTTTGGCAGGGCGTACGGGTTTTGCAACGTCTCAAAACCCGCCCCCAATTCCAGGCGGTGTTGGCCGGGGAAACACTGGCCCGCACCCCGCACTTTGTACTGCATGGTGTGGCGTTGCCTGAGGTGATGCCGCGACCTGCCGCAGCGCCGCCAAAAACCGCCAGCCCCGCTTTGTTTGCGCCGCACGGTGTCTGGCTGGGTGCCATGGTACCCAAGCGCTGGGCCAAACGGGCGGTAACGCGCAACGCCATCAAACGCCAGATCTATTCTGTGAGTCTTGAATTCGAGTCGTCGCTGGCCTGTGCCGCACATGTGGTGCGGTTGCGCAGTGGTTTTGACCGCAAACAGTTCGTCAGTGCAAGCTCGGACACCTTGAAGGCCGCCGTGCGTCAGGAGTTGCAGTTGCTGTTTGTCAACGCCCGCCGTTTGTCGCCAGTAGCGACACTGGGGGCCGCATGATGGCGCGCTTTTTGATTGCTGTGGTCAAGGGCTACCGTTTGTTGTTGAGTCCGTCACTGGGGTCGTCGTGCCGTTTTGAGCCGACCTGTTCGCTTTATGCCATTGGCGCGTTGCAAACGCACGGTGCGTTCATGGGCAGCTACCTGACGCTCAAAAGAATCGGGCGCTGCCAGCCCTGGTGTGACGGCGGGCATGATCCTGTGCCACCTTCTGTGCCTGCTGCTGCGGGTGCGGGCCTGTTTACCCGCCTGTTTTCCACCACCCCTCCCGAGAAGTCCTCATGAACGATATCCGTCGCACCATTTTGTGGGTGATCTTTGGTTTTGCCATGGTCATGTTGTGGGATAAATGGCAAATCCACAACGGCCATCAGCCCACATTCTTTCCCGGTGCCGTGCCCGCGGCTGCGCCAGCCAGTACCGCTGCGCATGCCGCACCCGGCCAGACCGGTGTGCGCAGCGACATTCCTTCTGCCGCACAAAATGTAGCTGTCAGCGCAGAGCCAGAGAGGGATGCAGCCATTTTGGCTTCTCAACAAGCACCGTCTCCCGCAGCGGAAAAAGTGCTGGTCGAAACAGACGTGCTCAAAGTGACGTTTAGCACTGAGGGGGGCTCAGTGGTGCGCACCGAGTTCCGCAAGCATGTGGACATGGCCGACAAGACACGTCAGTTTGTGCTGCTCGACGACAGCCCGGCACGCGTTTATCTGGCCCAGTCGGGCCTGATTGGTGCTGGTGCCGGCAATGCCGCGCTGCCCACGCACAAGACTGTCATGACCCTGGCCCCGGGTGAGCGGACCCTGAAAGACGGCAGCCAGTCGCTGCAGTTGCGCTTTGAATCGCCCGAGGTGGGTGGCATCAAACTGGTCAAGACTTACACGCTGACACGTGGCAGCTATGCCATCGCAGTCAAGCACGAAATTCTCAATGTCGCAAGCACAGCCGTAACCCCACAACTCTACCTGCAACTGGTGCGCGATGGCAACAAACCACCCGGTGAGTCGTCTTTCTATTCCACTTTCACCGGGCCGGCGGTCTATACCGAAGCAAAAAAATACCAGAAGGTTGAATTTGCCGACATCGAAAAAGGCAGCATTGACATCGAAAAGTCAGCTGAAAACGGCTATGTGGCCATGGTGCAGCATTACTTTGCCAGTGCCTGGCTGCTCGGGGATGGCATCAAGCGTGATCTGTTCATGCGCAAGGTGGACACCAATTTGTACTCGGTGGGCATGATCGCGCCGCTGGAGCCGATTGCTGCCGGGGGCAGCAAGTCCGTTGATGCCCGGTTTTTTGCCGGCCCGCAAGAAGAAACCACGTTGGAGGGGCTGGCCCCCGGGCTGGAACTGGTCAAGGACTATGGCTGGCTGACCATGCTGGCCAAGCCGCTGTACTGGCTGTTGGTCAAACTGCATGGTCTGATCAGCAACTGGGGCTGGTCCATCATGGCACTGGTGCTGTTGCTCAAGGCAGCTTTCTACTGGCTCAATGCCAAGGCGTATGCCAGCATGGCCAAGATGAAGGCGGTCAACCCCAAGATCACCGAAATGCGCGAGCGCCTGAAAGACAACCCGCAGCAAATGCAGCAGGAGATGATGCGCATCTACCGCGAAGAAAAGGTCAACCCGATGGGCGGCTGCTTCCCCATCATGATCCAGATTCCGGTATTCATTGCACTTTACTGGGTGCTGCTCTCCAGCGTGGAGATGCGCAATACGCCGTGGCTGGGCTGGATTCATGACCTGTCCTCACCCGATCCGTTCTACATCCTGCCGATCATCATGACGCTGACCACGGTGTTGCAGACCTCGCTGAACCCGTTGCCGCCCGACCCGATGCAGGCCAAGATGATGTGGTTCATGCCGCTCGCGTTCAGCGTGATGTTTTTCTTTTTCCCCTCGGGTCTGGTGCTGTACTGGATTACCAACAATGTGCTGTCGATTGCCCAGCAATGGGTCATCAACACCCGCATGGGCGTGCCACCGAAGTTTCACTTGCCGAAGTTCTAAGCACCGCCGCTTGGTTTGACGTGCGCCTGCCACGCCATCAGGACCCGATTGCCGCCGTCGCCACCGCGCCCGGCCGGGGTGCGATTGGCATTGTGCGCATCAGTGGGCGAGGCCTGGATGCGCTGATCCGCGCGCTGTGTGGCAAATCACTCAAAGCCCGCGAGGCCACCTACACGGGTTTTCTCGACCAGGATGGCAGCGCGATCGACCACGGCCTGGCGCTGTACTTTCCGGCACCGCACTCGTTTACTGGCGAAGATGTGCTGGAGTTGCAGGCGCACGGTGGCCCGGTGGTGTTGCAACTGCTGCTGGCACGCTGCTTGAGCGCAGCCGCACAACCAACACCCAGCGGCACACCCAATTTGCCCGGGTTGCGGCTGGCCACGCCGGGTGAGTTTTCCGAGCGGGCCTTCCTCAACGACAAAATCGACCTGGCGCAGGCCGAAGCGATTGCCGATTTGATCGATGCCAGCACCGAAGCTGCCGCGCGCAGCGCCAGCCGGTCCTTGGCAGGCGCTTTTTCACACGAAATTCACCAGCTGCGTGAGGCGCTGATTCATCTGCGCATGCTGGTTGAAGCCACGCTGGATTTTCCAGAAGAAGAAATCGACTTCCTGCAAAAGGCCGATGCGCAGGGGCAACTGTCGCGCTTGCGCGCCCAGGTCAGCAGCGTGTTGCAGCGCGCCCGGCAAGGCGCCCTGTTGCGCGAAGGCATCACGGTGGTGATTGCCGGGCAGCCCAATGCCGGCAAGTCGTCGCTGCTGAACGCGCTGGCCGGGGCTGAACTGGCCATCGTGACGGCGGTAGCGGGCACCACCCGCGACAAGGTGCAGCAAACCATCCAGATTGAAGGCGTCCCGCTGCATGTGATTGATACCGCAGGACTGCGCGACAGCGACTGCGAGGTTGAAAAAATCGGCATTGCCCGCGCCTGGGATGCCATTGCACATGCCGATGCGGTGTTGTTCATGCATGACCTGACACGCCACGATACTGCAAAATACAGAGCAGATGACGCAGACATCATGCGGGCTATGGCACTAAAGCTGCCAAAAAATGTCCCCATCATCGAGATTTGGAACAAGGCCGATGCAGTGCCGCTGCCTAGCACAGCATCGGGTCTGGTGCTGTCGGCCAAGACCGGGCTGGGGTTGGCGGCGCTGCGCCTGCAATTGTTGCAAGTGGCGGGGTGGCAGTCGGCGGCAGAAGGCGTTTTTATTGCCCGCGAGCGCCATGTCAATGCCATCGACCGGGTCAACAACCATCTTGAAGCAGCTCACGCGCACCTTGGCGGCCGAGCACCTGCGCTTGATTTGCTGGCCGAGGAATTGCGTTTGGCACAAAATGCGCTCAGCGAAATTACCGGTGAGTTCACCTCGGATGAGCTGCTCGGTGTGATTTTTTCAAGTTTTTGTATCGGCAAGTAAGCCAACCAAACCAGGGGCAACTGTCTGGCCCCGGATTGACAGACAATGAAATGCTTTCTTTGCCTGAAATTTGTCTCTATGTCTGAGGGGATTGATCGTGTCGATTTTCAAATGGTTGTTTTCCAAACCAGCCGCGCAACCGAAGCCGGTAACTCCCGCGCCGCGCCAGGTGGTGCCGCAAAAAACGCCGGCACCGGCGGGTAGCGCGGTCGGGGCTGAACTCAAGCAACTGCGCCAGGACCGGCGCGATCACCTGTACAGCGTGGTACGTGATGTGATGTTGCGCAGCGAGGTGCTGGCTTCACACTATAAGTTCAAGGTCTTGTCGCTCGACACCCAGGGGCGGCAGTTTCTGGTGATGATCGATTTGCTTGGCGAACAAAGTCTGTTGGCCGGGCAACTGGCCGGTATCGAAGCGCTGATCAGCAGTACCGCAGCGCAGCGCTACGCGCTGATCGTCAAGTCGGTCTATTGGCGCCAGGCTGAGCCAGCCGGGGTGGCTGCTGCTGTACCGGTTGTGGCACCCGCTGTGGCACCGGTTCATGCAGCGACCCCTAGTGTTGCACCCGCCACGCACGCCGCAGCGTTGCATGATGTTGACGCGCCGACTCCACGCGGTCGGGGTGGAGCCAAGTCGCAAGGGTTTGATCCGATTGGGGCAGATGAGGTGCTGGCGTTCAAAAAAGCCATCGCCGCAGGCCCGGCGACCCCAGCGCCGGCCGTTGGTGCGGCCAGTGTGTCTGGTCTGCGCAACGCAGCTGCCATGACGGGATTTGAAGACACCCAGTTGATGGAGCCTGATGACCCGGTTTCGCCGTTAAGTGGCACCCAGTTTGGTGATTTGTAAGCACGCCAGACGCACGCGTGCCTGAGTTGTCAGTGGCCCTCAAAATCAACCAGCGTGAACAAGGGCAGTCCGGCATTGCGCAGTTTGGCGGAACCACCGAGTTCAGGTAAATCAACAATCGCGGCCCCTTCAGTCACCACGGCACCGAGTTTCTCGAGCAATTTCTTACCCGCCAACATGGTGCCGCCGGTGGCGATCAAGTCGTCAATCAGCAGCACCCGGTGGCCCGGTTTGACGGCATCGGTGTGCAGTTCCACCGTGGCGCTGCCGTATTCGAGCTCGTAGGTTTCTTCAACGGTGGTGAACGGCAACTTGCCTTTTTTGCGGATTGGCACAAAACCCACCCCCAACTCATACGCCACCACGGCCCCCAGAATAAAACCGCGCGCATCCAGCCCGGCCACCACGTCCGGGCGACTGCCGGCATCCATGTAGCGGTGGACAAACGCATCGATCAGCACCCGAAACACCTTGGGCTCTTGCAGCAACGGCGTGATATCACGAAACTGCACGCCCGGGGCTGGCCAGTCCAGCACAGTACGGATGTGGTCGCGAAGGTATTGGTTGACAGAAAGGTTGAGCATAAAACGTCCAAAGAATCAGTAACCCTGATTGTGCCCCGATGCCGCTCACATCAATCACGAGCCCGTTTCAGCCCTTGAGTAAAAGCTGTTCTGCCTGGCGGATCGCATCTGCCTTGCCCGACAGCACCAGCGCATCGCCTTCCATCAGCAGCAGGTCATCGGTCAGTGCCATCACCTGACCAGACTTGCGGCGCAGCCCGACCAGTTGCACGCCTAAAGCCGCCAGTGGCAAATCGCCCAGCTTTCGCCCAATTGCTCGGGCGCGCAGCGGCAGGCTCAGTGAACTCAGGCGCTCTTGCGCCATTTCATCGATGGTGCCATCGTCAGCACCCCGAAAAAAACCGCGCAACAGACTGTAGCGCGCGTCGCGTTGCTCCTGCACCAGGCGGAACACCCGGCGTATTGGTACGCCCACCAGCGCCAGCGCGTGGCTGGCCAGCATCAGCGAACCCTCTATGGCTTCGGGCACCACCTCGGTGGCACCGGCTTTTTGCAACAACTCCAGGTCATGGTCGTCCTGCGTGCGCACCACCACCGGCACCTGCGGCGCGTGTTCGTGAATATGGCTGAGCACCTTCATGGCGCTGGCGGTTTCCAGGTACGTCACCACCACAGCGCTAGCGCGTGCCAGGCCCGCAGCCATCAGCGCCTGCAAGCGGGCGGCATCGCCAAACACCACCGAATCACCGGCTGCAGCGGCTTGCCGCACCCGGTCTGGGTCCAAGTCCAGCGCCATGTAGGGAATATTTTCCTTGTCGAGCATGCGCGCCAGGTTTTGCCCACAACGACCAAAGCCACAAATGATGACGTGCTTGTTGGCCTTGATGGACTTGCGGGCAATGCTGGTCATCTGCACCGATTCCAGCAACCACTCATTGCTGACCAGCCGCAGCACCATGGCGTTGCTGTGCATGATGATGAACGGTGTGGCCAGCATCGACAACACCATCGCCGCCAGAATCGGATTTAGCAACTCTGGCGGAATCAGCGCGTGGGTTTGCGCTAGCGCCAGCAGTACAAAGCCAAATTCGCCAGCCTGCGCCAGGTACAGGCCGGTACGCAGCGAGACCCCGGCACTGGCGCCAAAACCTCGCGTGATGAGTGTGACCAAAGCCGCCTTGAACAGCACCGGCAACACCATCAACAGCAGCACCAGCGGCCAGCGTTGCAGCACCAGCCGCCAGTCAAGCATCATGCCGATGCTGATGAAAAACAAACCCAGCAGCACATCATGAAACGGCCGGATGTCGGTTTCCACCTGGTGCTTGAACTGGGTTTCCGAGATCAGCATGCCGGCAATGAAGGCACCCAGCGCCAGGCTCAGGCCCGCCAGTTCGGTGAGCCAGGCCAGTCCGAGCGTGACCAGCAGCAGGTTCAGCACAAACAACTCTTCGCTCTTGCGCCGCGCCACCAGCGTCAGCCACCAGCGCATCACGTGTGGCCCGCCCACCAGCAGCAGCGTGATCAGGGCCGTGGCCTTGAGCAGTGCCAGGGTCATGGTCTGCATCAGTTCGTTGGCCGACGCACCCAGCGCCGGTATCAGCACCAGCAGCGGCACCACAGCCAAATCCTGAAACAGCAGCACACCCATGACCCGCTTGCCATGTTCGCTGTCCATTTCGATGCGCTCGGTCATCAGCTTGACGACGATGGCGGTGCTGCTCATGGCCAGGGCGCTAGACAGCGCCAGCGCCGACTGCCAGCGCATCCCCCACATCTCCGGGGCCAACCAGGCCAGCCCCAGACTCCATGCGGTGGTCACCACAATGGTCAGCAGCACCTGCAACAAGCCTAACCCAAACACGTGGTTCCGCATCGCGCGCAGCTTGGATAAATTGAATTCGAGACCGATCACAAACATTAAAAAAACCACGCCAAACTCGCCCAGATGACGCACGCCGTCGGCATTTTTGGCCAGCGCCAGTGCGTTGGGACCAATGATCACGCCCACCGCCAGGTAGCCCAGCATCGGCGGCAGTTTCAGGTAACGGCAAGCCACAACACCGAGCACGGCGGCGAGCAAATACAACAGGGTCAAATCCAGCGGGTTCATGGGTCTGATACTACCAATACTGGACTGGCCGATAGAATGCCAGCATGAAATTTGAGCCCACCTTTGCGCCGGACTTTGATGCCAACCGGGCCATCCGGCTGGCGCGTGAAACACTGGAAATCGAGGCGGCGGCTGTGCTGGGCCTTGGGCAGCATATTGGTCCCGCCTTTGCACAGGCAGTGCAGTTGATCCTGCTGCTGCGCGGCCGCGTGGTGGTGATGGGCATGGGCAAAAGCGGCCACATTGGTCGCAAAATCGTCGCCACGCTGGCTTCCACCGGCACGCCGGCCATGTTTGTTCACCCGGCCGAGGCGAGCCATGGCGATCTGGGTATGATCCAGCCGATTGATCTGGTGCTGGCGATTTCCAACAGCGGCGAGTCGGATGAACTCAATGCGGTATTGCCCACGATCAAGCGCCTGGGCACACCATTGGTGGCCATCACCGGCGACGCCGATTCCACTTTGGCCCGCCATGCCGACGTTTTTTTGAACAGCAGCGTCGAGAAAGAAGCCTGCCCACTCAATCTGGCTCCGACGGCCAGCACCACGGCGCAGCTCGCGCTGGGCGACGCGCTGGCACTGGCCTTGCTGGATGCGCGCGGTTTCAAAGCTGAGGATTTTGCCCGTTCGCACCCGGGCGGCGCACTCGGGCGCAAGCTGTTGACGCATGTGCGCGATGTCATGCGCAGCGGTGGTGCCGTGCCCCGCGTGCTGCCAACGGCGACGATGAGCGAGCTGATGCGCGAAATGAGTGCCAAAGGGCTCGGTGCGGCGGCGGTCGTCGATGCTGCTGACGGCGTACTGGGCATCTTCACCGACGGCGACTTGCGCCGACTGATTGAAACCGGTGCTGACCTTCGCAGTGCCACCGCCGCACAGGTGATGCGCGTCAATCCCTGCACCATTCACGCTGACGCGCTGGCCGTCGAAGCCGCCGAGCTGATGGAGTTGCGCCGCATCACCAGCGTGCTGGTGCTCGCTGCCAACGGCACGCTGTGCGGTGCGCTCAACAGCAACGACCTGATGCGCGCCAAGGTGATCTGATGCTGCCACCCGCCCTCAATTTCCCGCCCGAACTGCTGCTGCAGGCGCAAGGCATCCGCGTGGTCTTTTTCGATATCGATGGCGTGCTGACCGATGGCGGGGTGTATTTCACGGAAGGCGGCGAGACCCTCAAGCGCTTCAACTCGCTCGATGGCCACGGCCTCAAGCTGTTGCTGCGCGCTGGTATCACCCCGGTGGTGATCACCGGGCGTGATTCCAAACCATTGCGCGTTCGATTGGCCGCCCTCGGTATCGAACATGCCTTTTACGGCACCGAAGACAAGCGTCCGGCTGCTGAAAGCACATTGGCGGCCCTGGGGCTGGACTGGTCGCAGGCAGCGGCCATGGGCGACGACTGGCCCGATTTGCCCGTCTTGACGCGCAGCGCCTTCGCCTGCGTGCCACCGGGCGCCCATGCGGAAGTACTGGCGGTGGCGCATCATGTGACGCGCCTGCCCGGTGGCGCGGGTGCAGTGCGCGAGCTATGCGACTTGTTGTTGATCGCCAGCGGGCGCTATGCGCAGCTGTTGCAGGAGCGGCTGCAGTGATGTCGGCGCTGCGCCTGATGCTGGACCGTCTGACCCTGTATTTGCCGGTGGTCTTGATGGGCGTGCTGGCCATGGCCACCTATTGGCTGGTACGCAGCACGCCGCTTGCAGCGCCGATCAAGCCGACTACCGTACCTCAGCATCTGCCTGACTATTTCATGCACAACTTCTCCGTCAAGACATTCGATGCCAAGGGGCAGCTCAAAAGCGAGGTTGGCGGAGGAGAAGCACGCCATTTTCCTGATACCCGCGCGCTGGAAATTGAACAGGTTCGCATCCGCTCGTTTGACAGGCAGGGCCACCTGAGCATCGCCACGGCAAGCCAGGCGGTCACCAACGAGGATGCTTCTGAGGTGCAACTGATCGGGTCTGCCAAGGTGGTGCGCGCGCCAGTGGTCAGCACCCAAGGTGTGCTTCAACCCTTGATGACGTTTTCCGGGGAATACCTGCATGTGTTCATGAAGACCGAGCGTGTCGAGTCCAACAAACCGGTGGCACTGACGCGCGGGCAAGACCTGTTTACCGCTGATAGCATGACGTTTGATAACCAGCAGCGCCTGCTGCTGTTGCAGGGGCGCGTCAGAGGCTCGCTGGTGCCAACCGCGCCTTGACACGGACAAAGCGTGTGATGCACAAGCCACTCGTTCTGATCACCGGTGCTTCTAGCGGCATTGGCCAGGCACTGGCCCTGCGCTATGCCCGCCAGGGTTACCAGCTGGCGCTGCTGGGGCGTCAGCTTAGCAGCATCAAATCGTGGCTGGACGCAGAGAATATAAGCGCTGATAGCTATCAACTTTACAGTGCAGATGTATCCAGCATCGACAGCATGGCTACCGCCGCGCAAGACTGCATGTTGCGTCAAGGCGTGCCCGATGTGGTGATCGCCAACGCCGGCATCAGCGTTGGCATCGATTCCGCGCAGCGTAGCGACCTCGATGTGATGGCGCGCATTTTCGCCACCAATGTGTTGGGCGTGGCGGCCACCTTTGGCCCACTGATCAGCGCCATGGTGGACCGCGGCTCTGGCACCTTGGTGGGTATCGGCAGCGTGGCGGGCATCCGGGGTTTGCCCGGACATGGGGCTTACTGCGCCAGCAAAGCAGCAGTCATCAGCTATTGTGAAAGTCTGCGTGGCGAACTGCGCCCCAGTGGTGTCAGGGTCGTGACGATCTGCCCTGGCTACATCGCCACACCGCTGACGCGCAACAACAGCTACCGCATGCCGTTCTTGATGCAGCCAGCCATGTTCGCTGAGCAGGCCATCAACGCCATCGAGGCTGGCACCAGCTACCGCGTGATTCCCTGGCAAATGGGGGTGGTGGCCAAGTTGCTGCGGCTGCTGCCCAACTGGCTATTTGACAGATTGCTGGCCGGGCGGCCGCGCAAGCCGCGCCACTCGCAGCAGTGACCCCGGCGTACCATGCCGCCTGACTGCTGGCAGCGCAGGGCGGCTTCAGCCCAGTTTCGGGCACAACGCAAAAAGGTCCCGAAGGACCTCTTTGTTGTCAGACTGACGTCTGAATAACGCTGTGAGCGCTTAGTAGCTGCTGCGGCCACCGCCGTAGCCACCACCACCGCCGCCACCGGAGCGGCTACCGCCACCACCGCCAGCACCGCCGCCATAGCCGCCGCCGCCGGAGCGACCGCCACCAGCGCCGCCACCGTAACCGCCGCCGCCAGCACCACCACCGTAGCCACCACCACCACCGGTGCGGGGAGGACGGGGCTCCATTGGGCGGGCTTCATTGACCACCAGACCACGACCGCCAAATTGCTGGCCGTTCATGGCGTTGATTGCGGTTTGCGCTTCGGCATCGCTGCCCATTTCGACAAAACCGAAACCCTTGGAGCGGCCGGTGTCACGTTCCATCATGACCTTGGCGCTGGAGACGGTACCGTGCGCGGCGAATGCTTGTTGCAGATCGTCATCACGGAAAGAATAAGGCAGGTTGCCTACGTAAAGTTTGTTGCCCATGCTGGGACTCCTGAAAATAACTCAAAACGCGATGGAGTCCATAACCGCAATCAACAAACCTTTGAAGACTTAAAGCAGACGCGAGACTGACATTCACCGCAAACCATATACCACTTTT
>JFJP01039137.1_pt1 | contig 14381 bp, 17 predicted proteins | sample 431651 | NCBI WGS metagenome assembly JFJP01 (sample SAMN02602958, study PRJNA72255) | Microbial mat metagenome, whole genome shotgun sequencing project. | biome: fresh water; feature: sink hole; material: water; isolation source: purple microbial (photo- and chemosynthetic) mats found in... | reverse complement strand
GCATAATCGAAGGAGCCCTGTAAAACCTTGTACTTGTCTGCTGAATCAATAACGAAGTCGTAATAAAGCTGATTGCCTAAAGCTCCTAGAGTATATAAGCCTGAAGCTGTTCCTCTTAAAGGAGAAGATGTTGAACGAGCTATTGTGTTAGTAACCGAACTTGTAACAAAACCGCTATCAGGAGCTGCTGTGGCACTTGTATTTTTAGAAATAGTCCAACCAGTAGCATCTGTCTCGAAGTCAGCATTATCAATATAGTTAATACCACTTGCGCTTCCGCCTGCACCAACCTCTGTTTCAGTACCAGCGTCATTAAGAGTATATAACTTACCGTCTGATTTTGGATAGATTGCAAACTTTCCACTGGCTGGTGTTGATGGAGCTGATACTTCGTCCATAGTAAGAGCTGAAGTTATAGCTGCGGCAGAGGCAATGACCTTAGTGTTTAATTGAGTTTGTATTGCACTCGTAACTCCAGACACATAACCTAATTCCGTATTAGTAACTGAAGACGCTTCTAAATTTTTACTTGCATCAGTTTGTAGTGCTCTAGAGGCTGTTAAGCCAGATGCATTTAATTGCGTTGCTAAAACAGAGCCAGCAAAAGTAGAGGATTTATCTTGATCTAAGGTTAGATGTGCTGTAGGAGTAACAGTTGTGTCAGGAGTAGTATTGAAGATAATCTTTCCTGGTGAGCTTGTATTACTAGGGGTACCTTGAGAAGATAATCCCATCACGATTGAGCTTAGTAATTTATAACTCGACCCAAGCCAGCCAGCAGCATAAACTGTAAACGCATTTTGACCTGCAGTAACATCTGCATGTGAACTAGTATCGCTATTTGATCTAGCGCCTACTATCAAAGGTTCTAATGTCGTTGAATGTCTATGAATTATAGTCTGTGCGTAGTTAGTACCGTCTATGTCAGATACTTTTAAAGTTGATTCATAGTTAACTCCATTGATGTTTATTCCACTACCCTCTGTACCCTGGTCTCCTAATACAGTGGTACCAGTAGCTGCTAAGGTTCCAGTGATAGTTGGACTTGCTGCCAAAGCTCTTGTGTCAACATCCGACTGTAGTTCATCTAACGCAGCTTGAACTTCGGTAGCAGCTAAATTGCCTGACGGCGTATTAATTATAGCCGAAGCTGAATGAGCGTCGGTTGTATCAGCTAAATGGTTTGAAATTGCAGTTGTATTTGTATCTATATCGCCCTGTAGTTCATCTAACGCTGTTTGAACATTAGTAGCTACTAGGTTTCCTGCTGCTACACTTGAAATAGCTGAAGCGTCATGAGCGTCGGTTGTATCAGCTAAATGGTTTGAAATTGCAGTTGTATTTGTACCTATATCGCCCTGTAATTCTTCTAAAGCTGCTTGGGCATTTGTTGATGCTAAGTTACCAGCGGGTGTTACTACAACTGAGGATGCGGCAGGGTTGCTATCACTGATAACATAATTATCAAAATCCGTTTTTAACGCGGATATATCTACGCCATCAATTGTTTTACCAGCTGATACTGTCACGTTATTGGTGATCGTAGCACCATTAATAGTAACATCTTCTAGATAGGTAATCTGCCCAAAAGTACCGCCGCCCCCAACTCCAGCCATGTCAGCCGAGTAGCCGCCAACACGATATCTAGGGGCACGACGACGCCTAATGTATTGAGAATCAGGTTGAATGCGAGGTTTATCATGAGAGTCCTCAATCTTACCTGCCATTCTATCTAATTTATTTTGAAACTCCTGAGCAGCTAACATTGCCTCTTCAGGATTGCGCATTAATGATCGCCATAATGTTTTTAGGGCACCATATTTAATAACAATTCTATCTTCTAAAGGCAATACTGGTTCATCACCATCTGCTGATAATTCAACTGCTTCCTTAACATAATCAATTGAAATAGTAACCGATTTGTTGTTAACCGAAGGGTAGATTTTTAATTGTCTATATCTATCTGTTTCATATTCACCAGTTAACGGTGTTGGATCATAATAATCACCAGTAAAGTAGTAGGCTGGGTAACCCTCAGCTTTCGGTCCTCGCACGGTTAGTTCCCGAAACTTCTGCGACCCCATAGCTTCCATAGGTCGTGACATCATGTTGTGCCATACAGTTACAGTCTCACGACAATCAGTTGGTAAATTAACTTTATCTGTCCATATTTTAAAGTTGGCAGTAGCATCAATGACACCAAGATATTGCTGTGCGAGAGTGATTGTAGTGGAACCAGCTGTGTGCGATTCAATAACATATATCTCACTAAATCCGTTAGTTGAGAATAGTTTACCAGCGAAGGAACCTAACCCTACAGAGGGGGCTGTAGATAATGTGACGGTTGTGCTGTTTGGTGTAACGCTTACTGTGCCGCCATAATAAGCTGCATCGAAGCGTACATTTGTATGCCCTTCAAGCCATTTCCATCTTGCATAAGGTACAACTTCATTAATGTAAACTTCATTAATAACTCGCTTTATACGAGCTAAAGATGTTGTATCAGCTGATTGTATCTTCAACTCTTCTAATATTGCGTCTTGTATATCCTTAAAGTCTACTAGTTTTATTGACATCTGCCTATTCCCTTATTACGATTTTAATTTTAATATCAGTGTAGCCACGGCACCTGATGAGCATGTACTTACCCAAATACCGTTTGGAAAGCGCATTGGGCAGCTAGCCATATCTTGAAAAACAGTTTGATTTGTAGCGCTGTTTTTTATATCTAGCTTTAAGGCTCCAGCCGTTGCCGTAGCGTCAGCTGATTGCTGATTCAGGTCATTAAGAACTAACTGGTGCCCAGCCGTAGCTGAATTAAATATAATGCCGACAAGCTGAACATCCTTAGACGCTACATGGCTAGTACTGTCGGCAGTCGAAGCTACGGTTACATAAAATGAGTTTCCGCTTAGTACGTTAGCCATCTAGCTTACCTTACCTTATTCTACTTCAGTATATAAATATAGTACTGTCCCAGTTCCAGCTAAATCAACATGTGTGGTTCCAGTTAATCTTAATTCAATCTTCTCACAAAGTCTAGCATTATCAGCAGTTGTTCCAGATTCCCATAAAACCATTCCAGATGTATCATCTTTCTTAATTTGAACTGAGGGTGATGTTGTGCCACCTTTATAGACTATAGAGCAAACAGTAAAATTACCTGTAATTGTATCGTCGTCAGCGGATACTAGTATCACATTGTTATTAGTCGTTACAGCCATTTGAGCCCCCTATTAAGCTATTCTGATTAAAGTATAGGTCCAGTCACGAGCATCGCCATCAACAGCTCCAGCTGTCATGTTGCTTAATCGTACTAAAACCGTATCGGTTGCAGATACACGGGCTCCTGAGGCGACAAGTCCTGTCTCAAGTGAAGCGGGTGGGTTCATTATAACGATGTCGCCGACAGCTGCTCCTGAAATAGTAACAGATGTCTCCGAGCTTTCTAAAGTAGCAATTGAATCCGGATCAACACTGATTGTTCCTGACTTGATATAAGTCAAAGCTTGGCTTGAGCTCGAGCTGGGTTTGAAGCCGTTCTCTGATACGATTGGTCCTGAAAAAGTAGTTCTTGCCATTTTAATCTCCTCTAGTCTAAATGGTATAGTCACAAGCATTATGCTCATGTCTAGTGGTAGCTTATATTATAACACATATTTCTGGGTTGTCAATAATCCTTTAACGTTATATTCATTAATTTATGAATAACGTTTGTAAGTATGTATTATATTGATATCATAGGATATTAATCTTGGACTGGTACTATATGATATCATGCATCTCTCAGCCTTAGCTCCCAAATTAATACCATTTCGTCGTAGGTTAGATAGCTGTTCTTCATTTTATTGCATCTGGTGCAGCAAGGTACTACGTTCTCTACTGTATAACCTATGTTGTTATCTTTTCTATCTAAACCAGAACCAGCTTTTGGAAGCGCCTCAGCGCAGTAGTGGCAGGATTTATCTAAAGTTGCAAATATAAATTGTTCCAGAGTTAATTCCCATTGCTTGCCTTTTGCCAATGCTTTATTCTTTGACTGTGCAAATCTTCTATCTAGATGTCTATTGCGTCTAAAGTCAAATTCGGATAGGCTTTGTTTATTACTCTTTCTATATTGTCTAGTGTATTCATTTAACTCTTCTCTTCTAGACTCTCTATACTTCGATCAGATTCTCTTAGATTTCTGTGTTCTACTTTTAATTAACTCACAGGATTTACACCAGTTACATAAAAAGTCTTTTTGCGCCTTATTTGAATGGAACTCTTTTTTATTTTTTACAGTTTTACATTTTGAGCAATGTTTTGTCATAGGGTTAGATTAACAAATAAAAAACCCCTTGTCAACTAAAACAAGGGGTTCTTAGATTTCTTCAATAAAATCAATAACTTACTACGCGCCAACGCTCCCAAAAATTCCATAAGGATGAGTAACGCCAATTTTCTCTCTATACATAGATTTGTAGTAGATAGAATCATTAATGAAACCAACATCATCACCAGCAGCTTTAGTAACAATACCTTGTCTGTTGATAATACGAAGTCCAGTCTCAGAAGGGTCAGCTAACAAGAACCAAGAATCAACGTCAGTTAAATGAGGGCTAGAAATTACAATCAAACCATCATTTTTAAGGCTATTCATGTTGTTATCAGCAGTATCAGCTTTCAACTCAGAGCCAATTAGCTCCATAGCATATCGCTTATTCTCTGGATTAACCAAAAGGATTTTAGGTCGGATTGACATGATTATACCGCTATCACCTATGAACTGAGTCTCGAAATCAACTAAAGCTTGCTCTAAGCTAGATTGGCTAAGATCAGTAGCTGCTGATAAACGATTTCTGAAGGTTAGGCCAGAAGGAAGAGTGTGGTCAGTATCAAAAACATACTGGCCGTCAGCTGACAACTCAGAAGCAAAACCATTATTGAAAATGTTCATTGCTGAAATCTCTTGAGATTCACGAGCTGATTTAGCCATCTTCTTTACTGCATCGGCGATGAAATCAAACTTTCCATCAGAAACAGCCTCTTCAGAGATTGAAAAACCTAGTCCGTATTTAACAGGAGCTAGTGTCTTAGAAACACCTTGAGATTGTTTGTAGAAAGAGTAATCCTGACCTTCTTCCATTTGTTGGAACAAAGGAAGATCATGCAATTCAGATGATTGCCAGATATCTCTGTCAGTAGAAACTGTTTTAAAAATTTGCTCTCTTCGACTAGGATGTTGTGCAAGTTCTGATCGGAATAACTCCTCAAGAACTGGCAGCATGCTGGAGCCGAAAAGATCACTATAATTGGAACGCATAAAAACTGGAGCCATATATATAATCCTCTCTTATTAAGTTGTTAGTCCAGCAACACCAGTATGGCTGCCTAGGCTATGGTTATTAATTTTTACTACTACGTCAACGTTATCTGCACCAGCTGAATTGTCTACAGCGTCAGCTATAGCTAAAAGCTTTACTGCCAAAGTAGCTGTTGTAGCAATAGATGATCCATCTAGTACTGCTGCACTTCTTTTATAAGCTGTGCTAGCTGTTCCTAAGATAAGTTCAAAGTTAGCTCCAACATCTGTTTGTGCAAGTGATTCGTCAGATTCAACTACGAACATTTGATCAGGGTGATCTGCGATCATTACGTTTTGTCCGGCTGTTGCATAATTTAAAGCAACACCTATTAACGGTACAGTGATAGATGAGTCAACTGCTCCATCAACTGCAAGCGATACGGGGTCTCCTGGGTACACTGTAGATCCAGCAACATACTTGCGTGCTCTGATAAGCTGCTCATAAGGCTTTAATCCAACAGGCTGGTTTTTATTAGCCATTGTTTAGTTCTCCTTGTTTTAATTATTAGACCAAGGGAACTATTCCCACAGGTCTTAAAGTGTGCTATACATAGTATAACACACCTTTCGCACACACTGTTTTTAGCTGTTATTCGTCATCGCCTTCGTCAAATCCATGAACTTTAGCACCTTTAATATTGCTAGCCATATACTCTTTAAACTTAGCTTTTTGCATTCCAGCTGGGTCTGACTGCATTTGAGTCCTAGAGCGTACATAATCTCGTCTAGCTTGGGCTTTTTCTTTGGTTTTGGCTGCCAAAACAAGCTGTTGACGCATTAAATATCCATCAAACTGACCGTCTGTAGCTCCGAAAGGGTTTGCTCCAGATGAACCGGAAAGACATTTAAACTTGAAGGGGGACCATTCTCTTTTATGATAACCTTGGTTCTTCTTTAACTGGATTACATCTATCCATCTGCCCTCTAAGCCAGCTGCTTCTAGTTCCTTGGCACACTCTGGAGGTATGTCTAAAATAGATCCTAAAGAGGATGGGTTTACTGTTGTCTGACTATTTTTTTCGCTAACACTAGGTTTTGTACCTGATAATTTTACTTGCTTACTCATATATTATTCCTTTATTTTACTATTCGTAACGAGACCATTTTTTACGGTTTACCGACTTCTTTAATGATTCTAAGTACTTCTTGTCATTTACTGGTCTACCTAATAGCTCAGCAAAAGCAAGCGTCTTTTCATCTATATCATCGTTCTTCTGGCTTCTGTTATTCTGACCTGAACCTCTACTAGAATTTACTGTAAAGCTTTCGTCATTTTGATTGTTGTTTGATTTACGTTTATTCACTGCTACTAATCCTAAATCTGCTGCTGCGCTAGTTACCGCTAGTTTATACGACGACGGTAAAGCTTTCTCAGCATCGGTTAAATTGTTATACGCTTCGATGGCGCTTTTTGTCAACTCAGAATTTGCATCAGCTAGTTCTGGAAATTGATTTACCAAACTACCTAAGACATTATTCTTTTGATTCTGCATCTCAGTTTGTTGCTGGAACTCACTTCGCATCTCACGCTTGATCTTCTCTTTATAACCCTTGGGGTCAATAATTGGATCAATTTCGTCCTCTTCTTTTTGTGGTGCTTGCTGCCTAGATCTAACCATATTCTGGTTCATCTCAGCTAATTGCTGCTTTAGTGCGCTAAGTTCGTTAGAAATATTTTCATTCTTCCGAAGTAGCTCTGATTTTAAATTTACGATAGGATCTGGCTTTGATTCGCCTTCTCCATTATCGCCTATATTCTCTTCTGCCATATAATCTCCAATCAGTAACGCTGATCACTCGATCACCCATTATTATTTCGTACATACTACAGGGGTGGTCTGTAGTAATTTTATTACTTGCCTTTTAATTCAATAAACAGCTTTATTAAATGTTCTGCACCTTGGGCTTGCAGCTTCTTAGCTATAAGTAATTTATCCTTCTCAATGCTGCCATCTAATGAAATACTATGTAAGTTATCTTTTATATCCTTTAATAGGTCATTATATAGTACCTTAACCACTACAGAATATAAGTCACTATTAATAAACTCTACCCAAAGGTCTCGCTCATCTTCAGTTAATTGCAGCTTAAATTTAGTATTTTCATTGGCCATAGCTTATATTATGACATTAATCTTACTTAATGTCAATACCCATTATTTGCACTTTTACCTGTATTATATATCATTTAATGGCTATTTAGGCATTGTTTCTATTGATACCTAAATTAACCCTCGTTACCCATAATTTCTGGAGCGCCTCCACCTTGTGCAGGGCCTCCGCCTTGTGAGGTCTGATTCATTGACTGCTGGCCATTTTGTCGCATTTGGGCGACATTAGCCTGTTGTGCAGCCATCTGTTTCAATGCTTCCATCATTTGCTGAGCTTCACGCTGTTTTGCAACCAGAGCCATAGCTTGGTCCTGACTGAACTGTCCTAACAATTCGTCTGTATCAACAATTTGATCTACATATGCTACGAAGCCTTGTAAATCTTGATCAGGGGTAAGCTGCTCATTGATTCCGGATAATACTCTATTAGCTAATTCTTCTGGTGTAAATATACGTTGCTGACCTTGTGGTTTCATAATGTATTTACCAAAATCTTTAATACCTAAAGCTACTAGATATGTCTTTAAAGCTTCGTATCTCTGAAGAGGTGTTATAAGACCTAGCTGAATATCTAGAGGATTTGAAGTTAACTGCAACACTTGAGTAGCGGCTTGTAACTTTAATTGCGGATTAGAGTTAGCTGAATTGGGGTCTAATTCAAAATCAAATGAACCTGATATCTCTTCTCTTGATTTAATCTGTCTAAAGAAGTCGTGACCATGGTCACCTAACACCCTAAACTCTAAGCCATCTGGCATCTTCTCTTGTACCAACGCGAAAGTATATCTAAAAACTTTCTTCATGGCTCTATTTAGACGCCGTAAAAATATATCTAGATTAGCGTTACTTTCTGACATAAGTGCATTAACACCTGACGCTGTACGAGTAACACCTTGTCCAGCAATAACTCCTAATGTCAAATCATTAATTCCAGTTAAACGCTCAATGATTGAATATAAGAATTGTAAGTATTGCATACTAAAAGAGTGGCGTGCGCCAATGTTGGGGAAAAGAACAGAACCTGGATCATCAAGTGGTATTAAAGAGCCAGGCTCAATAGGAATTGCAGATTGTGTTAATGAGCTTCCAGCTTTATAATATCCGAAAGGCATAGATGATAATAATCCGAAGTCCAACGCCATGTTGTTTAACGCGTCAATCTCTTTGCAGATGGAATAAGTTAATTCTATTAAACCTATACCATAAGTTTGACCTTCACGTATATAAAAATCAGCTTTAGCGTAAGGACGCTTCTTCGTTTTACTATTTACTCTATGTAGATAAGTTGCCCTTAAAAGAGTACCAGTATCAGGGTGTACCCATACAACGATATCAGTATTAATCCCAGAACCGTCGACGTCTTTGCGTAAGTAAGCTTCAATAATTTTATATCTATCAAGGTCATATGATTTATCAAGCGAGGACTCACCGGACTTCTCAGCTTGTAATGTCTTAATACCGTTATTACTTTGTCCTGATTTTTGCTGCTCACCAGCTTGAATAATTTTCTCAACTGACTTCTCTTCAAAAATTCCTTGATCAACAAGTGTCCACAAATCGCTAGCAGTATAGAATACTTGCTCCATAACAGCGTCCGCTTGATCAACATCGCCTCCTCCTCCAATTATAACTAAATCCTCTGGAGCAACTCGGCGTATCTTAGGTGCATCACAGTCAGTAACAATTATCTCTTCTTCTACTTCTTTAAATTCTACTGTTTCAACAGGTGTATCTACTCCAGTTTGTGGGTCTACAGTATAAACTATTCTTGGATAAGGCTTTTTTACAACATCTGTAATCTTGCTGTAGCGCTTATCCCAGCTCATTTTAATTAAGCCAACTCCACGCATGCTCCAGTTCCAAATGAAACTATCTATCTCAGCGTCAATTCCATTATAGTCATTAGCCCAGTTTTTAAGCGTATAGTTCATTAAATCCTGAACCATGTCAACTCTGTCGACGTTTGCAGACTTTAATGCCTTTACATTCACAAGAGGCTCTTGGCCAAGTAAAGCAGCAACAAAGCGGGCGTGGAAGGTTTTACCTATTGTAAGAGCTACTGGTAAATGCAAGTCAGCTGACCATGCTTGAGGCGCGTCAACAATTGGATCTAAAAACTCATCATATTCCATTAAATATGCTTCTTGACGAGTTAGCCAAGCTGCTCTGTCAGAGTTTCCTTGATTCCACATTTCGCTTACAGTTTCACCAAAGGATTCTTTTTCAAGCTTTTTCATTAAGGCTTTTGGGGACTTATCTCTAAGTGGTGCTTCCGGAATGTCCCCTTCTAAAGATTTGCGACCATCTAAAACTGTCTCGTTGTCTTTATTAATTCTACTCATTTAACACCCTTTTACCTTGAACAGGTTTTTATATTATATCACAGCGTTTAAAAATGTCAACGCTTCATATATCTTGCCCGAATTCCTACATTTTTACCACCAGATAAGTTGATTTTTTGATGAAAATGCTGGTTGTTCTTTGTTGGGGCTGTTGATGCAGCGGCCAAGGCATATTTAAGTGCGGCAAGATAGTCTTTATTAGATATGTCAAGCTTTGGCTTATTAGCATGTTCGTGATTCTTGTATCTTAACCATGCTACGTTCTTAAATTCCTTATATGTGCCTACGCAACTTGAAAAAACCCTTAACTGCGGTATAAATTCACCGTAATTATTAGGCTCTTTAGGTATTTCTAATGCACCTTTGATACGCTCTATCCATTCTTCATCTTTTTTATCTTCAAAACTTGTAGCTCGGGCTCGAATGCCGTGATCTTTTAGAACCTGAATAAAGGATTTAAACCCTTCACCACCAGATGTATCAGCTGAGCCTAAACTATCTACATTCCAGTCTACCACTCTCCAGTTACGACTCCAGTCCAGTAGCTGCTCCGCAAAGTCGCGTGCAGTAGCTTTACGACACAATTCTCCTATTACATACTTGTATCCAGTCTCTTTGTCGAGACCGAGAGCTACTGCTACATGGCTCTTACTTGGATGGGGGTCAATTCCTATAAATACTGGGTTTTCATTACCCCAATTGAAATCTGGTATCCTATGAACATCATCTTTAAGTAAATGAGCTAAAGCTAATCCCCCTAAATCGAAGAACTGTCCATCTAACCGAATCTTTTTTTCATCTTCTGATAATAATCTACCAAATGATTCAATATATCCTTCGGATAAGTTAGCTTTATTCTGTTCGGTCTTACCTACGAAAAACTCTATGTCTGGATTTAAACCTTGTACCCATGGCTCATATAAATCCTGACGAATCCAAGCTGCACTAATAGGTGTACCAATTAATAACTGCCAAGGTTTACTGCCTTTTGTTCTGGCTCCACGGGATAGACCTAAGAACACACCTTTTGGAGGGGGCTCATCATAGACCACCCACTGCACTTCAATTGATTCAAACACCAGTTGGTCTTGTTCATGAAACATGAATATTATTCTAGAGCCATTTTTAAATACAAGTTCATTGATGTACGGTTTACCGTTTTTTACAGTTTCAACTTCAGACATGTCGTGCCAAAAATCCATTTCTTTTAGCCATACATCTTTTACTTTACTCGGATTATCTAAGACAACAACTCCCAGTGTAGGTGCTTGTGTGTAGCGCTTTAGCCAAGGGTTATATCCGTTTACAGCTGCTAACGCCGCATTTACTCCCAGTGCAGTCTTTCCGTATCCATTTCCAGCAGTTACAACTCTAATTTTAGCGTCACACATTAAGACTTCTAGCTGACCTTCATGTGGTTTGAATTTATCTCTATTTCTTTTTGCTAGCTCTTTTTTCTTCTGAATCAGATCATAAAGTTTAAGCTTCTCTTCTTTTGACATGCTCTTGACTTTATCAACACTAACCTTTGCCATTACTTGAGTTCCTTGTTCTTACGCATCTTCTTTATAACTTTGCCTAGAACTTTCATTTGCTCAACACTAAAAACATCAAGCCTTACTTTATTGCATATACCACATGCTGGTAATACGTTTCCATCTATATAACCTTTATCATTATCTATACGATCTATTCCTATTATTGCCTCAGACGGTTTAACCCCACAGTATGTACAGGGAAGCTTACGTATAGAGGTAAAACTATCGTACATCAGGTTGAATATTAATTTACGGTGTCTTGCCGCTGAAATAGCGGTTATGTAAGCACCCATCTCACTTTCTCTATATTTCTTATTAATTCTTGCACGAGAGCGTTTTTTATCATCAGCTGTGCTCATCGGCGTCTCCTTGCGTGTTAGACTCTATTTCAATTGCAGACAGCTCTGATAACAATAATGCATCCAGCTGGCCTGGATCTACATTCTCTAATTTATGCTGAATCTGTTTTCTTTCAACGGCTCGGCCCATTGTTCTATCTAAGATATCCTTCGCCGCAGCTAAGGCTCTTCCACTATCGGAATCGGTTGAGGCGATTGTAACAGTTCTGGCAGCAGCTATGGCTGCATACTTGCTTAGTATTTGTTCACTTGTCATTCCTGAAGAAAGGTCATTCTTAACGGCTCCTAGAACTCCTCCTAACAATTCATCATAAAGACTTAAATCATCTATATTCCTGGCTCTGTCTGTCTGCATTACATCCAGCTCCTCCTGGTATGCAATGTATGAATTGCTTGCAAGATCTTTTCCCTTAGACTTAGCTGTTGGCGGCTTTGGCGTCGGAGGCGCCTCGGGCGACTGTCGCTTAGGCTTTAACTTTTCGCTAGCTTTCTTTTTGGTCATTCATCACTTCCTTCTAAATCGGTAGTTGTTCGGTACGTAAAATCTATAATCACAGATATTCCAACTATTGTAAAGCTTTTTATACTGTCCTGCAGCTTTTGGGCGTGATTCAGGCTGGGGCGACTTGCGAACAGCTTTAGCTGCTGTACGCTTAGCTGCTTTGGAGCCCGAGCTGCCGTAGCTCTCTTTTGCGTATGGTTGTCTTCTGCTTCTGCTCATAACTTATTATACCACATCTTTGCGTAGGTGAGATTTCTATTAAAAGCTACCCCGCTTGTGACCTAGTACCAGACCCTAGAGACGGTATTGTTATTGGCACCCACGCGCCCCCTAAACGTTTATATCGCATATAGGGTACAGTATATAGTATATCATGTAGTATATACTAGATATAGTATCAAATATATTAGATTAGAACGAGGTGTGGGGGCTATCATATGGTGGGGTTGGGGTGCAATTGCACTGGATTGGGGATTGATTGTTGCTAAGTTATTGATTTGATTGGGTCCACATTTTATAACAATAAAATTTGCGCAAAAATTAGTTTTAATTAGTATTATGTTACACAGCTAATTGGCAACACAATTGCCCTTGAATATATTTATACCATTATGAGTAATATTATACCCTATGTTTCACAATGAGTCAATGTCTAACTATTGAATTTAGTATATAAGTTATACATCTTATAAGCTATTAAAATAATTAAATAATACTGTTATCTGAATAAATAGTCTATAAGTTATACAATCAAATGCTTGTCAAATCAAATATAATGCACTTATAGCTGGCACCTCAATTGCATAAGTACTATTGTATAAACGAACACACAAAGGAGATAATTACAATGGACAAATGTATTATACTTATAGGGCTATTAGTACTTACAATGGGGTTTGGCTCTATGTTTAAAGATTTATCAAGTGTAAAGCCAAACATAATTAAAATATACAATGACACACATCGAAAGTGAGTTTCATATGATTATATTTATATCATTCATAATTGTTCTTTGTCTTAAGGTATTATTTTATGGTCTTATTGTAATCTGGTCTATCGTGATTATAAGTGAGATACTCCATGCAGTTGTTAAATTCTTTGAAGATACTGCGGAAAGCTTTAAAAGGAGAGGTTAACATGACAACGTTTTTAATGATAAATCCAGACTTTACAAACTTTGTTCTTTACAGTATTGGTTTTTTACTTAATGCTTACTATATAAGCAGAAAAGAGGATTAGAATGAAAACATTTTTTAAAGTAATACAGACATATTCTGAAGTTACTCCAGAATCAGCGGAGTGTGGAGATTATTCAGACCATGGTTTTGTTATAGGTTTTGAAGAGCAGCAAGATTTGACAATTAAGGAAATAATTAAGGTTTTAAATAGATACATTGGTTCTTATGAGATACAAAACGATGGTACCTCATTGACATTGACTGGTAGCGCTTTTGAAACAGTATGTTATAAGACTTATACAGAGCGACAACATACATTACGTGTTGAGGGGTCAGAGAGTAATATTAATAGATTAATTAAAATTTTAAAGGCGGTGTAAGATGAGTAACTCTATAAGATTTATAAATAATACTAATTATCAAGAGGTATCCTCAAAGGAGCTTTTAGACGAGGTAAAACACCTATTAGTAAATACTAATATTACAGAGGTTGAAAGTATTGAATTGAACGACAAAACAATTACAGTTTTTGGCGAAGACTGTATATTACTTGAACACGAGCTAAACAAGTCCTTAAGATCGTCAGGGTCAATAAGATGGTTTGACAAACTGGGCGGTGTTGGTATGATACGACTAGATTCAGGGAAATGTATCTCATTCTATAGCTGTAATGTTGAGGGTGCTAACTCGTGTTATCACCAATTGACAACAAATATTGACTTTAATACTGGTGATGAGGTTGAATTTGACATAAGTATGGACCCTAATGTATTTAGGGACTTAGGTGCTATAAACATAAAACATAAAGGAGTATCAAAATGAAACAGTTAATTAAAGGAACACAAGACACAATGAAGATTAAAGTTGTATTTAAAAAAGACGGGTCTTCAATTGAAGTTGTATACAATGAATTTACACAAGACAACGTCAACTATATAACTAAGGTCCTAAACATGGGTTACAGTATGTCTGTAACTCTACAATAAAGGAGTGATGTATGAAACA
>JFJP01039136.1_pt1 | contig 14381 bp, 14 predicted proteins | sample 431651 | NCBI WGS metagenome assembly JFJP01 (sample SAMN02602958, study PRJNA72255) | Microbial mat metagenome, whole genome shotgun sequencing project. | biome: fresh water; feature: sink hole; material: water; isolation source: purple microbial (photo- and chemosynthetic) mats found in... | reverse complement strand
CAATATTTACTCTATTACAACAAGATGAGGCCCCACCAAGCACTTGATGGTAAAACGCCTCTTCTTTTTGCCGATTCTTGTCAACGAATTAACTAACCTTTACAGCAATGACTCCCCCCCTTTCGCCATGACGGTTTGTTTACTAAGGTTAGCCATTATTCATATTCTCAACTTCTAACCACTGAAGTATTTTTTCATCGAGAAGTTTTTTATTTTCTTCAAGATTTTTAGAGTATTTGTGAAAAGCCTCAGGATCATTAGAATATAAATCTCCCTGCATTAATTTATTTTCAAGAATAGCAATATTACTTTCTATTTCTTCAATTTCTTTTGGTAAAACTTCGAGTAATCTCTGGTATTTATAGCTTAATTTCGTTTGTTTTTTAGATATCTCTTCTGCATTAATAACATTAGTTTTGTTTTTCTCTTTATCACGAATGGCGCTTTTCTGATTGGCATCTTTTTTATAAAATTTCAAATAATCTTCATAACCACCGTAAAGATCAACAATTCCATCTCCTGTAAAAACTAAAGTTCTTGTAACTAACCTCTCTAGAAAATCTCTATCATGACTGACAATCATCAAAGTTCCATCATACTCAGCAAGTACTTCAAGCAACATTTCTAAACTATCCATATCAAGATCGTTAGTTGGCTCATCTAGAATTAAAAAATTACCAGGTGAGATAAGAGCCTTAGCAAGTAACAATCTATTACCCTCCCCTCCAGATAATGTAGCTACTTTGTCATTTATAACTCTTGGATCAAACATGAAATTTTTTAAATATGCAGCTACATGCATTGTTCGATTTTTTAAAAATACCTGATCACCACCAGTTGGGCATAAAGTTAATTTGATACTATGTTCTTTATTTAACTCCGTCCTATGCTGGTCAAAATAGGTTATTTCGAGATTGCTACCATGTTTAATTTTGCCTTCCAGTGGAATCAATTCTTTGGTCAGTATCTTAATTAATGTTGATTTCCCAGAACCATTTGGTCCAATAACTCCTATTTTTTCACCTTTTTTGACTTTAAAACAAAAATTATTAAAAATATTTTTATCTTCATAGTTAAAAGAAACATTATCTGCTTCGATAATAAACTGAGTTTTTTTTGATTCTTCAGCAAGTTCAATACGTAATTTTGCCTTAGCATTAGCTAATGTTGATTGATGAACTCGCAAACTATCACGGAGCTTATGTAAGTTTGCTAGTCTTTTCTGATTTCTTTTTCTTCTTGCTGTAACACCTGTATTTAACCAACCTTTTTCTACTTCAAGCTTACGAGTCATTTTGCGCAAAACGGCTTCCTCTTCGCTTATAATCTCATCACGCCACTCATCATAATGCTTAAAACCCTTGTTTGATTTTCTAAGCTCTGCTCTATCTATCCACCATACTTTATTCGTTACATTTTCCTGAAAAGTTCTATCATGGCTAATACAAATAATAGCACCGTTATATGACTTAACATACTCTTCAAGCCATTCGATTGCTGTAATATCTAAATGGTTTGTTGGTTCATCGAGCAAAAGAATATCTGGCTGACATACAAGAGATTTTGCCAAGAAAGCTCTGCGAATTTGACCACCAGAACAATTCTTAAGCTCTAAATTACCATTAATTTGTAATTTATCTAAAACAATATCAGCAAGATGTCTGTTTTCTTCAGGCTTTGCAATTCCCTCTAAAACAAATTCGTAAATATTATCATTAGTTTTGAAAGTTATATCTTGTTTTAAATAACCAATATTAATTACTGGATCTTTAAATAGCTCTCCAGTATCAAGTTCATACTCACCTGCAATAACCTTCATTAGGCTTGATTTACCAGAACCATTCCTACCAACAAGACAAATTTTATCCCCTGGATATATGTATAATTCTAAACCAGACAGAACAATTTTGTCAGCAAAACTTAGATTACCAGCTTTGATATAAAAAATAGGCGTCATAATTAAAATATTTGGTATAAAATTGGCGTAGTAGCAGTTATAATAGACTAAATTACATTGAACACTAAGTTTTATTTTATCCTCATGACTAAACAAATTCAAAAATTTGAGCAAAAACAGTCTCTGTCAATGACGACAAGTATGCATCAAAGCATTAATATTTTGCAAATGTCAAATCTTGAATTATCAGCTTTTGCCGCAGCAGAACTAGGCAAAAATCCTTTTATTGAGGATGATAGCGCGCCTACTGAAACAAAAACCAAAAATCAAGATATCCAAGAAAAGTTTACATCTAATACTAGTCGTAACAATAATTCTTATTCGAGCCAAGATTTTCTAGAAAATATTGTCAAAGAAGTAACGTTAAAAGAACATATCATCGAACAAATAAATATATCATTTGACGATAACAAACATATTTTAATTGCAAACTATCTACTGGACTACCTACAAAGTAATGGATACTTGAATGTTGACCTAAATGAAGTAGCTACTAACTTAAAATGCGATCTTATTGTTGTTGAAGAGGTATTAAAAACATTACAAACTTTTGATCCAGCAGGAATTTTTGCTAGAAACTTAAAAGAATGCTTGTTATTACAACTTAACGAACAACCTAACGTAAGCCAAGCGCTACTTAAAATGGTTCAGAATATAGATCTAATTGCTAGTGGTAACTTAAAAAAATTATCTAAATTATGTGACGTAGACATCTCTGATTTAGGAAACTTAATAAAGCAAATAAAATTATTAAACCCAAAACCCGCCAATGGTTTTTTAGTTGAGCAAACAAGTTATAAAATACCAGATGTTATATTAACAATACTAGAGAATGGAGAACTAAAACTAGAAATTAACGAAGAAGCAATGCCAAAGTTAAAAGTTAACCATGAATATTACATCAAAATTAAAGATGGCGTAGTTGCAAAAGACGAAAAAGAATTTATTAAAAATGAAATTGAGTCCGCTACTACAATTGTAAAAGGCATAGAGCAAAGAGCAATTACTATAATTAAAGTAGCAAAAGCTATAGTTGAAAATCAAATAGATTTTTTTACTAGAGGAGTGATGTTTTTAAAACCCATGACCTTAAATACAATAGCTGTAATAACTGGTTTTAACGAAAGTACAGTCAGTCGCTCTACATCAAACAAATATATTGCAACTCCTAGCGGAATATACGAGCTTAAATACTTCTTCTCGTCTAGTTTATCTAGTACTAGAGCAGTTGGCGATGATATTTCTAGCACTAAAGCTAAGGAAATTATTCGTCAGATCGTTTTAAGCGAAGACCCAGATGCAATCCTTTCTGACGATGATATAACAGAGCAACTAGCTAAATTTAATATAAGTATAGCAAGAAGAACAGTAGCTAAATATAGAGAAGCACTTGATATCCCTACTTCTGCAGTGCGTAAAAGAAATAGAGTTATTTCCACTAATAACAGCTAATACCATTCGTATATGCTTGCATTCTTATTTTAATTTTATATCTTGTAATAAACAAATAAAATAAAGTAATTATGCAGTTTGATGTTGTAATAATTGGAGCAGGCCCTTCTGGCTTATTTAGTGCTTTTCAGGCTGGTATGCTTGGCATGAAATCAGCTATAGTAGATGCTTTAGAAGTCATAGGTGGTCAATGTGCTGCTCTTTATCCAGAAAAACCAATCTATGATATTCCTGCATATCCACAAATACTTGGTCAAGACCTAGTAAATAAGTTATTTGAGCAAGCAGCGCCATTTTCGCCAAAATATTTTTTGTCTGAGCAGGTAATCGGGTTAGAAGAGCATGATGGTTTATTTAATCTTACAACTTCTATGGGAACCATGCTACAAGCAAAAGTTGTGATTATTGCAGCTGGAGCTGGGGCATTTGGTCCCAACAGACCACCTCTTGAGAATATAGAGTCATATGAAGGAAAATCAGTTTTTTACTTAATAACCAATAGAGAGTCTTTTGCTGGTAAAAATGTAGTTATTGCAGGAGGTGGAGACTCTGCTCTTGATTGGGCAATATCTTTATCTGAAATAGCTAATGTTTCTATTGTTCATAGAAGAAATAAGTTCAGAGCCGCGCCCGCTACTGTGCAAAAAATTCATGAACTTGAACATCTGAATAAAATCAAATTAATCACTAATTACCAACTTGATGGACTAAAAGGAGAAAATGGTGTTTTGGAAGAAGTAATTATTGCCGACTTAGATGGCAACAAAAAAATCTTAAACTCAGATATCTTATTACCATTTTTTGGTCTTGCTCAGAATTTAGGGCCAATTCTAGATTTTGGCCTTAATATAAGCAATCATCATATTGAAGTAAATTATCCTTATTTCGAAACTAATGTAAAGGGTATCTACGCAGTTGGTGATGTAGCTAAGTATGAAGGAAAACTAAAACTAATATTAACTAGCTTTGCTGAAAGTGCATCAGCTCTGCACCATGCTTACACCAGAGTTTTTGATGGAAAAGCCCTGCATTTCGAATATTCAACAACAAAAGGAATAAAAAATTAAATGGCAAAAGAAGCTATCTTAATAGATGGAAAGTATAATGCTAATCTAATATTAGATCAGCTAAAAAAAAATATCGAATATCAAAAAAAAGAAAATAACTCAACTGCAAAACTAGCTATAATTCTGGTTGGTTCCGATCCTGCCAGCACTATTTATGTTAGAAATAAAGTCAATGCTGCAAAAAAAATTGGTATAGATACCGAATGTATAAATTTTGATGAAACTATAAATGAGAAAAACTTACTTGCTGAAATTTTACGCATGAATTTAGATAACTCAATTTCAGGAATAATAGTTCAATTACCATTACCTAAACAAATTTCAAAAGAAAAAGTAATAAACGCTATTTCTCCAGACAAAGATGTTGATGGATTTCACCCACTGAATGTCGGCATTTTAAATTCTGGCTATACTGGTGGTTTCATTCCATGCACGGCAAGAGGTTGTCTTGAACTTATAAAACTTACACAAATTGATATTAGCGGTAAAAATATTGCCATAGTTGGTAGATCAAATATCGTTGGTAAACCACTGGCTGCATTGTTAAATAGAGAAAATGCTACTGTCACTTTATGCCATTCTATGACTCAAAACCTTGCTAACATTACTACTAACGCAGATATAGTTATTGCAGCAATTGGAAAACCACTATTTTTAACATCAGAATATTTCAGAGAAAATGCTATAGTAATCGATGTTGGTATTAATAGAATTGAATTTGAAAATAAATACAAACTAGTTGGGGATGTTGACTTTGAATCAGTTAAGAATAAAGTTAGTTATATAACACCCGTTCCTGGAGGAGTAGGACCGATGACTATTGCTTATTTACTTACTAATACATTTGAGGCTATGATTAGAAGTAAGAATATCAATCATTAAGAGACATGATAATGGATCAAAAATTTATCTCGAATCTAAAAGAAGTAATAATTGAAGCTGGTCAAATATCTATTGACTTAAGAAATGAAGGATTGATAATCGAACAGAAAAAAGATAATTCTCCAGTTACTAATGCTGATATAGCAGTTAGTAATTTTATCTACTCTAAATTAACAGCATTAGATAAAAACATACCTGTTATATGCGAAGAAAAACCATTGAAAGATGTTTCCAATAAAGAAATGATATGGCTTGTTGATCCTATTGATGGTACAAAAAGCTACATAAAAAATATGGATAGCTTTACTGTCAATATTGCTCTAATTCATAATCAAATTCCAATAATTGGCCTAATTTATCAACCTACTTCAAAAAAATTATATTTTACAAACCATGAAAAAAAATTGTGTATAGAGAAAAATGGAAAAACTCTTGTAATAGAACAAAAAACTGACTGTGATTACATTGCGGTAGTAAGCTCTAGAAATTTTAATTTAAAAACTGAACAATATATTCAAGACCACGAGTTTTCAGAAGTCATTAGCATACCAAGCTCTATAAAACTCTGCATGGTGGCTGAAGGTTCAGTAGATGTATATCCCAAATTTGGACCAACTATGGAGTGGGATATAGCCGCTGGTCATGCTCTGATATTAGCAGCTGGAGGAAATGTAATAGATAATAATACTGACGAACCATTATTATATACTAAAAATAATTTCCAAAACTCCGATTTTATTGCTTCTAGTAAAAGATATTCAAATCAATTTACTAAATTACATTAATTCCTTTGCCGCAGCAACTGAGTTAATAGTTATTTCTTTTCCAGATATCATTCTTGCAAGCTCGCGAGATCTTTCCTCAAAATCAAGATACTCTGCAACAATTGTTGTATTAGTATTTGTTTGAGTTTTTTTCACCAAAATATGTTGTTCAGCTTTACCAGCCACTTGGGGTTGATGGGTAATTACTATTACTTGCGCCACTCCACTTAGAACCTTTAACCTTTGTCCTACAACATCAGCAACACTACCACTAATACCTACATCTACCTCATCAAAAATAATTGTCTGCTTTGCTTCTTTATCAAATAATGCAGCTCTAAAACCCAGCATAAACCTAGATAATTCACCACCAGATGCTATTTTATCAATTGGAGCTTTTGGCGTGCCAGGATTAGTTGACGCAAGAAATCTTACTTCATCTATGCCTTTGCTTCCAGCAATCTTTTTATCAGATTTGATATCAACAGAAAATATCGCTTTTTTCATATCGAGCATTGAAAGCTCGCTCATTGTTTTATCTTCAAGCTTTTTTGCAGATATTATTCTATTTTGTGACAATAAATTAGCTTGATCAAAATATTCTTGCTCAGCTTTAATCATTTTGTCGTTTAGATCTGCGCTACTTTTTATCTTTAGTTCAAGGTTTTGGAGCTTTTCTTGACTGTTTTTCATAAATGAGCCTAAATCACTTACAGAGCAACCATGTTTTCTGGCTATTGATTTAATTGCATATAATCGATCTTCTATTTCTGATAATGAATACTCAGAAAAATTAAAGCTACCTAAGATACGACTTAAAGCTGATTTCACCTCTTCGGTTTTGTTATATATTTCTTCAAGATGAATATTTATCTGATGATAAAGATTAACATCTTCAGATTTACTTATATTCCTTTGAGCTCTAGATATAATTTGCTCAATCTTGCTTGCATCAAGATCATTTAAAACGGACTGTGCTAAATTAACTTCTTTATCACGTATTTGCAGATGTCTTTTTATTTCTGTAAGCTTCTCTTCTTCATCATCTTTTATATCTAAAACATTGAATTCTTGACAGATGTGAGATAGGTAATCTATTTCTTTTATAATAGATTCTCTTTCAGTATTAATTGCCAAAACCTCATTACAAATTGCTTGCCAAACTTTATATAGCTCTAAAACTCTATTTCTTAACTGAATATTATTAGCAGATTGGTCTAATATTTCCAAATGAGAGCAAGCATTTAACAAAGATGTATGATTATGTTGGCCATGAATTTCTAAAAGATAATCAAATAAGTCTGAAACTATTTTCTGGGTAACTATATTATCATTAACAAAAAATTTTTTGCGACCATTGGCATATTGTACCCTTTTGATTATTAGATCTTCATCAAGATTAAGCTTAATATCATATTCTGACAAAAATAGGATAATTTTATCGATAACAGAAAATGTAAGAGTAACAATAGCCTTTTCCTGTCCGCAGCGAACTATTTGCCCATTAGATTTATCACCCATAGCAAATAAGATTGCATCAAGTAATATTGATTTACCAGCACCTGTTTCACCGGTAATAACACAAAAACCATCTTCAAAATCTAAATCCAACTTCTCAATTAATATAAAATCTTGAATTGATAGATTTTGAAGCATGAAATCACATTATTTTAGTAAATTACGCGCACCCTGAATCCAGCTACCTTGTGGATAATTATGCTCAAGTACAACGGCATATTTTTCTGCTTCATCTTTAAGACCAAGCATTATATTTGTCTCAACTAATCTATATAACGCTTCTTCTGCATGCGAAGTAGTATCGTATTTATCAATAATAGTTTGGAATCTTTTTACTGCTGCTACTGGATTTTTTTTCTTCAAATAATACCTCCCAACCAACATTTCTTTTCCTGCTAAATGGTCGTTGACTAAATCTATCTTAAGTGCCGCATCTAGCGCATATTTTGTACCAGGAAAACGATTTATTAACTCTTCAAAATCTTCTTTTGCATATCTAGTTCTAGATTGGTCTAGTAAAACACTAGAAACTTGAACGTAATTGGCAAGAGCTTTTAGATAATAAGCGTAGGCTATATCTTCATGTCTTGGATGTAATTTAATGAATATATCAAGAACATCAACAACATCGTCATATTCCCCAGCAAGATAAAGAGAATATGCTTGCATTAACTCTGCTTGTGGAGTTATTTCATTGCCAGGATGCTGAAAAAAGACTTTCTCAAAATGCTCAGCTGCTTTCTTATATTCACCTTTTTCAACTTGTACTATGCCAGCATTATAACTTTGCTCTGGTGGAACAATTTCTTCATCTTTTAATTTGCTCTTACAAGAAGTAAGAAACAATACCATTACACACAAAAAGGTTAAAACAAAATTTTTGTTCTTCATATACTTCAACTTAACTTTAATTTGATTAAATATCTATTTATTTGTCGTTGTTTTCATCTTTAATATCTTTCATCCCATCTTTAAAAGACTTAAGACCTCTACCCAAATCAGACATTACTTGAGGCAATTTTCCAGCACCAAATAACACCAAGATTATTAGCAAAATAACTAGTAGCTGACTAACACTAATACCCATAAAATCTTACCTAGATTAAAAAAATATTTTTTATACGTTCTGCCAAAGCATAGCTAATATTATTTGTTTTATCTACAAAAATATCAGTTTTTTCATTAGCATCATAAAGTAAATTTAGGAAATATTTGCAACTGCTTTTCAGCATTTTTAAGATATGAGTGGTGACCCCTACGGGAATCGAACCCGTGTTTTCACCGTGAAAGGGTAACGTCCTAACCGCTAGACGAAGGGGCCATAAAATAATACTTATTGCGCTTTTATTTATTATAAAATCTTGTAAGTACACGGTCTGTAAGATTCTTTATATAGATACAAATAGTTTATTGCAACTATTTTTTTGTAGATAGTTTTGGCATTTACTATGTCATTGCAAAATATAAATTTTTCTTATATATAATATACACCGTACCCAAAACATAGTTATATATATGAACAAAACTAAAGAAAATCATCAAAAGTATGACGAAATACCTTATAGGTGCTATTCGTTTAATTATTGTAGCCCAGAAACTCTTAGAACTATAGGCACTTTGTTTGGCATGAACCCTGCTCCATTAAAAACAGCAAGGATTCTAGAAATCGGTTCTTCAGAGGGTTATAATTTGTTCCGTTTTGCCGAGACTCATCCAAAATCTTTCACTCTCGGGGTTGATCTTTCTAAAGCAAAAATTGAGCGTGGCCAAAAAGCCATAGAGCAATTAAAGCTTGAAAATATAAAACTAGAAGCTATGTCAATTACCGACATTGATGAATCATATGGTAAATTTGATTATATAATTTGTCATTGTGTTTTTTCTTGGGTACCAGATTTTGTTAGAGATAGTATTCTCGAAGTTAGTAAAAAACTTCTTAATAAAAATGGTATTGTCTTTATTAACTACAACACATTGCCTGGATTTAACATGATAAGTTCTATTCGGGAATTAATGATGTTCCACACTTCTGGCTTTACAAATATTAATGACAAAATTCAACAAGCAAGACTTGCTCTTAATTTCTTACATGAATCACTTGAAGGACAAAAAACTCCTTATGCTGATCTTGTTCGAGAAGCAGCAGAAAACATTCCTAATAATGAAAATTATGTTTTATGTTGGGAATATCTTAGCGAGATAAATCAACCATACTACTTACATGAATTTGTTGATAAAGCACGTTCTTGTGGCTTTGAGTATGTTGGAGATACTGATATACAAAAAATGTATGTTGGAAGCTTACCAAAAAAAGCATCTGATTTGCTTGGTACAATAACAGATACTATAAAATTAGAACAATATATGGATTTCATTCGAAATATCGCATTTAGAAATACATTATTATGTCACCAAGGAACTTCGCTTTCTCGTAATATTAATAATGATATTCTTCGTAAGTTTTATTATTTTTGTAATTTAACTTTAAAAGATTCTGAAATTGCATTTAATCTAACAGATAATAGTTTGGTTACTTTCTATTTACTAGAAGACGTAGGGGAGAAATTCATACAAACTGAAGACCCTGCAACGAAAGCCATTCTTATGACATTTTTAAAAAACCAGGGTAATCCTCTTTCGCTTGACGAGCTTGCTATTCAGGCCAAGAAACTTGTGCCACTGGTTACAGATTTAGAAATCGAGAACTGTATTTCTAAAAATTTAGCTAATCTAATGTTTAGAGGATACATAAAATTTATTGTTGATAAACCAAATAGTATTTCTGTAATTTCTGAAAAACCAAAAATAAGCAAGCTTGCACAGTTGCAAATACAACAAGTTGCTTTAAATAATATACCCATTATAACAGATTCTCTTAATCGTGTTACTTCTGTCGCCGATCAGATCCACATATTAAAATATCTTGATGGTAAGCATACAATTGAACAAATTAAGCAAAAAACTCTAGATAGTTTAAAAAAAGGCGAAATAGTTGCTACTGATAATGATACAAAAACACAAATTAAAGATGAAAAAAGACTAAAAATTATATCAGATGGACTAGTAGACAATGGGTTAGAAAGCCTTCGAAAAAGATTCTGCTTGATTGCCTAAACTTATCTTCTAGTTTTTAACATTGTCATTAACGCGTCTCCTTGTCATTCCCGAGCAGGCAGGAATCCAGCAATAAGCCTGGATCACTTCGCATTCGCTCGTGATGACGAAAACCCAGTCATTGCGAGCGAAGCGTGGCAATCTAGCTTTAAAGCCATGAAAGTGTGGATCCCTTCGCATTCGCTCGTGATTGTACAGATTCATAGTTTCGGTGACGGTTTTTAAACTAATCCCTTTAGCAGATACAACTATTTTATTCCCTTTAGATTGTTAATATTTTCTTTATAGTCACCGTCAAAAATATAATGACCAGATACCAGTAAATCAGCCCCCTGATCTTTGCATAATTTTGCTGTTTCTTTATTAATACCACCATCTACTGAGATGATAATATTTCTATCACCTACTATGTTAACAATTTTTTTAACTTTAGCTAGTTGATTTGGCATGAATTTCTGTCCACCAAAACCAGGATTAACAGTCATTATTAAAATCAAATCAACTTTATCTAAAATATACTCCAACACGTCAGGGCTACTAGTTGGTAATAGCGCCACCCCTGCTTTGATACCAGAATCTTTGATTAAATTAATAGTTCTATCTAGATGAATTGTCGTTTCAGGATGTATGGTAAGATAATCAGCACCAGCTTTTATATATTGCATCAGAGAATATTCTGGATTGTTTATCATAAGATGAACATCAAATGGTAGCTTTGTAAGACTTCTAATTTTCTCAATGAAAGGCGCTCCAAATGTTAGGTTTGGCACAAATGCTCCATCCATAACATCAATATGGATTAAATCAGCACCAGCTTCTTCAAGCTTTTTAAGACTAGATTCCAAGTTTGCAAAATCAGCGGATAATATTGAAGGCGCTATTTTTATCATTTCATTTTTCTCTTTTCTTTTTCTTGTTTTTCAAGTGACATAACGTATGAAATAATCTTTGCCACTGCTTCAAAATGTTCTACAGGTATTTCTTCATCAATTTTAACATCTTTATACAAAGCCCTTGCAAGAGGAGGACTCTCAACTATTGGAACTTTGTTTTCCTTAGCAATTTCTTTGATCTTTTGCGCTATTAGATCAAGTCCCTTGGCAACGCAAACTGGAGCATTAAGATCGTTTATTTCATATTTTAAAGCTACAGCATAATGCTCTGGATTAGTAATTACCACAGTTGCATTTGGAACAGTCTGCTTGATACGACGTTGAGATTGCTCACGCCGCAAAGCTCTAATTTTCTGTTTAACCTCTGGATTACCTTCTGTTTGTTTATATTCATCTTTAACCTCTTGTTTCGTCATCTTTAGCTGATTATGATGTTCATATTTTTGATAGGCAAAATCGATAGATGCAATTACTGCCATAATAATAGTAACCAATATCAATATATCAAAAATCATTGTTTTTAACTGATCTAGAATGCCAGCAATAGATAATTCCTGATATTGACTCATTTCTTTAACGTCTGCCAGAATTACCAAATATACAAATGCTCCCACTAAACTAATTTTAAAAATTCCTTTTAAAAATTCAACAAAGTTCTTCACTGAAAAGATTCTAGAAAAACCCTTTGCGATAGATATTTTTGATAATTTTGGTTGAATTTGTTCTGATGTAAAAATAAATTCACCGTGTTGAATATACGATGAAGCAAAAGCACTAATAATTGTTACAAAGAATATTGGGCTTATATAGAGCAAAGTCTTTTTCATAATGTCAACAAGTAAAATTGACAGACTTCCTTGATCAAGGGGCAGCTTACCAGAGTATTCAACAAAAAACCTTAACTTTCCACCGATAATACTCATAGTATACGGAATCACCCAAATAGCCGTTATAGTCATTAATAAAAGCATTATGAAAGTTGTCACTTCTTTAGAATTAACAACCTGCCCCTTCTCAACCGCCTCATCAAGCTTTTTCTGCGATGGTTCTTCGGTTTTTGACGATTGATCTTGTTCTTCTCCTTCAGACATTATTACTAATTAAAATTATAATATTTATTTTTCATAAAATTACATGTATCATGTGTAGAATCTCTTTAAAAACAAATTAGCATTATTTTATGAAATTTACTATAGAAATTGCCCAGGATAATACTGAGTGGGATTTATATAGTGAAATAAATCCTAAATTGTTTAAACAAATCCTTAAGGAGATCATAAAAAGTTACAAAAATCTTAGTGAAGTCAAAAATTTAGAATTATCAATATTACTGACCAACAACAGCCGAATAAAAAAATTAAATCAAGAGTTCAGAAACAAAAATAGTGCAACAAATGTTTTATCCTTTCCAGATGTAGATATAGATTTTAGACAAATACTTGAATTTGAACCAAACTTAGATTATATGTATTTAGGTGATATAGCATTCGCTTTTGAAACAATTTCAAAAGAAGCAGAAGAAAAGAAAATACACTTCTTACACCACTTTAAACATTTGCTTTTGCATTCAATATTACACTTAATTGGTTATGATCATAAGGATGATGAAGAAACCAAAATAATGCAAAATATCGAGGTCAGAATTTTACAACGATTATCTATTCAATCACCATATTTATAAATAAAACAAAAAGGTACCCATAAATTTATGCCAGAACAATCAGATATAGAAGAACCTCCCGAAACAACTAATTTATTAAAATTTCGTATTAAAAAGTTTTTTAGCAAATTATTTACTCTATCAAGCAGTTTGTCACAAAAAGAAACCAATTATACTAATCAAAAAGAAAGTAACAACGCTAGTTATATTCAGCAGGATTTCATTACAAAGAATTTCGAGAGCTTTGCTGAAAAAACAGTTGAAGATGTAATGATACCAAGATCAGATATAATTTCCGTAAGTTATGATATTTCTCTTGAAGACTTAAGTAAGACAATTATCAAATATGGTCACACTAGAACGTTAGTTTACAAAGAGAATCTGGATAATGTTATTGGTTTTTTACATATTAAAGATTTATTTGAGATCATAGCAAAATCAAAGAAATACAGTCTAAAAAAGTTAATGAGACAGCATATAGTATCACCTCATTCAATGACTCTAATTGAGCTCCTAAAACAAATGCAGATTAATCGTACCCATATTGCTATTGTAGTTGATGAATACGGTGGAACAGATGGTATAGTAACTATTGAAGATGTTATTGAGTCAATAGTTGGGAAAATTGACGACGAACATGATGCAAACCTAGACTTAGATACTTTTAAAATTCTAAAACCTGGGTTGATTGTCGCTAATGCCAGAATGGAAGTAGAAGAGCTTGAAAAACTTCTTAATGTTAAGTTAAGAGAAGAAGATGATGAGTTTGACACTATAGGAGGACTTGTCCTTGCAAAAGTTGGAACCGTTCCAGAAAAAGGAGATGTAATTACTATAACAGAAGAAGTAACTATAGAAATAATAGATTCTACTCCGAGAACTATCAAACAATTAAAGATTATTTATAGTGAAAAATAGTATTGAAAAATAACAATGCGTCATGGGCGAGGAGGGCTAGCGACGCCATCTATTATTAGAAGATGAAAAACCAGTCATTGCGAGCGAAGCGTGGCAATCTAGCTTTAAAGCCACGAAAGTGTGGATCACTTCGCATTCGCTCGTGATGACGGGAAA
>JFJP01039135.1_pt1 | contig 14381 bp, 11 predicted proteins | sample 431651 | NCBI WGS metagenome assembly JFJP01 (sample SAMN02602958, study PRJNA72255) | Microbial mat metagenome, whole genome shotgun sequencing project. | biome: fresh water; feature: sink hole; material: water; isolation source: purple microbial (photo- and chemosynthetic) mats found in... | reverse complement strand
TATTTTTATTGTACCAAAGTAGTTAGTAAAGTAATGAAATTGCAAACTAAATATGCACCAGAATATTATGCTGATATTATCCAAGTAAATTCAAAATCGGGATTACGTGGTAGTAAAGCTAACTTTGCTTATGCAGGCGGTAAATTTGGTGGCATTGGTCTTACACAATCTTTTGCATTGGAACTAGCACCATTCCGCATTAAAGTAAACTCTATTTGCCCAGGAAACTTTTACGAAGGTCCATTGTGGAGTGACCCTGAACGTGGACTTTTTGTTCAGTATTTAAATGCTGGAAAAGTGCCGGGTGCAAAAACTATTGACGACGTAAAAGCGTTCTATCTAGCACAAGTACCGTTGCAAAAAGGCTGCTCCCCCGAAGATGTTACTAAAGGTGCACTTTACTTGATGGAGCAATGTGGCGAAACAGGACAAGCATTGCCAATTACTGGTGGGCAGGTGATGTTGAACTGACCCCCTGCCCCCTAAAGGGGGTTCTTTGGGTGGTTGCATCTATGAAAAGTAATTTAAAAATCAAACAATTAATAAAATCTTCTGAATTGGAATTTTAAGAGACGAAAGTAACTTAGTTCCCCTTTAGGGGTTAGGGGTAATATGAAAACAAAAGCAATCCGTTTATATGGCAAAAAAGACCTTCGCATGGAAGAGTTCGAGTTGCCGCAGATTAAAGAGGACGAAATACTTGCAAAAGTAGTTTCTGATTCTTTGTGTATGTCATCGTACAAAGCAGCCACACAGGCTACCGACCACAAACGTATCCCCAATGATATCGCCGAAAATCCGATTATCATTGGACACGAATTTGCTGGCGAAATTGTAGAAGTAGGTTCAAAATGGGCAAGTCAGTTCAAAACTGGCGATAAATTTTCCATTCAACCTGCTCTATATTACGAAGATGGCCCAGTTGGTGTGTTAAGCGCGCCGGGTTATAGTTATCAACACATTGGTGGCGATGCTACTTATGTTGTTATCCCCAAAGAAGTGATGGAAAAAAGCTGCTTGTTGGCATACAAAGGCGAAGGTTTTTATCCAGCATCATTGGCCGAACCGCTTTCGTGCGTAATAGGTGCTATGCATGCCAACTATCACACCACTCCAGGAAGTTATGAACACAAAATGGATATTGTAGATGGTGGAAAAATGGCTATTTTAGCCGGTGTCGGTCCTATGGGTTTGGCTGCTATCAACTACGTACTTCTTCGCGACGACCGCAAACCTTCCGTTTGTGTAGTTACCGATGTGGACCAAACGCGCCTCGACCGTGCTGCAACCATTCTTCCTGTTGATTTTGCAGCTTCGCGTGGTATCGATTTGAAATATATCAATACAGGCAAAATGGAAAATCCAATTGAAGAGCTTAAAGCTATTACCGGCGGATATGGATACGACGATGTATTTGTATTTGCGCCTGTAAAACCGGTTGTGGAGCAAGGTGATGCTATATTGGCTTTCGATGGTTGTCTGAACTTTTTTGCTGGTCCAAGCGATCCGAACTTCAGCGCAACTTTCAATTTCTATAATGTGCATTATGCTTATACACACGTTGTTGGTACAAGTGGCGGTAATACCGACGATATGAATGAAGCGCTGGATATGATGAGCAAAGGTCTTGACCCTGCGGGTTTGGTAACGCACATTGGTGGTTTGGGAGCAGTAATCGAAGCGACTAAACATTTACCTGAAATTCCAGGAGGTAAAAAGCTGATTTATACACATATTGATATGCCATTGACACCCATTTCTGATTTTGCCAAACTCGGCGAAACGAATGAAATGTATAAAACACTGGCTGCGATTTGTGATAAAAACCTCGGTTTATGGAGTGTGGAAGCGGAAACATTCTTGCTAAAAAATATGACAAAGAACCCCTAACCCCTAAAGGGGAATTACTCAAGTCTGTCTTCATATTATTATGTGTAAAAGATTTGGTATTCTCCATATTGGGATTGGAGTTTTAATAACAAAACTAACCACTCTTATCCCCCTTTAGGGGTTAGGGGTAGATATATTTTATAATTATGAAACAACTTGATGTAAAACTGATGCATCCGAAAGAGCAGATTAATGTGATTATCGGACGTATTTATCGAAGCGGTATGACTACCACTTCGGGTGGTAATATTTCTATTAAAGATGGAAATGGTGATATTTGGATAACACCTTCGGCGGTTGACAAAGGTTCGCTCACAGTAAAAGACATTGTGTGCATTAAAAAGGATGGAACAATTGTTGGCTTGCACAAACCATCCTCAGAATATCCTTTTCACAAAGCAATTTACGATGTTCGCCCAGAGTTAACGGCCATTATTCACGCACATCCAACTGGTTTGGTTGCTTTTAGTATTGCTCGTGTAGTGCCCGATACCAATATTGTACCACAAGCGCGTAATATATGTGGCGAAGTTGGTTTTGCTCCTTATGGTTGTCCCGGAAGTGAAGATTTGGGTGAAAAGATTGCTGCTGAATTTAAAAACAAAAAATACAAAGCAGTAATCATGGAAAACCACGGTGTAGTACTTGGTGGTAGCGATATGATGGATGCTTATCAACGTTTCGAAACGCTCGAATTTTGCTGTAGAACCATTGTGAATGCTGGCCGAATTGGAAAAGTAAATACCTTATCTGACGAGCAGATTTCAAAATATGTCAATCATTTCCCAAAAAATATCACGCCATTTATGGATGTGGAATATCCATCGGACGAACGCGAATTACGCACAGAGATGGTCAATATCATCCGAAGAGCTTGTGATCAGGGGATGATGATTTCTACTTATGGAACAGTGTCGGTACGTTGGAAAGATAATGACTTCCTGATTACGCCTCGCGATGTGGCACGTTGGGATATTTTAGCAAAAAATATAGTGCAAATTAAAAATGGTAGATCAGAAGCTGGCAAAGAACCAAGTCGATCGGTAGCCTTGCATCACCGTATATACCAATTATATCCACATATCAATTCAATTATTACGACGCAACCAACCAACTTAATGGCACACGCGGTAAGTCATCAGAAATTTGATGTGCGCACTATTCCCGAAAGTTGGATTTTTTTGCAAGATGTACCGTCAATTCCATTCGAAAGTTTGTATAACGATACAGAAGTAATTGCAAAAATGTTTGCCAAAAATCGTGTGGTAATTGTTGAAAATGATTGCGTTATTGTAACTGGAAATAAATTGATTAATACTTTTGACTACCTCGAAGTGGCTGAATTTTCGGCAAACTCATTGGTTATGGCTTCATCTATCGGGCCATTAAAACCCATGGGAGAAAAGGAAATTGAGGAATTGAGAGTGGCATTTAATGTAAAATAGTAATAACTTACGAGATTAACTATATTTTTTAAAGGCGTCCTATTGATTTATTCAAAAGGACGCTTTTCTATTAATTTTTATAAATAAACTTCTAATTTTTGCTAATTCAATTTCTTGTTTTTATATTTGTACATAATGATTGAATCTAAGCATTTTAGTGTTTCATATTTAAACTATTTTATTTTCCAAACGGATTGTAAAATGGTTTTTTGTATGTTTTTTAAAGCTACATTTATTTTTCTTTTTTTTCTACAGCAATCAGTAAACGCCCAAAGTGCTTTACCAAAAAAATCAATCAAAGGAAAAGTTGTTTCGCTGGATAAAAATTTATCTATTCCATTAGAATATGCCACAGTGAGGCTTATCTCGCTGACCGATAGTACTTTGATTGCTGGAACAACCACTGATGAGTTTGGCGATTTTATTTTCAATTCCGTAACTGCAAAAAAAATCTTATTCTCAGTAACTTGTGTGGGTTATCGAGCTGTCAATCAAATAATTGAACTGGCTGAAATAGAGTCTGTGATGCAACTCAAAAATATCATTCTCACAGAAAGTGCTGTGGCATTAGCCGAAGCTACTGTGGTGGCACAACGTACCGAAATGACAGTGAAAAATGATACAGTAGAATATGATGCTGCTGCTTATAAGCTTCGCGACAATGCGGTAGTGGAGGATTTACTAAAACGCCTTCCGGGAATAACGATTACGCAAGATGGGAAAATACTTGTAAATGGCAAAGAGGTTAAAAAAGTGATGGTAGATGGAAAAGATTTTTTTAGAAGTAATCCAAATCTTTCAATTAAAAACATTCCGGCCGAAATTATGGAGAAACTCCAGATTATCGACGATAAATCGGAATTGGCAAAGCTTACTGGCATTGATGATGGTGAAGAAAGTATTGCCATAAACATTACCATACAGCCTGGCAAAAAGCGCGGTTGGCTTGTGAGTAGTAATTTAGGTGGTGGACAAGAATTGAATGGGAGCGAGGGCGATTTATTGCGCTATACAGTGAATAGTTTTGCTGCTCGGTTGGTCGACGAAACACAACTTGGACTTATTGCGAACGGAAACAACATAAACGGAATGAATGTGGGTGGTGGTGGAAGCACTATTGGAAGCGGTAAACCGGGATTGAATTCTTCTTTATCGGGAGGTATAAATTTTTCATCAGGAGTAGAAAAGGAAAAAGAAAAATACCCATGGGTGATGAGTGGCGATTTGTCGTACGGAATTAACGAAAATAACTTACGCCGAAATTCAGAAAGGCAGTATTATTTGCAAGATAGCACTTCCTATCAAACCGATTCGATACAACAGTTTAGCCGCGAGCAGGGAATTAGGTTTAGTGCACGTTTGCTTAATCGCTCGGTAAAAGGTTGGACATTCTCCTTCAGTCCTTCAGCTTCTTTTAATACGGTAACGCGCGAAAATAATGGCAACACATTGCTTCAGGCTGGAAATACATTGCGTGATTCGGTCAATTCGAATAGCTATGTGCGTACTTCGATAACACCCGTTGTTGATGTTCGCGGCATTTTTACTGCTACGCACGACTTTACAAAAAAAGGTCGGAAAATGTCTGTTAGTGCCGATTCCCATTATTCGAACAGCGAAAGTACTGGCGAAACACTTGCCGATTATTATTACTATAAACGCTCTGCTGCAAACCGAATTGTAAACCGCGACCAGCAATGGCAAAATAGCACGAGTAGCTTTATAAATAAATTATATCTGTCTTATGTTGAGCCGCTTGCCGAAAAGCATTTTTTACAATTTGCCTATTGGATTCAGACTAACGAGCGCAATAATTTAAAAAACAGCTACAAACCCGACTTACTTACAGGAGCGTATTCGGTGTTGGATTTGCCTTATAGTAAAAGTCTCGAAAACATTACTTTAACACAGCAAATTGGAGTGAGTTATCGTGGCGTTTCTAAAAAAGTGGTCTATACTTTTGGGCTCGATTACAATCCATCCTACATTCGTAGTCGCTCGTTTATTCAAAATGCTGCCGCCATGGGTGTCGACTCAGTTATTAGTTATTTTCCTGGTATGCAGACTTTTAATTATGCTCCAAATGCCTATTTGATGTACAATATTGGCAAAGGTAAAAATCTTAGGTTCGACTATAGAGGTCGTTCCGAGGCTCCTTCGGTATATCAACTCGACCCTTCACGCGACGAAACAAACCCAACTAATATTCGGATGGGAAACCCTGATTTGACGCCGCGTTTCACCCACTGGTCTCGTTTAAGATACAACGATAATAATCGAAAAAAACAGTCGTCGCTAAGTTCGAATATTGAGGCAAATTATATCTTGAACGATATAGTGAATTTTACTGACTATAACGACGAAACGGGAGTAAAAACAACCATGCCCATAAATCAGAGTGGCTCGTGGAATGTAACGGCTATGTTGTTGTTTAATCGTCCGATAGGTACTTATTTTCAGATTAATAACTATTCGCAAGTTGCCATGCGTAATAGTATTGGCTTTTCGAGTAGCAATAGTCGTTCTACAAGTCAAAAAACGGTTGCAACAACACTTAATCTAAAACAAGAATTGGGGCTTACCTTTAAATGGGATTGGCTCTACGCTATTGCCAAAGCGAATTATCAATCGGGAAATACAACCTATTCAGTGGAAAATATGTTGCCCCAAAAAACTTCTTCGGTTGGAGGTTTTGTAAATGTGCAAGCAACTTTTGCAGGTTCGTGGGTTATTTCAACTGCGTTAAATTATCGAAAAATTACTGGATTTTCTGCAGCTTACAACCGTAATGAACTGATTTGGAATGCCGAAATAAGTAAAAGTTTCTTGAAACAGAAAAGGGGAAATTTGACACTTATTTTAAACGATATACTTCAACAACAATTAAGCTTTAACCAAATTGTAACGAGTAACTATGTCGAAGATCAGCAATTTAATACCCTAAAAAGCTTTGTAATGATGGCTTTTTCGTATAAATTTAATACAATGGGTGGAAAGAAAAATTGAAATTTATAATGAATAATTCAAATTTATTAGCCATCTTTGTAATCGCAATTTTCAAAAAATAATTGTTTAACCACAAAGCGATTTTCAAATGGAATTTTTCACCGATTTAGAACCCCTTCTCCGAACTTTTTGGTACATTGCCATGCCAGCAAGCGTTGTTTTTATTATTCAAACAATCATGACTTTTATTGGCTCGGATGCCATGGATGGTACTTCAGCCGATTTCGATGGCGATTTTGATGCAGCAGATGCTCCTTTTCAGCTTTTTTCTTTTCGAAATCTTATCAACTTTCTGTTGGGCTTTGGTTGGTCGGGTATTTCGTTTTATGCACTAATAAAAAGTCCATTACTTTTAATTGTCGTTTCGCTACTTATTGGTTGTGCTTTTGTTTATATGTTTTTTATAGTTATTAAACAATTGATGAAATTGTCGGAAAACGATACTTTTAAATTAACCAATACGCTGAATAAGAATGCCGAAGTATATCTCACTATTCCTGCTAACCGTTCCGGAAAAGGAAAAATATTAGTGAGTGTGAATGGTTCAGTTCACGAGTTGGAGGCCATTACTGATGGCGAAAAAATTAACTCGGGCGCAATAGTGCGAGTTGCGAAAATTGAAAATGAAAATACAATAGTTGTAGAAATAATCTAATTAATTTAATCAAAGAAACATGTTATCACCCATTTACATCATTATTATTGCCGCAGTTGTTCTTTTTGTAACTATCTCGGCTTTGGTTTCGCGTTACAAACGCTGTCCGTCGGACAAAATCTTAGTAGTTTACGGTAAAACTGGCGGTACTTCTGCCAAATGTATTCACGGTGGCGGTGCTTTTATCTGGCCGGTAATTCAGGATTATGCATTTCTGGATTTGAAACCACTTTCTATCGAAGCCAATCTGACAAATGCATTGAGCCGTCAGAACATTCGTGTGGATGTGCCTTGCCGATTTACCATCGCTATTTCCACCGAACCCGAAAACATGAACACAGCTGCTGAACGTTTGTTGGGATTGAATTCGGAAAACATTCAGGATTTGGCCAAAGATATTCTTTTCGGTCAGTTGCGTTTGGTAATTGCAACCATGACGATTGAAGAAATTAACTCCGACCGCGATAAGTTTTTGGATAATATTTCGAAAAATGTGGATAGTGAGTTGAAAAAAATCGGTTTGAGACTGATAAACGTAAACGTTACCGACATTAGAGACGAATCGGGCTATATCGAAGCGTTAGGTAAAGAAGCTGCTGCAAAAGCCATTAACGAAGCAAAAATTAGTGTTGCCGAGCAGGAAAAAATTGGTGAAACCGGTAAAGCAATGGCCGATCGCGAAAAAGACACCCAAATTGCCGAAACGCACCGCGACCGTGATGTAAAAATTGCCATTACCCAAAAAGACCGCGAAGTAAGCATTGCCTCGGCTATGAAAGATGAGTCGATTGGTAAAGCCGAAGCCGAAAGAGATACACGTATCAAAACTTCGGAAGCCAATGCGTTAGCTATCAAAGGCGAAAATGAAGCTAAAATTTCTATTGCCCAATCGGATGCGCTACGTCGCGAAAAAGAAGCAGAAGCGTTGAAAATTGCTATGGCTTCGGAAAAAGTACAACAAGCAAAAGCACTCGAAGAATCGTATCACGCTGAGCAAGCTGCCGAAAATGCACGTGCCGAACGCGAACGTTCTACTCAAAACGCCAACATTGTAGTTCCTGCCGAAATTGCCAAACAACGCGCCATTATTGAAGCACAGGCAATTGCAGAACAAACACGCGAGCAAGCAAAAGGGGAGGCGGATGCTATTTTTGCCAAAATGGAAGCCGAAGCAAAAGGTTTGTACGAAATACTTACCAAACAAGCCGAAGGTTACAAAGATGTGGTGAGTGCTGCCGGTGGCGACCCAACCAAAGCGTTCCAATTGTTGCTTATTGAAAAACTTCCTGAATTGGTTAAAACGCAAGTGGAAGCTGTCAAAAATATCAAAATTGACAAAATTACCGTTTGGGATTCGGGAAACAATACCGAAAGTGGAAACAGCACCACAGCTAATTTTGTATCGGGCATGATGAAAACCGTTCCACCGTTGAACGATTTGTTTAATATGGCCGGACTGAATTTGCCAACTTACCTCAAAGGTCCAAAAGATGTTGAACATACAGAAGTAGTTGCAGATGAACCTGTAAAGCCCAAAGTAAAAGATTAGTTATTTAAAATATGAAAAAAGTCAATTGGAAACGATTGACTTTTTTTTATGTGAATACTATAATTTTTAGGACTTTCTTTTCTCCTGAAAATAAATATTTATACATTATATGAACATTTTCTATCCTTTTATAGTTCAACATAGAGACAACTGTATTATATTTGCAAAAATTGGCTTTTATGAATCTAAATATAAAAAACGAAACATCTACATTACGCGCTGTGGTTCTTGGGCAACCTGGCTCGCTGGGCGAAATACCCAAACCAAATAATACCTACGATGCTAAATCGTTCGAATCAGTTGTAAATGGCGATTATCCTACCGAAGAATCAGTTTACAAAGAAATGTCTGCATTCGAAAAAGTGCTTCTGAAATACAACGTACAAGTTTTTCGCCCATGGACGCTTGAAAATTGTAATCAGGTTTACGCACGTGATGTGGGCTTTGTAATCGACGATAAAATTATCAATTCTAATATTATTCCCGACCGCGAAGACGAAAAAGAGGCTTACGAAGTGGTTTACGACCAAATTTCGTACAATAAAATATTTAATCTTCCCGAAAAAGCACATGTCGAAGGGGGTGATGTGGTACTTTACAACGACCTAGTGTTTGTAGGACTTTACACTGGAGCCGATTATGCACAGTTTAAAACTGCCCGTACCAACGAATATGCTTTTCATTATTTGAAAGAAATTTGTCCCGAAAAACAATTTATTTCCCTCGAACTTTGCAAACACGACACCGACCCACGAAAAGGCGTGCTGCATCTCGATTGTACTTTTATGCCTGTTGGCGGAGGTAAAGCTTTGATTTACAAAGATGGTTTTCGGTTCGTAAAAGACTACAATGTTTTAGTGGATATTTTTGGAAAAGAAAACCTATTCGAAATTACGCAGGAAGAAATGTATTATATGAATACGAATGTTTTTTCCATTTCGCCCAAAGTGGTGGTTTCAGAGCAAGGTTTTACACGGCTGAATGAACATTTGGAGCTGCAATGGGGGCTTACAGTGGAACGTGTGCCTTACCACGAAATTTCTAAAATGGGTGGGTTGTTGCGCTGCTCAACTTTGCCTTTAATTCGAGAATAGAAAGCGTTCAATTTGAAAATTTGGGAATTTGAAAATGTTTTTCAGAAATAAAAATATAATTTCACGCACACGAATTGCAATTAAATATCAAGCCTATGTATAGTCAAACCACTGACACAATTTTAATGATTGAGCCTGTTGCTTTTGGGTACAACGACGAAACTGCCGTTAATAATCATTTTATGCAAAAGGACAATTTGCCTGCTGCTGACATTCAAGCTGCAGCGCTAAGCGAATTTCAAAACATGGTAAAAACGCTTCGCAGCAAGGGAATAAATGTGATTGTGGAGCTCGATACGCCTGTTCCGCATACGCCCGACTCCATTTTTCCAAATAATTGGCTATCGTTTCAAAAAGACAATCGAGTGGCTATTTATCCCATGTTTGCTCCCAGCCGACGTGCTGAACGACGAATCGAAATTGTGGAGCGAGTAATTGGACATGGATTTAATATTTCGCAAATGGTCGATTATTCGGTTTACGAAAACGAAAATCGCTTTTTGGAAGGTACTGGAAGCATGATTCTTGACCGCACAAATAGGGTGGCTTATGCTGCACTTTCGCCACGAACTGATGCCCAACTTTTTCAATGGTTTTGTAATGATTTTGGCTATAAGCCGATAACTTTTAATGCAACAAATAGCGTTGAAGGTAATCCAACTGCCATTTATCATACCAATGTGATGCTCTCGGTGGCCGAAAATTTTGTTGTTATTTGTATGGAAAGTGTCGAAAATAAAGCAGAACGTGAAATGCTTGAGGAACAATTTCGAATTACCAACAAACAAATTTTTGAAATAAGTTTGGAACAAATGAAACATTTTGCAGGCAATGTTTTGCAAGTAAAAAATGCAGATGGTAAACGCTTTTTGGTCATTTCGCAAAGTGGGTACAATTCGCTCAACGATTATCAGCGCACTGAATTAAGTTCATACAACGAGCTGATTGTCATACCTGTACCCACAATCGAAAAATATGGAGGCGGTAGTGTACGATGCATGATGGCAGAAGTCTATTAAGCAATTTACTATTTTGACATTTACAATTTACTATTTTTAATAATATCCAAAAAAATAATATATGGACAATTCAATAAACAGAGCGCATGAATTAATGGAGCTCGAAGAACAGTACGGAGCGCACAATTATCACCCACTCCCTGCCGTGCTCGAAAGGGGCGAAGGTGCTTATGTATGGGACGTAAACGGAAAACGATATTATGATTTTTTGTCGGCTTATTCGGCTGTAAACCAAGGTCATTGTCATCCAAAAATTATCAAAACGCTTATCGAACAATCGCAAAAACTCACCCTTACTTCGCGTGCTTTTTACAACGATAAATTGGGACCTTACGAGGAGTTTATAACTAAGTATTTTGGTTACGAAAAAGTGTTGCCTATGAATACGGGTGCTGAGGCTGTGGAAACAGCTATCAAGCTTTGCCGCAAATGGTCGTACGAAAAGAAGGGAATTGACACCGACCAAGCCAAAATAGTAGTGTGCGAAAATAACTTTCATGGTCGCACCACCACCATCGTTTCATTTTCCGTCGATCCAGATGCTTATACCAATTATGGTCCCTACACGCCTGGTTTTGTGGTTATTCCATACAACGATGTGGCTGCACTCGAAAAGGTTTTGAACGAAGATAAAAACATTGCGGGATTTTTGGTAGAGCCCATTCAAGGCGAAGCGGGCGCTTATGTTCCTATCGATGGCTATCTCGAAAAAACTGCTGCCTTGTGTCGAAAACACAATGTGCTTTTTATTGCCGACGAAGTACAAACTGGTGTTGCGCGTACTGGAAAGCTATTGGCTTGCGATTACGAAGGCGTGCATCCCGATATTTTGGTTTTAGGAAAAGCGCTTTCGGGCGGTGCATATCCTGTATCGGCGGTGTTGTCGTCCAACGAAATTATGGAAGTTATTAAACCCGGACAACACGGATCTACTTATGGTGGAAATCCCGTGGCTGCAGCTGTGGCAGTGGCAGCGCTCGAAGTGGTACGCGACGAAGAGTTGGCACGAAAAGCCCACGAACATGGAATTTATTTCCGCGAAGCCATGACTAATCTTTGTAATGAATCAACAGTCGCTTCTTTTGTTCGGGGTAAAGGATTACTCAATGCGCTAATTATCAACAATGAAGGCCACAAAAATTTAGCTTGGGATATTTGTCTGAAATTAGCCGAAAACGGACTTTTAGCCAAGCCTACACACACCAATATCATACGTTTTGCCCCGCCATTAGTTATTACTCACGCTCAGTTAGAAGAGTGTATTGGCATTATTAATGTTACTGTAAAAAGCTTTGGTTGAAAATACTTGAGTTTTTTTATTGGCTTTGATAAGCATAAAAAAAAGTGATAGCAACATGTAAAATGATGGCTATCACTTTTTTTTTATAGTTATATTTTACTTTTTCAACATCAATTCTTCTTCGAAATAAGCGATTGTTTTTATCAACCCTTCTTCCAATTGAATTTTTGGATACCAACCGTTTAATAATTTGTCGGCACGGCTTATGTCGGGTTGGCGTTGTTTTGGATCGTCGGCAGGGAGCGCTTCGTACACCAATTTCGATTTCGAACCCGTGAGGTCAATTACTTTGGTGGCTAATTCAAGCATTGTAAATTCGTTGGGATTACCCACATTTACTGGTCCTGTTACCGAGTCGGGAGTTCCCATCAGGCGAACCATACCTTCGAGCAAGTCGTCTACATACTGAAAACTGCGTGTTTGCATGCCGTCGCCAAAAATAGTAATATCCTGACCTCGCAAAGCTTGTACTATAAAATTCGAAACCACACGACCGTCATCGGGATTCATGCGAGGACCGTAGGTATTGAAAATGCGGATAATTTTAATTTTCACATCATTTTGGCGATGATAATCCATAAAAAGCGTTTCAGCACAGCGTTTACCTTCGTCGTAGCACGAACGAATGCCAATTGTATTTACATTTCCCCAATACTCTTCGGGTTGTGGATGCACGTGCGGGTCGCCGTATACTTCGCTTGTGGAAGCTTGCAGAATTTTTGCTTTAACACGCTTTGCCAATCCGAGCATATTAATGGCACCCATAACCGATGTTTTTACAGTTTTTATCGGATTGTACTGATAATGAACGGGTGAAGCCGGACAAGCGAGGTTATAAATCTCGTCTACTTCAGCCATATAAGGCGAAGTTACATCGTGACGAACAAATTCAAAATAGGGATTTTTGAGGTTGTGCTCGATGTTTTTACGGCGTCCGGTAAAAAAATTATCCAGACAAATTACTTCATGACCTTGCGCTAAAAGCTTGTCACCCAAGTGCGAACCCAAAAAACCCGCACCACCTGTTATTAAAATTCTACTCATAATATTATTTACTATTTATTCAGTTACTATTTACTATTTAAAAAACAAAGACTTTACAAACTTTATGACCCTTACAAACCCTACAAACTGTCTTAGCCTCTTTTCGCCCGTTCCCAATTTACACTTTGCGATTTTTTTATGTAGCGACCAAAGCCCATAAATACAGCATAATTCATAATGTAAAAATAATACGGAACGAAAAATATTTTGACTTTCAATTTTTTATCTTCTAAAACGTAGCCTATATAAGCTGAGATATAAAATAAAATTTGCAAGCCCAGCACTATTAAAAAGAATTCAGAAAATGGTGCTAATGCGATATTTACCAATAATAAAAGTATCAGTGCAAGCGGCGTAATTGTCCAACGAAGAACGCGATGCGAAATATACTGAAACGATAACAACCCGAATTTGAAAATATTAAGCAATGGATATAACCGCACTACCGACTGAATACCACCTGCTGCGATACGGATTTTACGTTTTAATTCTTCTTTTACATTTGCCGAAGCTGTTTCGATAGCATAAGCTTCGGGGTCGTAATCAATTTTGTAGCCCTGCATGGCAACTCGCAGCGAAATTATAAAATCGTCTAACAAGGTGTCGGGCTCTACTTCATTAAATAGCTCAGTGCGAATGGCAAACAACTCGCCAGCTGCACCAACTGCCGAATAAAGCTCTGCATCCCAGCGTTTTAAAGTCGATTCGTATTTCCAATACAATCCTTCGCCAGCAGCAGAGGCAGCCTCGCTTTCGGCATTGAAAATTCGTTTTTCTCCAGATACACAGCCTGTTTTAGGATTGTCAAACATCTCTGCAATCTTACGAATCGATTCTTTACCCAACAAAGTATTAGCATCCGAAAAAATAACGATAGGCGTTTTTACAAACTTCACGGCACGATTCATAGCTGCAATTTTGCCTGCTCGCTCGGGTTTGTGAAGTACCACCACATCTTTATAAGTTGCCAGAAGTTCAGGAGTTCTGTCATTGGAGCCATCCGTACACCACATTTGGTGTAACTTGTGTTGTGGGTAATTTAGCGAACGGGTATTTTCTATTTTTTTTGCAACAAAATCTTCTTCGTTGTAAGCGGCAATAAGCAGCGTTACTTCGGGTAATTCTTCGTCTGTCAAAATTACAACTTTTTTCTTTTTAAACAATCGTTTTATGCGCAAAAGAATAAAAAGAACGATGCCATACCCCAAGTAGGTGTAGAAAACGATACCAAGTAGTACCCAAAAAGTGATTTCTAATGTCTTCATATTTAGTTGATTTGTGAATTAGTTTATCTGTGAATTAGTTCGTTTGTGATTTGTTCATCTGTGATTAGTTCATCTGTGATTAGTTCATCTGTGATTAGTTCATCTGTGATTAGT
>JFJP01033772.1_pt1 | contig 14381 bp, 16 predicted proteins | sample 431651 | NCBI WGS metagenome assembly JFJP01 (sample SAMN02602958, study PRJNA72255) | Microbial mat metagenome, whole genome shotgun sequencing project. | biome: fresh water; feature: sink hole; material: water; isolation source: purple microbial (photo- and chemosynthetic) mats found in... | reverse complement strand
GCTGGTGGGGGTGGTGAACCCGCTGCTCCCGCTGGTGGGGGTGGTGAACCCGCTGCTCCCGCTGGTGGGGGTGGTGAACCCGCTGCTCCCGCTGCTCCCGCTGGTGGTGAACCCGCTGCTCCCGCTGGTGGTGAACCACCACCGCTCACAGAGCAAGAACAGCAACTCAATGACGAGTTGACTGACGATTTGCGGGAAAATAGACCTGAGATTATTGAGTCAAATAGTCGTGATTTGGTGAGTGGCAATTCTCCACGTGAAGTTGACGAACTGTTGGACCCAATAGACCAGTTGGATGATGTCGATCCGGTGTTGGAGGGAGAATTACTAGATCGTGAGCCAGCACCACCAGCACCAAACCCACCACCAGCACTAGAGCCACCAATTATTGAGGGTGAGAGTGACGACCATTTACCAGCACCAGTGCCACCGCATCGTGACCAGTTACCAGTACCAGTTCCCCCGCCGCCACGCTCTGATTTGGTTGAAATTGATATGGGTCAATTCAGTGGCGCTGGACTGGCGATTGCTAAATTGTTGGCAATTCAATGTGCGGGTGTGGCGATACGAGTCAGTGTGAGCATGGCCGCTGGGGATATGTTGGCTGATTGGTTTGTTGGTAAGTATTCACGTAAAGTGAATCAAAACGCTGACCGTGTAGTTGGTCGGTTGTTGAAGTTTAGGGAGCCACACACTCAGCGTCGTGCGGAAATAGAGAAAGAGATTGATGACATTCATTTTGCAATCAGTCCCGAAGCCTATGACCAACTAACTCCAGAACAAGTTGTTCAGTACAAAGAGAAATTGGCAAAATTGCAAGCTGAACTCCCCACTGTTGTAGCACGAGAGGAAAAGTACAACAAATTGTTGCGGCATTGGTCAGTAACCAACGACAAGGCACGTCAAGCAATTGACCCAGACAGCAGCGGCGGTGATTCAATTTCTCAGCACAAGCAAGGTTTGGCCGACCGAGTGCGAGGAAATCGCTCGCCAGACGAGAACGACAACACTGACGACGGTGTGGGTGACCGGCTTACTGACCAGCAAAAACAACAATTGCAAGTAATACGTGATAAGCTGGAAGCAATCCAAGACAAAATTAGTGTTCAAGTGAGGGGTAACGATAGCAAGAAGAAGATCAACATACACAATTTGCGTGTTGCCAAGGTAAAGTTGCAGCTTGAAAAATTCAAGCTAAAGGAAAAACGCACTCCAACTCCACCAGAGATGTTTAGTCTTGTGGAAGACGCTTTGCCAGGTCTAATGGCAAATGGTCGTGTTGACAACGCGAAATTAAAGGAGGTTCACACACAAGCCGACTACGACCGTTTGTACGCAGCCACAGCCAGTTCAACTCCAACAATTCCGCCCAAGGTTGCTGAGTTTTTTGGCAATGTGGTTGATTTTCTGATTGAGGATGGGCCGGTGGTAGTGTTGAAAAGGTGTGGTTTGCTCGATGCAAAACCTAATTTGACCACTGATACCACATCCACGGAGTAGCCTGTATGAAATTTTTTCAGATGGTGATGTTTGTTGTTGAATTGCTGCCCAATCTGATTGCTATGATGAAAGCCGCCGAAGCGGCACTGCCGGAAAAGGGCATGGGTAAGGAACGGTTGTCAATGGTTCGTGGTCTGCTGGAAGTTTTGATGGCATCGTCTGGTGACCTGAAAGTGACGTTTGACCAAGTTTGGCCTATGCTTGACAAGACCATCACGGTACTGGTTTCTACTTTCAACAGTTCTGGTGTGTTTGCCAAGTAAAGCCCACAGGTAGCGGCGTCATGCATAATCCAGATAAGTTTACCTCTCGCTTTGTTATTGAGCGCACAATTCTCTACCACGGCACTAGCACCAGGTTTTTGCGCTCCATACTCAAACAAGGCTTAGTATATAGTCCCAAGAATCCAGAATCGCCGGAAGCCAAGAAAGGCGGTATATACCTGTCCAACAAGCTGACTGTGGCGATGGAAGCAGCAACTACCGCAGTTTGCAAATACGACGGTACTCCGCTGCTTGTGTGCTGCTTACTCAACATTCGCAACTACAATGCTGACACTGACGCCGAATCCTACAGCAACTTGTACACAGTTTTGGGTTCTAATCCAACAGTGGGCCAGCTTTTGCACGTGTATCGGCTTGGTTTGATTGACCGGGGTTTGTTGAGTGGCGAGTTGACCAACGCTGAATATGCTGAATACGAGAAGCATTTGGCATCCTATGTGACTGGAATCCCGCCGCTCAAGATCAATAAGCCAGAGCTGGCAGATGACTTGTTTTTTGCGGTACTTAGCACTCAAGTTGCTAAAGTTTCTCCCGAACTTTATAGCAGTTTGTTACAGTGCGAGCAGCCAACCAGTGATAGCTCCGAGCGTGAGTTTTTGCGAGCGTTTGATACCTATAATCGCTATATATCTTTCAATACCCTCAACGACAAAAACCGACCAACCCTCAACACCAAGGTACCGAACCTAATTGGGTATAGCGGGCGCAATCGCATCTTGTCTGTTGGTGAAATACTCAATGACCCAGTTGACCGGGTTATTGTGCACTATGGTAAACTGCCAATCCAGTTTATCAAGGAAAACCAAGAGCGTGTGGGTAAACGCTTTAAGATTGAACGGTTGGATTCGTCATTTCCAATCTATCAAGCCCGCGCAGCTGTTGCTTAGTTTGCAAAAGCTAATTTCAATGAGATAATTGTGATTTTTCACGTTTTTGTGGGAGTATTTCATGTCTAAGTTAAATTTTCGTGGAATAGTGGTTGTTGGCAACAACAAGAAGGAGGTAGTGGACAATTACCGGCAAGTGGTAGTTGGTTCCAAGGTCACTGCCTACGGTGACGACACTCGCTTGTTTGTATCCAATGCTAGCCACATTGGCAAGCTGTTTAACCCGTTTGACGGAAGCAACAACTTGCAAGTGCGTAACAACGTGCTACCCAAGCTGAATTTTGTGAGTGAGAGTAGTTCTAAAGAATTTACTCCAAACTACACAATTTGTGCTGATGGTTGCGGAACGCGCATTGTTTATGATGACCGGCAGAATGTCAAGTTTTGCCCAGTATGTGCTAGCTCTATTCGTGATATGGATGAGGAAGAATTGTCCACTTACGATGACGCCGAGGACGAGATGTCTGACGAAGTTGAAGAAGAAATGCCGGAAGAAGCAGAAGCTGCTGCTGGTGACGAGGGTGACGAGGGTGACGAGGGTGACGAGGGTGACGAGGGTGACGAGGGTGACGAGTCGGATTTGACTGAGGATGACTTGGTTGAAGATGAAGATGAGTCAGAGTGCGAAACTGCTGAGTGTGCAACGGAAGACGACGCCGAACTTGTCGCTGATGACGTAATTGATTTGGACAGCGATGAGTTTGAGGAAGAGTACAAGAAGTTTTTACCGCAGGAAACCACGGCTGCCACCCAGCCCACAAAACTGACTTGTGGTGCGGTAATCGCTTGTGGCAAGACTCCAGAAGAGGCTATTGCCAAATATCGCACTCTGCTCAACCGCAAAGCGCAATTCAGTGTAGTTGCTAGCACTGATGGTGCCAATGGTTTTCTCACGATTGCTGGCGATAAGTTTACCTACAATCCGATTGATGGTGAGCGCACGATCTCCAAGCGGTACAAACAGCAATTGTCACCGGCTGGCACCAAGTATATCACGGCTCTTGCTAGTTCTGGTGAAGCCACCGCACATTATTTGGAGTGCGAAGAGAAAAATTGCCGGTACAGCGTGGTTAGCAGCACTGAGGATGTGTTGTTTTGCCCCAAGTGCTCGTCAATTTTGTCTGACCCGGAAGAAATGCAGCGTGCAGCGAAGCTGGTCAACAACATCAAGAGTCTGGCTAGTGGCAAAACTCCTGACGACGAAGATTACGACGTTGAGTATGACGATTCCAGTGACTCGATTGTGCTTGACGACGATACTGCGATTGATAATGATGTGGCTGAGTCTAGCACTAAAGTCAGCTTGGCCACCGAGGAAGTTGCCGAAGCTGAATCAGTGGTCGAGGATGAGCCGGTAGCCGAAGCAAGTAATGATTTGGCTGTGGTTGACGAAGAAGCCACCGACGACGAAGACTTTGGTGACTCTGAGTTCGACGAAGAGGGAACTGCCGAAGTAAGTGAGTCTAGTGTGCGAATCAATGTTCTCAAGAACGCACTTAACAAGGCAACAGCCGCCAACGCCAAACCAGTGTTGGATGTTAGCTTCTGCGGTAATGTGGCTGGTGATGATTGCTGGCTGGCATTTGTGAACGGCACACCGGTAGCTCGTGCAACTGCTGTTTCCAGTGCTCGCCACGCTGATATTTTCGGTCATCCGGCGTTTGCCAACACCACGTTGGAAATCTCCAAGGAATATGGCCCAGAAAAAGCGCTGTTTGATATGGGGTTTCGCCCACTCACTGTCGATGTGAACGTGAAGACGAACGTCAAGTCAGCAATCGCCAAGGCTGTAGCGAGTGGTTACGAGAAGTTGCAAACACAAGTCGCTACTGAGCGCGAGCAGTTTGAAAATCATTTCATGAATGCGATGGCCACTGCGGCAATTGGTATCAACCGTGGATTTTTCCGTAATCTGGAAAATCCGCTCAAGGTAAATATGTGGAATGTGTTGTCCAGCGCGGGAATGCGGGAACCACAGGCCATCATTGATAATGTTTTCTCACGGCATGCCGACGATTATCACCGCATCTTGCTTGCCAAGGCGCATGATATTATGTCCAAGCCTGTTGAAGTGCAGGAAGAACTGACTAAAGCCGTGTTGGATACTAGCTACTCGGCAGTAGCCAGCACCAGCAGCGCTGGTTCGATTGAAAGCCATTTGGCAAATGTTGGTGAAGTAGTCTCTGACCAAAATGTGGCAATTAGTTCTTCGTCGTCACCAGTTGATGAAGATCGCATTACCAAAGTTGTTTCCTTGCTTGGTCGTCGTCGTTAAAAACTCTGGAGAAAAATTCTCATGTTGAATCTCAAGTACACTCGCGTTTTTCAGACTGTTAATCGTCCCGTAGTAACGGGCATTGACATTGCCGAAGAAGGCATGGCTCTGGTTTACGAAAAAGAAGTTGGGGAAACCAAAGTTCGCCCCAGCACTGGCGTTAGCGGTGAAGTGTTTGCCGGTATCAGCGTGTCGCGTGCCAGTTATCCCTTCTATGTCCCAATGGTCGAAGAATTTGTGATTGAAGCTGACGGCGTGGCGATTCTGTCGCGTGAGCCAGTTGCTGGACAGATTCTGGTCAAGGTTGATGACGTGACCAAGACTGTTGTTACTGGTACTCCTGCAAGTGCTGCAGAAGTTCAGGTTGTTGACAACACCGTTACTTTTGCTGCTGCACAGTCTGGTAAGACTTGTTTGGTTCAGTACAAGTATATCCCCACTGCTTTGGAAGCTCGCACACTGTCGAGTGGTGATGTGTACTATGCTCCAATCACGGTTAGCAACCTGCGGGTTGTTGGCGTAATCACGCAGGGCGACATTTGCACTAGCAGCTTTGATGCCAGTGTTGATTGGTCGAATGCGCTAACTGTCAAGCTGGGTGCCAATGGTATGTTTACCACCACTGGTGTTGGCGTGACTGTTCCTGGTGCGGTTGTTCTAAACTCGCCCAGTGCTGAGAACTCAATGCTGACTTTGCGCTTTGTAGCGTAATGTCGCGCCATCACCATTTTCTGGAGAAACACACATGAAGCAGGTAAATCCCTACGCTGGCGCTCAGATGGTTCTGAAAAACGGCAATCCAGTTGAAGAGCTGCGCCTTGGCAACAGCAATCTACGGGCACTGTCCAGCAATACTGGCGAATTTAACGCCAGTGACAAGAAGGAACTGGTGCGTGCCATCACTGGTTTGATGCAAGCCGTGCAACAGGGCGAAATCGTCCAAGAGCGCAACAGCGCAGTTGCCAGCAGCGGCGAATACGCCAAGCAGACGCAAGAGCGGCGTGAAGTGTTGGCTAGTGCCTACAACGACAAGAGTGGCAGTTCTTGGTCGGCTCTGGGTGCGTCGCTAACTCAGCAGATTAACGAGCAGATGAATCGTGAAGGCTTTTTGCGCCGGATCATGATGGGTACCACTCTGCGTCAGGGTGAAGTTGCTCGCGTTCCCATGCCGCTGCACGATGCAGTTGCCGTGGTAGCAAACGGCCCCGCCAGTGTTGGCTACCAGTTTGTTCGCAGCCGCATCTTCCAGCCAGAAGAGTTTGAAATTTCCGCCAATCTGCGGGTAAATCAGCTCGACCTGGAACAGGTGAGTGGTGACTTGCTGGAAGAATCATATAACAGGGGTCTGGAAAGCATCATGGTTATGGAAGATCGGCTGTGGAAGGCTGCTGCCGACATGACGGTTGGTATGGTCAATCCTCTGCAGTACATTGCTGGCACGCTCAAGCCTGGTATTCTGGGTTCGCTGCGTCAGGCGGTTAGCGGCTGGAATCTGCCCGTCACGACTGCAATCATTTCCAATGATTTCTGGGCCGACATCATTGGCGGTTCCGACTTCTCCACGTTCCTTGATCCAATCACCAAGTATGACTTGGCGCTGAATGGTTATCTTGGCACGTTGCTGGGCATGAGCCTGCTGACTGACGCATTCCGTGCGCCCAACCAGAAGGTGTTGGAACACGGCGAAATCTACGTGGTTGCCAATCCAGAGAATCATGGAATTTACACGGATCGTGGTGGCGTTCGCTCCACGCCCACCAGTGGTGCTGATACAGGGAATAGTACTCGCGGCTGGTTTTTGAACGAAATCTTCTCCATGGTTTTGGGGAACGTTCGCAGTGTTAGTAAAGCTAAGCGTACCTAAGTTGTTGATTTGTAAGGTTTTTTTAGCTACAAGCTAAATCGGAAGCGGGTAGTTGACTCCACAAGAGTCAACTACCCGTTTTCACGTTGTAGGTAGCCATAATGTAAATATAACCATAGTTGGGCGTTTGGAGATTGCTATGGTACACAAAGAGTTTTATGTTGGTGTGTTTATGCAGCATGGCTACGCTGTTACCACCGCTATGACTGATACTGAACTGTGGGTAGCTTGCCGCAAAGCTACAAAGTTTGTGTGGCAAAAGGATGATAAGTTCGCACGTAGGTTGTGTTCCGATACTGCTTACTTGGACGGGTACACCGATCATTGGACGGGTACACCGATCACTACGCAGATCGGTGGCGTTACTTGTGCCACAACCAAACCGCGCCACATCTTTGCCCAAACTGTGGCAAGTACGTGGACGTGTACAAGGACAAGTTTTGCAGCTACCAGTGCAGTAATCACGGGCACAAGACTCCAACTAAAACTGGCCCCAAGGTGGACTTGCAAGCCAAACACGCCCAATTGGTAGCTACTCTGGCAAAACTACGTCCAGACTTTGAAGTTGCAGAGTGGGGATACCCACGCAGTTTGTTTTTGCACACCACGTGTGGCACAACTTTCCAAGCAGATAACTATGGCATGATTGGGCGTACCGCTGCCGAGCAATTCCGAGTCAAGTGCCAGTGCCAATACCAGCGCACCATGCAAGTCACGCTGGCGTCATTGCAACAACTACACGCTCAACACCAAACTCCTTGGTTGCCAGTGACCTACGTGGCTGGTGCTGTCACTGCTACCTTTGAGCATACCAGTTGTGGACACCAGTGTGAGTTGCCAGTAAAGTATGCCACACTGCTAACCAAGTGCACGGTGTGCTATCCCAATCCCACAACCCGTGCGGTAAATCACGACCAGTACGTGGCAAAATTAGCCAAGCACAAACCAGAGTTTGTGGTGATTGGCAAGTACGTTGACAGTAGAACACCTTTGCGTTATCAGCATCGGGAATGTGGTGAATTGTTTACCACTGATCCAAACTGGTTGCAAAAACCGGAATTTAGATGCCCAGCATGTGCTCCAAAATTCCGAGCGTCAATTTACGAAGTGGGGCGCGATGGAAGTGACTTTAGATTACGTGGCAAAGAAGATGTTGGCCTAGATTGGTTACTTGTCAACACTAAAATACGCGCTAGTCAAATTTGCTGCGATGGGAATGGTGACACCCCTGTAATTAAGTACAAGTCACCGCATGACTTTATGGTACACAAGTATCGTCCAGATTTTTGGATTCCACGTCACAATTTGTTGGTGGAGGTAAAAGATGTGCAACACTTGGGAATTGGTCAGTTGACATTTTTCCACAAACGCGCATATACTTTATGGAAAAATAATTGCGCCAAAGCTAAGGCTTGCCGTCAACAAGGCTACCGTTTCCGTATGTTGGTATTCGACAAAGCCAATAGGCGAGTGAAACTACCACCAAACTGGTACAACTGGAGTTGGAGCGCCATGCGGGCGTGGTACCGTCGCAGCAAACTGTAAATTACTAGGAATTTACCATGACCAAATTTGTGGAAACACGACCAATCCCAGGATTTCCACGCTACGAAGTTAGTGCCACTGGCCGTGTGTGGTCAAATTGTAAATCAATGACTTAGCAAAAATAGTGCTAGTAATTGAGAAGGCGGGCAACACTCTCACAAAGGGTGTTGCCCGTTTTCACGTTGGGGATAATGTAAATGATAGTCAGATAACTTTACCGAGAAACCAGCATGGCTACCAAACCTGTAAAAGATTTTCCAGACTACGAAGTTAGCAACACTGGCAAAGTGTGGTCACATTGCCGTGGTAACGGAAGATGGTTGAAGTCATTTCCAAACGACAATGGTTATTTAACAGTTAGAGTTTGGCGAGACAACAAGGGGAAAACACGTTTGGTGCACCAGCTAGTAGCCGAAGTGTGGGTGCCAAATCCGCACAATTACCCACACGTGAATCACATGGATGGAGACAAAACCAACAACCACTACACCAATCTGGAGTGGGTTACTGACCAGCAAAACAGAAAGCATGCCTACGCTACTGGTTTGCGGGAGCAACCAGATATTAGTCCAGTTGATTGCTTCTCCAAAACTGGTAAAAAGTTGCGCACTTATCCATCTATAAAAGCAGCCGCACGTGCTAGTCGTGGGCGTTGTGCCGCTGGTAACATTGCTCAGGCAGTTAATGGTAAAGCCATTACTGCCGGTGGTTATCAGTGGCGACTTGCCAGTGAAAAGATTGCACGGTTGCCACCACTCACTGCTTCTCAAGTCAGCCAGTCAGTGCACACTTGTGCCAATTATCACGTAAGGAATGTCACCACTGGCGAAGAATTTTTCAGCCACGCCGAAGTACGTGCTGCTGGCTACAATCCGTGCAATGTTGCAAGCGTGTGTGCTGGTAATCGGCACACTCACGCTGGTTGTGAGTGGGAGCGTTTGCCGTGACCAAAAGACTACAAGCGTCACCGCCATTTGTCGAGCTAAACACTGTGAAACCGGTCACATCCAATCGCAGGCAGATGCCACTTGTCAATAGCATACGTGCATATTGGGCACCAAAAATTGTCAAACTAAAACCAGGTGTATTCAAGTGTCCAGAGCACGTGCTTGCTGGCAACTATTGCTTTGCCTGTGGTATAATTTTTAAGCATTTGGAAAAAGCTCATATCAAAGCCCGTTGCGAGGGCGGGTCTGATACTGTAGAAAATTTGCACATGCTCTGCCCTGTATGCCACAAAGATTCTGAGATGTTGAAAGGAAAGGCATACAAAAAATGGTTTGTGCGCCGGACGCACGTTGACTATCTCATGGCGATGACCAATACTATAAGGTATTTTACCGCCAAGCTGACCAAATGGGGGTTGATGTGTTTTTTGCGTTTGTACAACCGTTGCAGACGATCCCTATTTGGTTATGCGGTGAAAAAACCAGTAAAACCCACATTAGTGGAGTAGTGCCATGCCCCAAAAACGTCCAAATATGCCAACCCAAATCCAAATAACCAAATACTGGGCACCAAAAATTGTTAAACTGAAACCACATTTGTTCAAATGCCCAGAGCACATTAGTTCCGGCGACTATTGTTTTGCATGTGGGTTAATAGTTGGTGGGCTACACCGCGCTCACATAAAAGCACGGTCTGAGGGTGGACCAGATACTGTGGAAAATCTACACATGCTGTGTACCGCGTGTCATCTCTCTTCGGAAATGTTGAAAGGAAAAGCCTACAAAAAATGGTTTTTGCGTCGTACACACGCCGATACGCTGATGGATATGTTTTATAAAACTGATTATGAATTTTTCAGAACTTTTCGTTCACGCGCAAAAAAATGTGGCCTTGATATTTGGTCAATTAAATTTTTGCGCCGATTTAATCGGCTGCTTCGTGTGGTGTTTGATTTTCCTGTAAAAAAGCCAGGACCAAAAATAACACCTTATATGACAATTCATCGTGAATTACGCAACGCTTTGCGAATTATTGATACGGAAATTGATACGCATTATAGTATGCATAGAAGGGCTGATCATATTAGGAATATGATACATCGCGTGTTATGTTTCATTGCTGAGAACGTAATTTGTGGCAATTCTAACTTGCCCGTGTTGTACGTTGATAATGCGTTTAACCACGCTATGTTGTGTGTAGAAGACTTGCATAGCAGACTAGCTAAAACTGGCAAACTCAAGTCGATTGTTGGTGAAATTGTGATCGAACTAAAAAAGCTACAAAGCTGATTTGGCTTGAACTTTGTAGGAATCAGCACGGTAGAAACCAAACCGAAAGCTGATAACACGTGCACAAATGGTGCTGGTTGTCAGCTGACAGAGGGTAAAACAATGCAAACTGTTTTCACAAACAGACAACTGGAAAAAGCAGGCTACACCTGTAAAGTTGTTCGTGGCAAACCCACTCACGCTGGCTGTGGGTGGAAACGGCTAGATGAATAACCAGTGAAACCACCACAGCCACAACCCACGCTCGACGAGTTTTTGACCAATTACCACGTGACCAAGAGTGGTCGTGTGTGGTCGTACTACAGCAACAAATGGCTACGGCAACAGCCAAACCGAAAAAATTACTTGGTAGTAAAGTTGTTCTTCAATGGCTACCCAAAAAGCGTAGCGGTACACAGGTTGGTTGCATATTTGTACGTACCAAATCCACACAACCACCCTCAAGTAAACCACAAGGACGGCAACAAGCAACACAACCACGCTCGCAATTTGGAGTGGGTCACCAACAGAGAAAATCAAATTCACGCATGGGAAACTGGTTTGCAGCAACCACATGGGTACAAGCCACTAGCGCAGTACACAATTGGCGGCAAGTTTTTGCGCGTGTTTAGGTCACTCAAAGTTGCAGCTCGCAAGTACAATATTCTACCAAACAATCTTAGTACAGCCGCATCTGGCAAAGCAGCGTACTGTGGCAAGTACCAGTGGCGTTTAGTTTGTAACGGTAAAATTCCCCGCAGGTTGCCAGCGTTACCACCCCTCACACTTCCAGCACGCAACACTACAACTGGACAAGTATTCCACACAAGCAGACAACTGGAAAAATCAGGCTACAGCTTTATGGGAGTTAATAGAGTTGTTTTGGGCAAACAACTCACTCACATGGGTTGTGGGTGGAAACGACTTGACGATTGACCAGCATCCACCCAACCGGGAGAAAACCGCGTGAAACCAACCACCGTGAAACACGCCAAAGCCGCAGCGCAACGCAACACCGAAAAGTTGGTACAGTTGTACCGGGCAGCGCAGGATTGCCTAGCTCAACTGTGTGGACTTGACACTGATGACGGTGACCCAACGTGGGACGAAAAAGATGCCATTGAGTTGGTGGCATGCAGCACGACGCCAACAGAATCATGTGCTTGGTTGCCGCCAAATTAAAAGTTTTTGGTCGTGACGCACCAGCAGAGTTTCCCGACTACGGCCCCGTGGATAATGTTTGCCACCTACACTGAGCTAAAAGAGTTGTACCAACAACTCCGTGTCACCAGTAAACTCAATCCACTGGTTTTGGAAATTTTGCAGGAGTTGCATGAATTACTAGAAAATGTAAACTGTTACCAGCAGTACCAACCAACCCAAACCGGGAGAATCCCAGTGAAAGTAACCAAAACGCCACAACCAAAAAAACCGCCGCAGTGCAAACTTCACGGCTTTACACGCACTGAACCACAGTTGGTTCAACTATACTATGCTTTGCTTACCTGCTCGACACAGCTGGATACATTTGTGACTCAATGTGCCGATGACCCGCTGGATTTGGACTCCTACGCTGGTAACATTGCCGCTACCATTGATGACGAGGTAATTGGTTTGGTAGGAGAAAAGTTGGGTTATTTTGAGCCGGTTTGTTACCGTTCCGATCAGTATGACCGCGAAGAGTTGATCGCCGCTGTGGCATGGCTTACTACTTTGTATAGTGATATGAGTAAAAGTAGCAAACTCAAACCGTTGATTGGTGGAATCGTCCATGATCTACACCAATTTGAACTCCAGCCGGATGACTGGCGAAAAGGCTGTAGTGTGGTTATTGGCGATGCTTCCACAGAGAGCATACCACAAGCAAACAGTGTTCGAGAACTACGACATTTAGCTATAGCTATGTGGGAGATTCATTTTAGTTTGGGAGAAACACTTGACCATTGCCACGATAGCAAGGCTGTGTTCGATGGTTATGATAAACAGCCGCGTTCTGTTGATGACAAATTGGAATATTTGTTTCTAAAACGTTTGGTAAAATTTACGGAGGCGATAGTCCACGCAATTTGTGGCATGATTGGTAGTTTTATAGTTGATGACGACATGGATGCCCTGCCATTTGTGCTAGGAGAAAACGTATTTTTTCACGGCACGAAGTATATGGAGCATCTGCACGAAAAATTGCACAAAGAGGAAACGTTGGCCGCAGCTGTTGCCTCAATTGTTCACGATTTGAAGCATGTGCATACCATGACTTCTGATGAATCATGGCCAGACGATTCAGATTTTATTACCAAGTATGATTACAGCAAAATTTTTGCCGAGATTGACCAGCGTGCCAATAAAGTACGCTGGAAGAAAATTCCTGCAACCCCAGCCGGGAGAAAACCGCGTGACACAACCGCCGCTACCTGTTGGTAAATGGGTATACCTTGAACAACGTGTGGTAGATGGCATTGTGGATGGTGTGGAGCAGCTACCAACCGGAGAAAACCAGTGACAGTACTTGCTAGTGAACAAGCACTCAGTGATAAATTTTTGCAATGGGTAGATACTGCACCGGACGCAGTGAGCGTGTGGTCGCTCACCCGGTGCCCAGCGAGCTTGATCGACTTTTTCGGACTGGATTTGTAGCCAACAACGTACCGCTGTGGGGTGGGACTCAGCTGGCGGGCTTTGAGGTGGCAATTGTGTCGGAAACTTATCCGCACTTGCTCAACACCCAACCCGGTCTAAAGTCAGTGGCGCTGTCAGCACCACCGGGAAAAGTTGTGGCAGCCACCGTGGTGACTGCTCCAACTCCAGCCGCTGAGATTTTCTTGAATTGTTGTCACCATTTAACGCTGCTGTTTTTGTCAGCCATACTTCCGCAAGATTTGTTCCGTGCCGCTGCCAGCGGCACGGATTTTCCTCGCTTGCGTTGGGCCAAACTTAGTCCCAAACGCAAGTCCCTCGCCTTTGCCACTGGAGAAAAATTATGGGTATGACACCGACCACCATTCCCCTGGACCAAGCGCGGTTGTTGTGGAATGACAACTCTGACCAAGTGGTTGTGATTCGGGCTGGCGAGCCTGAGCCAACTCCACACCTCGAAAACTCCGGGTTTGGTGCACACCAAACGTCAGATTTTGACGACAGTGAAGTTGAGTTGTTTTTGCTGTACACGTTGCTCAAACTGGTATTTCGGGATCACTGTGACCCGCCCACTGTTTGGCGCGAATTTCTCAAAGTAACTGAATTTGTCCCCATTTCCAAACTTATTCTGGAGTGACGACAACTATGGAAGTTGTGGCTGTCAGCCTAATCTGTAAATTGTTTGGAGCCGGTATCCCATCACGGTTTGTGGAAATGTCGGGGATTGAGTTTGACAACTTTGCTAGCAACTTGAATTACAAAGTTGCGTGCAACTGGTCAAACTGTTCTGAGTTGCACGTGGGGGACAATCTGCTTGGCTATGCAGTAGGGCGTGGCACCACTGGGCAATTTTTTTGGAGTGACAACTGTGATCAATGAACTCTACGCAGCTACCCAACGCACGTGGTTGGGTAACGACACCAAACTTTGTGAATGTTTGTGGCGTTTGAAAGGTTTGGTTGAAACTGGAGAATTTCCAACAACGACTGTTACGCGGTTGGCGAGGCTAGCAAGACCAAAAACGTTTGATGAGCATTTGGTGTGCGGAATGGTGCTCAAGAATGTAATTTGGTTGGCTACTGAGTTACAACTGCAACTGAAAAAGTCGTCAGAACCGGCCAAACTTTGTATGCAAATCATTGGTCGGATGCGCAAACACCAATGGAAGCTGGACGA